>JGI26270J51728_1001305_pt1 | contig 9359 bp, 8 predicted proteins | sample SaaInlLV_10m_DNA_2_FD_51728 | JGI IMG/M metagenome (IMG submission 51728) | reverse complement strand
TAGCATCAGAAGCCATTTCAAGCAACTTAGAACCACCTTCCATATTCAACAANCCTTCNTANATNGCTGTTGGATAAGCGTCAGGTGCACTAGGTTGTGCTACTACGTCAACTGTTACTATTTCAAAATCACTTACATGTCCGTTGCTTTCNTTAACGTTTCCGCTACCTCNGCTCGAGACACCTAACTTTACTCCTGCTCCNAACATGGTCTCAACTAGTGTTCCCATTGGAGTAGGTAATATNTTTAATTTACCATAACCGTTTGCGCCTTCCATCCACACATCAGTGATGACATGGCTTACACGGTCTAGGTTAATTTTTAAATCATCAGGGTGGTCTAACTCACCCAATACAGAATACCCACCGCCAATTTGCTCTTTTAATGACTTAACAGCATTTGAAATTTCATTAACTGGGTAGATACGCTGATTAGCGTTCTTTACATCGCCTTGGATGCAAAGACCTTTCATATAAAGTTCTTTACCATCTTCGCCACTACGCTCAAGTATTACCTGAGCTGCGTCGAATGATAAATTTTCTTGTAAGAAAGACACTTAAATTACTCGCCTCTTTTAAGGGCAGGTGCTTTAGTTAAATCAGCACCACCTTCTGGTCCATCAACATTCATTTCTTTGGCTTTAGGAGCAGTGCGACCTTTTTCTGTAGTTGTACTTGCTTTTACTGGACTAGCATCTGTTTTAGATTTTTTACCAGCATCATCAGCGTTAGCACTCTTAGTGTTAACCCCTGCTTCTTCAGAAGTAGTAGGTTTAGGAGCGGCTGTTAATTCTGCGCCTTCTTCTAATTCCTCTTTGTCTTCGTCAATTTCTTCATCTGTGCTTTCTTCAAATGATAATTCTTCGTCAGCATCTAAACCACCAAAGTCTTCGCCTTCGTCGTCAGTATCCACTTCAAAATCCATTTCACCTGCATCTTCATCTTCATCAGATGCGCCCACTGTGTCATCACCAATAAGGTCGTCAAATTCAGCCATTAATTCGTCTAATTTGTCTTCTAAATCAACCACGCGGTCTTCGATTTCATCATGTCCTTCTTCATGGCCATCTAAATCACCACTATCATCGAAATCCATTTCACCTGCATCGTCAGCATCGTCAGCATAATCTACGCCTTCTTCATCTGCTGATACATCATCGATGAAATCATCAACAGAATCACCACCGATGTCATCTTGCATCAAACCTTCGTAGATTTCACGTGATTTACCAACAACGATTTCGTGGAAAAGGTCAGATGCCTTTTGGTCTTCGTCATTAATGACGTATTCAATTAGTTTCTCAAACTTATTACTCATGGTTAACTCCAAAAATTAAAAATATTCGTATCCGTGCTGTATTTAGACCAAGTATTAAAAAAGACACCATAATAGTGCCTTTTTTAAGAATTTTGCGTTTTTGAGAGGATTTACTTGCTAAAATCCACCACCCATCCCTGTATCCTCGGATGGAGTTGAGTACATTGTTTGTATTTTCTTCAACTTTTCCTCATGTTCAACATTACGTATGTCGTTCATTTGACGAAGTTTATTGATTTGTTTTAAAGTAAGTCGAGTCTTACGCAAATCATCAGTTGTGATTTGAGTATTATCATCTTCTAAATCCTGATAACCAGGAATCGCTCTGTTAAAAAGTTCGTTTAATATCATAATCTTATTTATCACAAACCACTATCATCGCCACCTGCCATCGGAGGTGAGTCTGACGCCATTGGGTTGAGTTCTGCATTTACACCACCATCCATTCCCATGTCTTCGTCACCCATTCCATCATCCATGCCTTCGATGTCTCCCATGGTATCAATATCTGATTCAAATCCACCTGGCATAACGCCGACACCACGTAAATCAGCGCCTTCCGCATCAACCTTCTGTTGTTTGGCGTTTTCTTCTTCCCACTGTTCTTCGTTCTTAACCATTTCTTCTTCAGATAATCCTAAGTAACGCTCTAATAAGAAACGCTTACTAAGATATGGGTATTGTTCCAAGTTAGCAAACGTCGAAACACGTGTTGCATCCAATTCACTCTGTCTATAACTAGCAAAGTTCTGTGGTTCATTGAACATGATATCAAATAAACTACCATCAATATTGAACCCACGGAATGCTAAGTAAAGTTTGAACTCTGTATTAAGTACACGTGCTAAAGATGCCTGCATACGTTTACAGTACTGATTAAATCTAAATTCTTGAATTAATGCAGTTCCTAATCTACCATCAGTTAGTGGTGATGAATTATCATCAGGACCACTTGGTAAGTAACTACTCGGCACACGCAAACCACGTGCTAATTTATTATTGAAGTAACGTAAGTCATCAATCTGTCCTAAATTCTCACCACCTGGTAATGTATCTACTTTAGAGCCACGTCCTTCTGCTGTTTGTGGAAAGAAGAAGTCTTCATTTGTCGATAATGGATTGTACGTTGCATCCATTGTGTTTGCACCACCGTTTTGCGTAGGGATACGTCGTTGGTGGATTTCATTCTTAACACGTTCTACAAAACTCATTGCCATATGACTTGGCATATTACCAACATCAATATAAAATACACGTCTTTCAGGTGCTCTTTGAATTCTGTAAATTAGAATAGCATCTTCTAGCATTTCCTTTTGTTTAAACACTTTGTAGATGTTTTCTAAAATACTAGTACCAAACGGCCAAGATACGTCAAGTCCCTCAGTTAAACTCAAATGCACAACGTGCTTGGCATCAATTACAGATTCCTTCATTGATTCAGTGAATCTACCACCCTGATTGTTTAAATTTCCTCCACTCACAGGTGCTTGGTTATTCGCAGTGTATCCGCCACGNCCTGGATTAACCGCNAAGTCATCAGTGGTTTTAGCAGCAACTGTTAAGTTTTGGAAGTTNGGATTAATATCAGTAACAATGTACTGCTCGGGTTCTTTACCATCACTTTCATTAACAATCACTCTNGNTACTTTAGTAGGTTCAACCCACATAAGTTTAAAAGTTTCTGGGTCTCTGATGAATACTTGGTCACCGTACTTAATAGTATTACGAAACATTTTAAATAGTCTTTCATCAAAACGATTTAACTTAACCCACTGCTGTAATTGCTCTTTAATGATATTAACTTCATTGTCAGTTGGTTTATCATTGTATCTGACATCAAGTGGACTCATCGTGATATCATCTGATTGTGTACTGAATTCAGAAATGATATCCAAACAAGCGTTTACTTCACTATCCATGTCCATTGCTTCGTACTGATTGTAACGTTCAACACGGTTGGGATGTCCTGTGTAAACTTCGGGGAGTTTGCTTTGGTAGTTTCTAAATGCGAAGTTACTTGCCTGTGGAGTGGTGCTATTTGCACCGCCACCTAATGGACTAAATTGTCCAGACGTATCAGCAACTTTAAAATACTTTTTCCACGACATATGGATAACCTGTTTTAATTAATGTTGCTGTATTTATGCTGTTTAATTAAGTAAAGGAATTAACTCATTTGTACTACTTGCTTGATGCCTTGTGTATTCTTGTTACCTTGATTTAGTGCAGTTACAATACTATCTAATTTTTTATTAGATTCGTTATTTGATTCTGATAACGCATTCAATGCCGATGTTACTTTTTCGTTGTTAGATACTTTGCTTTGTGTACTTGATTCAATTGCGTCAGTGTTTTGTTTACCTATGTTCTTTTTCCACTCATCGACGATTGGTCTGAGTAAATCCCAATTACGTTTGTCCCATGTATCACCATGCTCCCCATGTTTCATTTCATTAACCCAACCTTTAGGTGGGTTGTTCAGTAGGTTTCTAATTTGTTTCGCAATTTCAGTTGGAACTTTAGTATTTGCGGGTATATTGAATTTCTTCTCAAATTCATTTGGTATTAATCTCATGTTATTGGTTATACCCATACCAGTTCCCATGATTCCTTCGTAATCTTTAAAAACCTTCTCATTTAATAACCTACCGATGGTTATTGGTGATTTCTCATTTTGCTTAGTTAATGTAGTTACTAGTGCATTTAGTTTTTTAAGTTCATCTGCAATCTCTTTGCGTCTATCAACTATTGCATCAGTTTGCACAGTGGACCATGCACCGAACTTATCTTCTTGCTTTTCTAACTGGAATATTTTAATTCTTGCATTATTAATCTCAATATCTGCTTGGTTCTGGCCTTTGTTGACTCTATCTGAACCACGTAATAGATTTTCAGTCTCTTCTAATATTTCAGCAGTTTTAGTTACTATTGTTTCTATTGCACCTGATACAGTTTCAAAACTAAGTATCGATGCTTGTGCAGATGCGGCTGCTATTTCTAAATTCTTGGATGCACTTGTTAACTCCACTGTAGTTGAATCCGCACCTTTGCCGTCTTCTCCCTTTTTATTGTGCATATTGGCAATGTCATCCGAAGTGAGTTTATTCGAATCAATCGCCTTCTTAACGTTACCATCTGCCATGGTGGTTAAATTCGCCATATCATTCATTGATGCTAAAATACCAGTATCACCAACCGCACGTGCTAAGGTTTCCACTGTTCCTACGTATTTCTTCGAACCATTCTGAATTTCTTGCAATGCAGTGCCCCAATCCATTTGATTAGAACGCATACGATTCATAACCGCCATAAACCCTGGTATAGATACCTGCCAACGTTTTGCCTCTTCTGATGTAATCATCCCTGTTGATGCATCCTGAATCGCTTTCTGTAAATCGGGCATACCTTTAGTTGCCAACATCAACGCTTCTATTTGGTCAGCCGCTTCAACACCATCCGCGCCTTGACGTCTTAGCTGTCGTTGTGATGCTTGGTATCTAGCATTGAGCATCGCTTGTTTAATCTCATCTTTTTGTGCGTCACGGCTCAATCCTGTAAGTTTGGAAACTTCCTCGAATCGTTTGCCTAATTTTATAGCACCTTCTGAAATAACCATTTGGTCACGTTTCATGTTGTACACTTGATTAAACCCCAATAAACGTTGTCTTTCAACAAAGGTTGCAACCGTATCTCCGATTTCTTCAGATGTGAAACCCAAATTACGCAACTCTTGGTCTGATGATTTTTTCATGAATCCGAGTACAGATGCAAAACCATCAGCCGCTTTGTCTGCAGAACCATGCAGCATAATTAATTGGTTCTTATTCTTATCCAACATACTACTGAATTGCTTTAGTGGTATTCCCGACTTTACTATATTGTCAACTAATGTGTCAATACCCTCAGCACCCGAAAATCCAGATTTACTCAGTGCTTGGTACGACCCCAGTGCATTGTCCATTTCCCCAACCATGAATGCCATTGCACTACCAACACCATCGATTATTGTGCCAGCAACTTTTCCAATCGTTCCAAATGCTTTTGTAGCGTTTCCAATAGCACCCGTGACAGACCCAATGGAACTACCAAATGCCGATATACTGGCATTACCAGATGCTAACCCCTTGAACGCTGTGGTAACTGAACTTGCGGTGTTTGAAAGTCCTCTTAAGTTACCTTGAGCATCTCTGACTGCTTTTGAAAATTCTTTAGTATTACGGGATGCCTCATCGGTTGTTCTACCTGCTCTGATTTGTGAATCATAATATGATTGTTCCGATGATGAATAATCTGCCATAGTGTTATGCTCTATAAATATTGTTAAATTTTATTGTATTTATGGAAGAAATAACATGGCAGATAATCCACTTAGCAACTACTTCAGACGACCAAGCATTTACATCACTTTACCAAGCAAAGGTAAGTTCTACCCAGAAGGAGCATTGGAATTAACAGAGAATGAAGAACTCCCTGTTTATCCAATGACAGCAGTTGATGAAATCACGTACAGAACGCCTGATGCGTTATTCAATGGTACATCGATTACTGAAGTTATTCAAAGTTGTATGCCAAGTATCAAAGATGCATGGGCAATCCCAAGTATCGATTTGGATACAATTTTATCTGCTATTAGAATTGCAACCTACGGACATACGTTAGAAATCGGAACTACATGTCCCAAATGCGAAGAAGAAGCAGAGTACGGGGTTGATTTAAGAAAGATTATCGAACAATTGGATATTGGTGAGTACGATAGTTCAATCAATTCAGGTGATTTGGAGATTCATATCAAACCACTAACTTACAAAGACATTAATGAAAGTAGTTTAGTTCAATTCGAAGAACAGAAAATTGCTTCTGTGTTAGAAGATACTGAAATGTCAGAAGAAGAAAAACTTAAATTACTATCCAAGACATTTAAAAAGATTTCAGAAGTAACAATCACAACAATATCAAAAAGTATCGAGTATATTAAGACACCAGAAACAATGGTATCAGATAGTGAACAGATTAATGAGTTCCTACATAACTGCGAACGTAGTGTTTTTGAAACAATAAAAAATAAAGTACTCACGTTAAGAAGTAACTCAGAACTCAAACCACTGCACATTAAGTGCATGGAATGCGAGAACGAATACGAACAACCATTTACCTTGGATATGTCTAATTTTTTCGGATAAGGCTCTTAGTTCTTGCTCCTGACGAAATCGTCAAGGAGATTGACAAGATGGAAAAAGATACTAAGGGCATTAAAGACGAAGCATTAAGACTTAGTTGGAACATGCGTGGTGGATTATCATACAACGAAGCGATGGCATTGAGTCCAAGTGAACGCGAAACTATCACCAAGATTATCAAAGACAACTTAGAAACAACCAAGAAATCAGGACTACCTTACTTTTAAATATTATGAATATACTAACTAAACTTTTCGGCTCAAAATACGATAAAAAAATTCCATATACATATCACGCAAAGCGTTATGTATTTGACAAAGACGAAGACATTACAATTGATTGGGTAAGTGACACAATTTGCGGATTATGCAATTTTCTTAAAAAGAAAAAAGAAGACCCAAGCGAAATTGTAATTTACGAATGTTTTAATGGCAAAGAAGTGGAACTACCAAGAGAAGTTTACTGTAATGACAATAAATGGAAGCCTAAAAAGGAATTATGCTGTGCTCATCAGCGATATGGTTCTGCAGGAAAAGCAGGTGATTGTAAGTTTAACGACAGAAACCAAAAAACACTCAAGGTTAATTAAAAAAATGAAAATTAATTTACAACAAGTAGAATACGAAACAAAGGATTGGTTGGATGATGTAAAGACCCACAAAATTAAGATTGTTTGTTGATATGACTCATCATATCCTTTATAAACATACCATCCCTCTGTTCTTTTAATTCAGGTAATAAATGTTGGTTGTACCCATATTCATTATTTTCAATTCGTTCAATAACTGAATCAATCTCCGTGGTTGGGTTATGTGGGCGATTTAGTTTTTCCGAATGTTGATTTATGTATTCACTCGCTTTTAGTTCTTCTTGTCGAATGAATTCCTTGTGGTCGCTGACGAACGTATCATTTTCAGTTGGCTCATTGATGAGTTTCACAGCACGCACCCGTTCCACATCAATCTTTAACTTGTATTCATGAAATCTAGTTCTAATAGTTTTTACATCATCGACTAGTAAATCTCGCATGTAAACACCATCATGTACGTTTAATATAACCCTATCTTCGAATCCTTCTATTGCATAATCCATGATGTTTTTTTCGTACGTTTGGTACATTGATGAAACNACACTATTCCTAGATATNCTACCACCCTTCATTACGTTTATATCACCCGCAAATAAATGCTTGTTACGATTGAATATCTCAGTATCGATAATCTTCTGCTCATTAACCAAATTAATAATGTACTCATTGGAAGCAAACAACTTAAATTGATTTTTATTAAAAATCTTTCGTAATGCGCTTTCTTTCTTCTTATATGTGTTTGTGGGTTTTTTATCAGTATCTTTACGGAAACTGTGTTGTACGTGTTTGGCATCACATCTTGCACCAAAACTCAAAGCAGTGAGAGCACCTTTGATTCGTTTGATGGAACTTTTAAAAGGAAACTTACCACTTTTATTTAATTCACCGTACACAAGGTCGTTGATACGTTTTCTAATAGATTTCTTATGCTCGACGTAGTCACATGTGTACCTAGTTTCCAACCCATATTCATTNCCAACATTCAGTTTCCAACTATAAACTGAATTCTCAATATCAATCGANACACAATTACCCAAAGATGCTAATCTAACGTCCTTTGGGCAATTCTGTAAATTCATGTACTTGTAATAAGTTCTAGATGATGTATTACTAGTGCTTTCGAAATGTGGCATGAAACCTAAGAAACCAGATGCAATCGCATAAATCTTATTTGCCTTATCAATGCATGATATTGTTTTGTTTCTATNACNGTGGTNATAATCTAATGTGAGGTAGTATTCTTTGGTTTTAGTAATGTAATTCTTTAAACTAAACAAATCGATTTTNACNGCCTTGAACANTTTCGTATTATCCAAGTCCTTGGCATTATCACCGTAAACCATATCAATGATAATAGGTAATGCTTCAGCAAGTGGTAATTGCTTTTCAATAACATAACCAATTAAATGAGATGCATTAATAAGAGATANTGATTTATTAATATTATTCCCAGTGTTNATAACTTCAAACAAAGGATTTAACTCCTGAATCACTTTCTTAATACGAATTGATTTATTATTGACAATTACGATTTTTGTACCCAATGGTATATTATTCAATCTAACATAAACCCAACCAACATCCATGTGGTATTTCTCTTGATATGTTAAACCACGTTCAACCTCATTGATAGTGTCATCAAAGAAACGCTCACATAAACTATAACTGCGATTAATATCAATTCTATGAACCTTATGTAATTGATGTGCTGTTTCTGCAATCCATATAACTTTATTAAATTCGTTACTCAAAAAAAACTCTCCAAAAAAACTCTCCCACATATATAACCAATACAAGGTATCGAACAACCTACTGTTAACAAGTATATCAGATATCAAACCGACCAGATAATTAAATATAACAAGTTACTGTATACAGTAAGTAGGAACGATTTTTAGAAACATGCATTTAAAGTACATTCCTACAGGAGGAATGGACTCTTATGACCCTATTTATGTGACGCTTTATGGGTTATATTTTTTACCAAAATATCCAAAATGGTCAAAACCTGCATTTAAAGCATGTTGTACAGTCAGAACGATTTTAAATGTGCATTTAAAGCACTTTAAAAACATATCATTATGAAACAGTTCAGCACATTTATTGCTGTGAAACATAATAGTTCTGACTGTAGGAATGTACTTTAAATGCAGGTCGAAAAAAATGTTTCACGGGGTTATTCAGTGACATTTGGCCAATCTGTGAACAATGCATGTTGAATATCATCTGCTACGAATTGATTGAATGACTTATGTTTTTCTTCCAACTCGCCCTCG
>JGI26270J51728_1001287_pt1 | contig 9452 bp, 12 predicted proteins | sample SaaInlLV_10m_DNA_2_FD_51728 | JGI IMG/M metagenome (IMG submission 51728) | reverse complement strand
TATGGTGCATCGCGAGAAATATCCCACTGCTGCAATCCTTGCTCAAACCACTCTGCCAACTTATTGCTGATTTCTACTTGCAAGTGACCTGCTTCTGTCCAGGCTTTAAGCTGATCTTCAAACTGAGGCAAATCAAAGAAATAGTGCTCTGAATCTTTGGTAATTGGCTTTGCCCCGGAAACTGCCGATTTAGCATTGACCAGCTCAGTAGGCGAATAAGTTGCGCCACAGACCTCACAGTTATCGCCGTATTGATCTTTGGCGCCACACTTAGGGCATTCACCACGAATAAAACGATCAGGTAAAAACATTTGTTTTTCAGGGTCAAATGCTTGAGAAATGGTGCGTGACTTTATAAAACCACGCTCATTTAATTTATTGTAAATACCAGATGAAATCTCCTTGTTTTCAGGACTATGGGTCGAGTGGTACTGGCTAAAACCAATGGAGAATTCTTTAAAATCTGCTTGATGGCGCTCACTTACCCCTTTGATTAACTCTTCAGGTGTAATGCCTAGTTCATCAGCTTTAAGCATGATTGGTGTACCGTGTGCATCGTCTGCACAGACATAATGACACTCATGACCCATCATTTTTTGGAAGCGCACCCAGATATCAGTTTGAATATATTCAAGCAAGTGCCCAAGGTGAATTTCACCATTGGCGTATGGAAGTGCTGAAGTAACTAGGATTTTTCTTGTTGCCATAGGATAGTATTGTTAATATTAAGGTTGAGTGATATCGTTATACGATAAAATAGCATCATTTTACTGAAATACAGGCGCACGAATATGGCAGATTTAACCATTGACAACATTAATAGTATTTTAAGCAGTGTTATTGATAAATATACTGAACAAGATATCGTCTCTTCTAATGTAATTAACAATATTGATTTTGATGGTGATAAGGTTGAAATTACCATTGAGCTTAATTATCCTGCAAAAGGCTACCATGAAGAGCTTAAAAAGCAAATAACAGATGCTTTAGCTGAAAATGGTATTAACAATTCAAGCGTTAATATAGAAACGAAAATCGTTAAGTACTCAACCCAGAAAGGCGTTGAAATTCTTTCAGAGGTTAAAAATATTATTGCAGTTGCCTCAGGCAAAGGTGGCGTTGGTAAATCTACTACCTCTGTTAATTTGGCGCTAGCCTTGCAAGCAGAAGGCGCAAAAGTCGCTATTTTAGATGCAGATATTTACGGCCCGTCACAACCAAGAATGCTAGGTGTAAGCAAGCTTAAGCCCGACACTTCAGCAGAGGGAAAGTTACTGCCAATTTTAGGCCATGGCATGCAAAGCATGTCGATTGGCTATTTGGTAGACGAAGACAACCCAATGATTTGGCGTGGTCCAATGGTAACGCAGGCTTTAGAGCAGATGTTGCGTGATACGTTATGGCGCGGGATTGATTATATGATTATCGATCTACCACCAGGAACGGGTGACACACAACTAACACTGTCACAAAAGATTCCAGTTAGTGGCTCTATTATTGTTACAACACCTCAAGACATCGCCCTTCTCGATGCTACAAAAGGCTTAAAAATGTTTGAAAAAGTCAATATTCCAATCTTGGGTATTGTTGAAAATATGTCGCTACATATCTGTTCTAAGTGTGGCCATGAAGAGGCTATTTTTGGCGTTGGTGGTGGTGAATCAATGGCAAAAGATGCACAGGTTAATTTCTTAGGCGCCCTACCATTAGAGATGGATATCAGAACTGATGTAGACGAAGGCACACCAACGGTTGCCAAAGATCCAGATGGGAAAGTGGCTGAAATTTACAAAGAAATTGCAAGAAAAGTGAGTGCCAAACTTACTCAACAAGATCGCGCAATGAGCGCTTTCCCAAGTATTACAATTGAATAACTTATTAATAAGTTTTAAAAATCAGTAAACTATAAAGCCTTAATCAGGCTTTTTTTTATCTATGGACTATTTTCAACAATTTAAAGGTCGTTTCATCGGTGTTATGCAACTAGATGACTGCGACGTATTACTACAAAATTTAATTGATACACCTGATGATTGGTTTATTTATGACACACTAACAACAATGCCAAGTGAGACGCTTAGCGCCGATGTCTTTGTTGAAAAAATTAAACACATCAAGTCAATTGTTGATGAAGAACATGACGAGCGTTATTGTGGCATTGTCTATACAGATGACTTAAAAAACCCGTCTTTTGTTAAGATATTTCACCCTAAAAACTTAGGTAAAACTTGTGGCAGTAGTGAACACCCGCCTATGCCTCAGTGGCTTATTTCTAAAGAAAAACCAATGGATGTAGTGGCAGAATTTGGCCCCAAAGAAGAGTCTGAAGGCTTTGTTTCTAAATTTCTAAAATTTTAGAAAAGAAGTTTTTTATTTTACAAGGAAAATTTATCTTCTCTAGCTGGGCGTTTATATTTGATAAACANCTTAAATATCAATAAAATTTAAGCTTAATGGTTTTCAGATACTTGATTGATCGTATACTTTGGAATCTCCACCACCAGGTCTGTATCACCCAGAACTGATTGGCAAGACAAGCGCGAATCCGGATCTAGACCCCATGCTTTATCAAGCATATCGTCTTCTGTTTCGTCTGACTCAGCCAGCGAATCAAAGCCTTCACGCACGTAGATATGGCATGTTGTGCAGGCATTTGACATTTCACAGGCGTGCTCAATTTCAACATCGTTTGCCAGCATAGCACTGCAAACCGTCTCTCCTGCTTGCGCTTCAATAACAATACCTTCAGGGCATAATTCATGATGAGGTAAGATGATTATTTGTGGCATGTTATTTTCCTAATTTATATAATGGGTTAAAATTCGTCGACGCTGTGGCCTTGCATGGCTTTCATAACAGAGCTGTTCATCCGCATTTCCACAAAGCCAGCACACACCTTTTCAAGGTTATCGATTTTATTTTTGATAATTTTTTCTTGTGAATCTTGCTTTACGGCATCAAGCTCAGATCTGGCATTGAGAATATTTTCAAGCATTTGAGCATTGAGCATAGCTTTGTCTTTAATAAGTGCCGAGTCAATAGCTTCAAGCGTTCTACTTGCTTCCACTTGAATTTCATGAAGCTGTCGAGCCTGGATGTCTGATTTGGCAAATAAAATAGAATCCTTCAGCATTTGCTCCATTTGGCCGTCAGATAAGCCGTATGACGGCTTAATAAGCACTTCAGCCTTAACCCCGGAGATTTGCTCGGTCGCACTAACAGATAACAGACCATCAGCATCCACTTGAAACTCAACACGAATACGCGCATTGCCTGCAACCATTGGTGGAATACCGGTTAAATCAAAACGTCCTAATGAGCGACAATCTTTAACCAGCTCTCGCTCACCTTGTAAAACATGAATACTCATGGCAGTTTGACCATCTTTAAAGGTGGTAAATTCTTGTGCGCGTGTAATGGGAATGGTGGTGTTACGATGCACAACTTTCTCAACCAGACCACCCATGGTTTCAAGACCCAATGACAATGGCAACACATCAAGTAATAGCATATCGCCCGCTGACTTATTCCCAGCCAAAATATTAGCCTGAATAGCAGCGCCTTTAGCCACTACCTCATCTGGATTTATTGAGCATAGTACCGGCTTGTTGAATAGATCCCCCACCATGCTTCTTACCAATGGCATACGAGTTGAACCACCAACCATAATAATATCTTTAACGTCGCTTAGCGCTGTATCTGCATCTCTAAGCGCTCGCTTGGTTAATAGCAATGTTCGCTTGATTAACTTACTTGAAAGTTCATCAAATTTTTCACGGGTAATTTCGTAAGGCGTCTCAATGCAGTCAAATTTTGCAAACCCTTGAGTGCTTAGAGTTTCTTTGGCGGCACGTGCAAATTGCTTAATTTTTTGCATTTGAGTTGGAGTTAGCTCACTAACACCCATTTTTTCAATACAATCATCGATAATTAATTGATCGAAATCATCCCCACCTAAAGTGGAGTCACCTCCGGTGGCCAGTACTTTAAAAACACCCTGGCTAAAACTTAAAATTGAAATATCAAAAGTGCCGCCACCCAAATCATAAATAGCATGCACACCCTCTTCGCCCGATTCCAATCCATAAGCAACTGCAGCCGCTGTCGGCTCATTTAAAAGCCTTAAGGTATTAAGCCCTGCTAAGGTAGCCGCATCTTTAGTAGCTTGACGCTGAGCATCGTTAAAATATGCTGGTACGGTGATCACCGCACCAACCAAATCACCTTCTAGTGCTTTTTCAGCGCGATGTTTTAAGGAGCTAAGGATGGTGCTAGAAATTTCAACCGCTGATAGATCGCCCATGGCAGTATGAAACAATACATTATTGGCATTTTCAACCAATGTATATGGGCAATTTTTAAATGCACTAACCTCTTTATAGCCAAGCCCCATAAAGCGCTTAACTGACACAATGGTATTGGTTGGATCTGTTTTGGCATAAGGACAGGCATCACAACCTACAGTCAGCTTATTGTCTTTGCCACAGTGTACAACCGATGGCAAGATAGCCTGGTTGTTTTCATCCGTTAAAATAACACTTTTTCCGCTTTTTACTGAAGCTACTAAAGAGTTTGTGGTTCCCAAATCTATGCCAATGGCTAGTTTGTGTTGGTGGGGAGCGCTAGACTGTCCTGGCTCTGATATTTGTAATAATGCCATGTTTTACATCCACTCGTCCATAAGCTGTTTTGCGTGAATATTAAGCTGCTCATAGAATTTTAATTCTCTAACCGAATTCTTTATTTGCTCTTTATCTTTTGTAGATTCAAAAATATTGCTAATGCGCTTGATATTGTTTTTAATTTTTTCAGAAATTTGTTCGATAAAGTCATCCAGGTCTAACTCATCTTTGCTGAGCTCAATACCCTCTAAAGCCTCTCTTAACTCTATTTGTGACATTAAAAAATCCACATCCATCTGGGTGTCTTTTTCATCAAACGCATTTATACCGTCTAATTCTAAAAGATAAGTAGCACGTAAAAGTGCAGATTTTAAGGTGTCATAAGCGCTGTTGATTAACGCTGTATTTTGTAAGGCATGATTTTTTTCTTTATCACTACCAGTAGCAAAATTATCAGGATGAAACCTTGCCACCTGATGCTGATAAGCTGACTCCAGCTGATTTGTATCGATATCAAAATTCGGTGTTAATGAAAATAATTCGAAATAATTTTGCATAAACTGTGTTTTAGTAATATGTGTTTTTATACGGTAAAGGACTCACCGCAACCGCACTCGGCCTTAGCATTAGGGTTGTTGAATTCAAACCCCTCATTCAAACCTTCTTTAACATAGTCCACCTCAGTACCATCAAGATAGATAAGGCTTTTAGCATCAATAATTACCTGAACGCCGTTATCTTTAAATACCGTATCGTCCTCATTAGCACTATCAACAAACTCCATGTTGTAGCCTAAACCAGAACAACCTGTAGTTTGTACGCTTAGGCGAATGCCAATACCAGATCCTCGATTGGCTAAAAAATCAACAACGCGCTTAGCAGCTGTGTCTGTTAGGGTGATGGACATTGTTAACTATGCTTTGCTTTTAATATCGTTAATAGCCGCTTTAATGGCGTCTTCGGCAAGCACTGAACAATGCACCTTAACTGGTGGTAATGCCAGCTCTTCAGCTAAATCTGTATTTTTAATTTCAGCTGCTTCGTCTAGAGTCTTGCCTTTTACCCATTCGGTTAATAGTGAACTAGAAGCAATTGCTGAACCACAACCATAAGTTTTAAACTTAGCCTCTTCAATGATACCGTCATCATTGACTTGAATTTGCAAACGCATAACGTCGCCACAAGCGGGTGCACCAACCATGCCAGTACCCACATTTTTTGCATCTTTATCAAGTACACCAACGTTACGTGGATTTTCATAATGATCCATTACCTTTTCGCCGTATGCCATGTTATTTCTCCTTGTTCTTATTGTTAGTTATTCTAACCCTTTTAGGAAAGTCTAACTCTTGTATTTTTTGTGTAATCTAGTGCGCTGACCACTCAACTTTACTAATATCAATGCCCTCTTTGAACATATCCCAAAGCGGAGATAAATCACGTAATTTTTGAACTTTATCACGTACCAAATCAATAGCTTTATCAACATCTTGCTCGGTGGTATAACGACCAATGGTAAATCTAATTGAAGAATGTGCCAATTCATCCGACAAGCCTAAGGCGCGCAATACGTACGATGGCTCTAAGCTAGCTGAGGTACAGGCAGATCCACTTGAAACGGCAATATCACTAATTGCCATCATCAAAGACTCACCCTCTACATAGTTAAAGCTGATATTTAGATTGCCTGGAATACGTGACTCCATGTCACCATTAATCACCACCTCTTCCATGCCGTCAAAACCAGCCAGTAGACGATCACGCAAAGCTCTAATTTTGATATTTTCACTCGCCATTTCTGCCTTGGCAATGGCAAATGCCTCTCCCATACCGACAATTTGGTGTGTCGCGAGTGTGCCTGAACGCATACCACGCTCATGCCCACCACCGTGCATTTGCGCTTCTAAGCGAATACGTGGCTTACGCTGAACATATAATGCACCCATACCCTTTGGACCGTAGATTTTATGTGCCGAAAAACTCATTAAATCAACTGGCAATACACTTAGATCAATCGCCACTTTACCCGCAGATTGGGCCGCATCCACATGGAAGAAAATTTTGTTTTCACGACATAAGTTACCAATAGTTTCAATATCTTGAATCACCCCAATTTCATTATTAACATGCATAATTGATACCAAAATTGTATCCTCACGCATGGCTGCTTTTAAGACGTTAATATCTAACAAGCCATTGGGCATCGGATCAAGATAGTCTACCTCATAGCCTTCACGCTCAAGCTGTCGACAAGTGTCAAGCACAGCCTTGTGTTCGGTCTTAAGGGTAATAATATGTTTACCCTTTTTATGATAAAAATGAGCAATACCCTTGATAGCCAGATTGTTAGATTCAGTTGCGCCTGAAGTCCACACAATCTCTTTTGAATCGGCACCAATTAAATCAGCCACCTGCTGGCGTGCTTTTTTAACAGCTTCATCCGCTTGCCAGCCATAATAATGCGAATTCGATGCAGGATTGCCGAAATCACCATCCATGGTTANATATTGCATCATTTTTTTAGCGACACGGGTGTCTACCGGCGTAGTAGCCGAATAATCCATATAAATTGGCGTGGTCATACTTATAAAATTCCTATATTTTGTTGTTGGTCATCAATAACCATTTGTAATGTTTTAGAGCTTAAAAAACCTCTAATTTGACTACTAACCTCACACCATAATCTGTGTGAAATACACTGCTTTCCATCATGACAACCTGTAGTACCAGCACATCTACGAAGGTCAATATTTTCATCCACTGCCTCAATAATTTGAGTCAGGTTAATATTTTTTGCNTCAATATTAAGNAAGTAGCCGCCGCCAGGGCCACGCACACTTTTAACTAATTCTGCACGACGAAGTTTGGCAAATAACTGCTCCAAATAAGACAAAGAAATATTTTGTCTTTGAGAGATTATATCCAAAGTAATGGGCCTACCAGTATCGTTAGATGCTAAATCTAACATCGCTGTAACTGCGTAACGACCTTTTGTGGTTAATTGCATATCGACCTCTTATCAGAAAATAAATAGACACTCATTATACGCTTAACCTAGCTTTTTAGTCAAGTAAAAAACCTTTTCCAAGATAAGGTTATTTACTCTCTATCTCCAGGCCATTAACAGAGCTATCTTTTTGATCTTTAATATTGAGCTCTTTAGAGACTTTATGCAGCTGGGAATCAACATCATGCAAATGCTTTAAGATAGAGTTAATCGCCTTAATTGTTGGATCATCTTCACTGCCGCCTACTGCATAAGAATCAAAATGTTCTGACTTAACAGTTTTATCTTTTAGCACACGTCCAGGCACACCAACAACAGTTTTCTCCGCTTCAATTGATTTCACTACCACAGAGTTTGAGCCAACTCTTACGTGATCACCTAAGGTGATCGGGCCCAAAATTTTAGCACCAGCACCAATCACCACGTTATTGCCCAAAGTAGGATGACGCTTACCTTTTTGCCAAGATGTTCCACCTAAAGTAACACCATGATACAAAGTAACATCGTCACCAATTTCAGCAGTTTCTCCAATCACCACACCCATGCCATGATCAATAAAAAAACGCCTGCCAATAGTAGCGCCCGGGTGAATTTCAATACCGGTAAACCAGCGTGACAACATAGAAATAAAACGAGCCAACCATTTTAGTTTTAATAGCCATAAGCGGTGCGTTAGCCGATAAAACAGCATTGCCTGCACCCCTGAATAACAAGTGATTATCTCGAACGTATTTCGGGCTGCTGGATCGCGATTAAAAACGCTTTGAATGTCTTCTATAAATCTCATGGCAAAATTATATCATAAATTACTAATAAACTTAATCACTCAATAATCGTTATAAACACCACTTACGACGAATAATCAACTACGGATTTAAAGCGCTTGTAATTCCACAAATACTGCTCAGGCTGAGTTTTGACTAAACTTTCTATAACCTTATTCATTAAAGCCACATCTTCTTTCACTGTACCTTGTTCAGATAATATATTAACCGGCTCAAGGTGAATCTCGAACCCCGCCCCTTTAGGTAGTCTTAGCGCCCAAGTTAACAATACTTTGGCATTATTTTTTCTTGCCAATTTTGCCAATAAAGTCATACTTCTGGCATTGGTACCAAAAAATGGCGCCAGTACACCACCCTCTTCACCTGGATCTTGATCAGGCAAAATACCTATTAATTCTTTATTTTTAATAGCACGCTGTAATTTGATAACCCCTTTTTTATCCGCAGTGGCCATCGACAAACTTTGTTTTTGTCGATTTTTAATGAGTAGCGCCTCTTGACTGGCTTTTCTCAGTGGCTTATACAAAAAGGTAACCGGCGTATCAATAGATAACACCCGACCAGTAATCTCCCAACAACCAAAATGAGGCACCAGCAGAATAATTGGATCTGGGCTATTTAGATGCTCAAGTCCTGTTGTTTTGGTAACGTGCTTAGCGTTATCATCAAAACTTCTTAGCCAAACAAAACCAGACTCACTCAAGCCTTTTCCGGTTTCTATTAAGATTTTTTAATTAAATCTTGCTGTTCAGATTTGGCCAAATTAGGAAAACAAGTTTGAATATTTTTATGCACAATTTTTTTAGAATCGCTATCACTCATGTATAAATAATAGCCAATCAACGAGCCGATCAAGTGATTTAATCTCAATGGCATCATAGCAAAAAATTTTAGAATAAAGTTAATCATTTACTTCATCCANCATNGGCNTCATGGCACTCAGTAAATTCTTGTATAAATTCGGGGTACGCTTTTCTTCTGTCAATAACCACTGCTTAAAATGATCACGCTCAGTCGGCATAGTAAAACACGCTGGAC
>JGI26270J51728_1001283_pt1 | contig 9471 bp, 5 predicted proteins | sample SaaInlLV_10m_DNA_2_FD_51728 | JGI IMG/M metagenome (IMG submission 51728) | reverse complement strand
TAATAAATCTTAGTATATACTATCATTTCTTTTAATGTAAATAAAAAATGTCAGGAATTAACAAAGTAATACTCATCGGCAACCTTGGTGCAAAACCAGAGCTTAAGTACGCAGCAGGTGGTAGCGCAGTCTTAAACTTATCACTCGCCACAAGTGAAACTTGGGCCGATAAAAACACCGGTCAAAAACAAGAAAAAACTGAATGGCACAGAGTGGTGCTATTTAGTAAGCTTGCAGAGCTTGTTGCCAAATATTGCAACAAAGGATCTAAGCTTTATATCGAAGGCAAACTACAAACTCGTAAATGGACGAATAAAGAAGGGAAAGAGCAGTACACGACCGAAGTCATTGTTAGCGGATTTAATGGTGCTGTACAGATGCTAGATAGTATTAAACAAGATAATACTGGAATACCTATCGAGACTAATGCACCGACTGAGAAAACGATTAAACCGATCGATGTTCACCCATTCGATGAACCACCTTTTTAACTGAAATATTTTTTTATCTATGAAAAATTGTATAGGTAAATAAAATAAAAATACTCAATTTTAGATATTAATTATCTTTCAAGAAACCTTGATATTGTAATCCTTAAATTGTTTAATGGTAGTAATGTATTTTGCAATCGATACGGCGTTATGCAGTCTATGTGTTGAAAGCATGAGCTGGGCAGAAAATCCTATATCGTCAGAACTGACAATACGTAGTACATAATTACCATACTCATCCTGTGAGACAATAATTGTTTTTCTATTGTGTGAATCATGCTCAACATCACGTACATCAGTTATATAATCAAACACATTTTCATCTTTTTTCAACGTCTTAATTAAAGTCTTTATAAAGGATTTTCCATGATGCCTTCCATGAGTGGTGCTTGTTTGACTGAGTTTTCCCTTAATAGTTGGATTATTTAATAAAATACTTTTAAGCTTATTTGTAGAAAAATTCTTAAGTTGCTTATTACTATATTTATTTTCATCATTTGACAACTTTTTAATTTCAGTTTTTTGAACGTCAATTTTATTAGATAAGTCACCAACTTTAACTTTAGACACACTCAATGCCTCCATCTCTTCTTCAAGGGCCCTTATCCAATCTTCTATATCACCATCTTTATTTTTTGATATATTTTCAAGTTCTTGTATTTTTTGTTTTTGTTTCTTTACTGTTTCCTTAATAACAATTAAATTGTCTTTAGATTTTTTAATTGCATCTTTTTTTCTAACAATAATATTGCTTAAATTAAGAACACTTACCAATCTTACCCACTGAAGTGATAACAATAAAATAATAAAGAAAGACCATGATGGCCGAGATCTTAACCATGCTTTATTTAAAACAAAGCCATTTCCACCTAAAATCTTAATATCAGTTATAGAGAAAAACATACTTCTAAGCGCACTTTTCCATATCGATGGTTTTGAGCGTTTAACAATTTCAATAGTAGCATCAAGGCTACCTATATAAGTTAGCTCATCATTTAGATCTGATAACTTTAATAGCTCTCTACCCTTATATTGAACCCATCCCTGCTTCAATAAAACATCTTCGGCTCTATCTTTAATCGTTACATGGCTTCCATAATATGTGGGAATTTCATCCAGCAAAGTATCGATATCTTTTAAGCAGGTCTTTACCGTATTCAAATTACTTTTCACACATGAAGAGGAGTAAATATTTACTAACTTGGCAAGATTCTCTATTTCTATTCTGCTTTTATGGTCAATACTTTCGTAAAATAAATGATTATTAATATAAGTAAAAATAAACCATAGAAAGAAGAAGAAAGACCAGAACCAACTAGTTTTATATAATTTAAAATAATCTAAAATCACGAGCATTGCTTTTTAATATGAGTAAGCTCATTTGGCTTCATTATGTTGTTTTGATTGTACATATAATATTGCTAATTATGGATCTGCAGAATATACAGTGGAATTAGCACTTGAAATTGAATCAATTTTAAACACTACCCACTTCTCTCTACTAAAGATTGCCTTGGCAATTATATAACAATCTTGAGTAATTCCATTCTCTTGTAATAAGGATTTTGAAACATAGCAATCATTCACAAATCCAAAATCTGGCTTATCCGTATCAACACCAGATAAATCATAAATTACGTCCTCATAGCTTAATGTACCACTATTAGTTTTGTATTTTAACGAGACCTCACCCTCTATGGTTTTTAACAATGAAGGCTTAATTTCATTTGTTTCAATAATTTTTAAAACATGAATTCTAGATTTGTTATGTTTCTGATCAAATGTCTCAAAGAAACTTATCTTTACAAAATCACCGACACTAGGCCTAATTTCTGTTTCAGAAAATCTAATAATTCCATCTGTATATGAATCAACAACATAATGAAAAAGATTTTTTTGTTTATTTACATGATCTACTAATGCCGTATCAGTGTTAGCATTATCAATTAACTCATTTTTCTCAAGATGTGACTTTTGAATTTTGAGCGGTAGAAACCTTCCCTCTTTGTTACAGTATAACTTGAGTTGACATACATCATTAATTTTTGATTTTTTTAATAAAGGGAATTTATTCTTGTTTAAAGAAAAATTTATATTGCTTAAATCGCTAAAAGACACCCTCTCCTTACCTTCTTTATTTTTCCATTGATCATATAGAAGCATATCTGTCCAAGGTATATCGCTATAAACATACTCTTCCGCTAAAATAATATTATCTTTATGGAAAAAACTATTGTTTTTAATTTCTATATCTTTAACACGTTCATAGATTAAATGAAAATCTTCAGACAACTTCCATCCTTTTTTTTCTCGATGTTTTTTATATAAGTTCAGTTCAGATGCGGCATCTTTCAAGTCACCACTATCAATTAACAACTTAGCAAGGTCAATGTGAATAACCCCCAAAAAATCTTCGTCCTTCTGCAAGCTAACAGCTTTACACAACATTGATACTGCAATCTCGCTATCCGAATCTTTTATCAAATTGGCAAACTCATGCCAAACATAAGCTTGATCGCCCTTCTCTAAGGCTATATTTTTATATAATTTAATAGCTTCTTGACTTCTGCCTAAAGTGTTAAGTAGTGTAGCGTACTCTCTTAAGAGCCAAATATCATCATTATAAAACTTTAGCGCATCCTCATATAAAGGTAGCACCCAACTAAAGTCATTATTTTGATTAGACTGTATTTTTATAAAATCAAATACTTTTTTTAGTGATTTTAATACTAAAGGCTTATCAGTAAACTCTCCTCTTACCTCTTCACTCCAATCTTGTTCTTGGAAATTTCCAACACCCCATTTTTTAAAAAAATCAAAGAACCTATAAGACTCATCTTTTTCCATAAACCTGTGTGCAATTTTTAGTATTTCCGAATGCCATTCTGATGCACCATAATTCAGATAAGTTGATAGGTATTTATCAAATGCAATCCATAATTCACTATACTTTCCTTCTTTATGCAGATTAAATATTTGCCAAAACACACCCTCTCTAAGAGAGTCAATCACTAACAATCTGTCACCAATACTATTCTGAAGATATTCAACATCTAGTTTCTCGCCTTTATTTGCAATCTGCTTTAACAAGCGAACAACTGTTGACGAATATTTTTTATCACCATTTATTTCCTCATGTCTATCCTCTTCTCTTAAATTTTTTGGCCCCCATATTTGGAAAAATTTAAATAAATCGAACTCTTTGTATTTTTGAGAATAGCCAATAACAAACTTCAAAATCACAGAATGAACTAACTCTGGCCTTGGGTTCTGCAATTTTAAATATTCAAATAATAAATTTTTTACGTCTTGCACCTGCAAGACGCTCTCTTCAGCTTTAATGTATCGATAAATTGCCCAACCGAAAGATTCATGATAGCTTGCAGGCAGCTTATTTTGATCTTTAAGACGCCTAAACAATTCTAGGGATTGCTTATGCTTGCCCCTCTTACTAAGCTCTTCAGCTTGTTGAACTTCAACATAATTTGAATCAATCCTAGGCTTCAGGAAATCAATCTGTTTTGAGATGATTTCGTCATCAGTGATATTAATCGATAATAATTGATTAAAAAAATTCCCTGCATCGCCTGAGCCAGCTTTAATTTCATTTTTTACAATATCAATTAAGGTCCATGCATAGGCTTTTTGAACCCAACCATCGTTAGAATTTTGCTCATAAAGCTTTATCGCCAAATCATAAGCCTCTATTAGATTTCCGGATTTTCTTAACCTGAAAACCTCTTGAGAATTATTCCCATCATCCTTAAAGAAATTATTACGTGTGCGTGGCATTATTTTCTGCTATTTTTTTTAAGATAGATTTGTAATTATCCCAAATCATCGACTGAGTATAGCCAGTTGAAATAATACTAGTAAAGAAACCACTTCCATCATAATTCATATCAACAACTAAACTTGAACTACCTTTTGATATATTAATTGTATCCTTGTAAGCTGTTTGGATGATATTTAAAATTTTATACCCGTCATCTTTCAGTAATAAAGAAACATCTGCATAAACCCCCCTTCTCCATCCATCACTAATAAAATCAAAATTAATAATCCCTTGGTCTTCTCTAAGAATACTAATTACTCTCTCCCCTAATTCTTCAGACTCTGCTTTTAACAAAACAGGAGTTCTTACATGGCCTTTTTTATTATAGTAAATAGATATTTTTACAGATTTTTTACTATTATCTATTAGAGTATAAACCTCATGATAATCTTGATGAAGTATTGATTCCACATCTATACCTTTAGCTTCAAGCTTATTGTAAATAAAATAAAATATTTGAATCAATATTGAAGTTAGCTCCACATCTGGGAAATTGAAATCTTTTATTATTGATCCACTAGATGGGCTGATTTCAGCATCTTTATCAGCCATAAAGTAAATATTCTTAGCTTTTTGATTGACTTTAGAATTATCTTTAAATTCAATTTTAAGTAATGGCGTTACCGGAATATAATTAATAAGACTGACACTATTTTTAGCTCTCGTCAGCCCAGTATAAATCCACTTGAAATACTGCCTGCTAGTCTTACCCAATCTTTCAGGATTGACGTCGAAAATAACATCATTCCATTTGTATGATACAGATTTGTGCACTGTCAAGCCCCAGCCAAATTTTATATATGCTGCATTTTTATATTTATAATATTTTGAAGAAGAATCTCTAAGTAGAAAATTTTCAATATTCTTTCTATGGGTTTGTTTTGCAAACTTAATAAGTTTTTTTAATTGCCCTTCTTTCTCTTTTAATTTAGTTTTTACTCTTTCTCCGCTATTAAATTCAACTTCAAGCACACTCACCTCTTTAAATATTTTGACATATTCATTTGAATTTATAAGTTGATTGTTTAAGTCTGAATTAACAAATGGATTCTTCTCAATCTCTTTCAATATTTCTCGATCAAGAGCGACTTTTATAGCTATAGTTTCCTTCTCCGAAAGCTCTCCTTTATCACTCAACCTGAAGTTTTCCAAACTTAATATTTCAATTTTTTGCTGGGCGTTATTCAATACTAATGACAAGGGTCTATATTTAAGAAATATTGGATCATGTCCTTTTAAAGTAACAGTTTCGGAGATTACGTTATCAGTCACACTCTGAACAACCGCAAATTCCCCATTAAAAACCCTATTAGGCTCTCCAAATGGATCGCTCTTGTTTTCTATTCTAAAATTATTATTAAAGATAATAAGGTCGCCTTCTGCAATATCGCTACCATTATTAAGGATAGACTTTTTTATCCATAGATTAATTTTTTGAACATCAAAATTTGTGTAACTCAATATATGAAAATCTATATTATTTCTAATTTTATTCTCAACCAAATGAGAGATTTCACTCTTACTTATTGATCGAAACTCTTGAGAAAAATCAAAAGATAATTGATTATATTTTTCAAGTCTTACTCCATTGACTGCTAGAAGTGCCTGATTAACTATTGATGAAATATCATTCTTATCCAATAATTCAAAAACTGACGTTTTAAATTTGTACTTTTCGCGAAAATAATCTGCATTTAAAGCGTTATCCTTGTCACTAGTTGATGACAGTTGAAATCTGTCACCAATAAAAATAATTTTTCTATTTGACTCATTTAAATTTGCATACTCTATGAAATCTTTAAGTAGAAATCCAGTTCCAAACCTCATATCAATCGACTGATAATAATTATTGGAAACTAATTGCGCTACATCGACGATGAACACCGCCCTATCTTCGCTATCATTTTTCTTCAATGGTATCACATCTAAATACGTCTTCACATAGTCAGATAGATCAATTTGATCACTATTTGAATCAAAAAATACACCATCTGAATCTTTGCTAAAGTCGATTTGATTGCCTTTATTGTCAAATATCTTAACTACTTCTTTTAATGGTGCGCCACCATATATATGAGAATATATGCTACTAAATTCTATATCCAGATCAGACAGCAAATTTAAAGAAACTCTTCCTGAGGGTGCGAAAAAATCAACTTGAGTGATGCCATTACCAAAAGCAATATCTTCAATAAATGGCATTAAATGAGATTTTCCACTTAAAGATGTCCCTTGTAGAATAAAAATCTTTTCTATATCAGATTTTATGAATTCGGTAATCTCCTGAAGGGCGGATTTTTGATCAAGGTATAGCTCATCATAATTTAACTTGGATGAGGTTATTTCAATCAATTCACTTTGATTATAGTTTTCGGACATTAGAAATTTTTCAGCCCTAAATATATCCTTAAAAATATCAAAAGAATTGCTAGATAGCTCGACATCTTTGTCAGTCACATCGAGAATATCTTTTATGGTTTCCAAATATCTTTCCGAGTCTGTAATAAAAAAATCAATTTCATCCCTACCAGGAATGCCGCCAATAAGACTCACTGGCTTTTGAAAACAAACTACTTTTTTTACATGGGATGGATTTAACTTTTCATTGTTTTTTAAAATTACAGATTCAATCTCACAATTATAAAAAACCCACGTAAAAGCTTTTTTCTGCTGAAATAGTTGTTTATATGGATTTATATGGCTTCCCCCTTTAACTACATCTCCATTTCTAGTCACCCATTTACCTTCAGAAAAATCCGAGTCTGACTTTGGCAGAATTATATCTCCACCATAATTTTTAAAGTCGATTATCAATATTGCATTACTAGTAATAAGCAAGCAATCAATCTTTAAACTTTCAGATATTTCGCATTCTGAATTTCCTATCAACAATCCATCTATTGAGTATTCATCAAAAAGGATATTTAAATTCTTAGAAAATTCTCTAAAAAAGGTATTTTCATAACTTCTGGCGGCTGTTGACCCTCTTCTAATTTCAAGCATTTTTTTACTATACACCTATTGTAATATTTACGGTTTAGAAAAATTATTAAACTGCCAATATTTAATTAAAAATATCATCTTAGTATTATATGATTTAAAATAACGATTGTCGTTCTTTTGTTCTCACACGAGAACACCTTTTGAAAAAGAGTTTAAGATACAATAAAAGCATGTATATTTTTTGCATTTTAAAATTCTAAAGGATTGTGCCTCTAGGGTTTAGTAACTAAGTTTTTTACAAAGAGCGGCACCTGAATTTAACAAGGCATCAATGAGTAAATTAAAAAAGTTCGTACAAAGTGCTTTAATAGAAAATGCATACAAAATTCGTTATTCAAAATCTACTGGAGTTGATGGTATAAATGGCGAGAAGTTTCTTGATCATAGTGATGAGTTAAAAATTATTGGACGAAAACTTGACGCTGAGTGCTATAAGCTTTCTAACTATAAAGAAAATCTGATTATAAAAAANCACAACTCCACTAGACAAATATCTATCCCCACCCAAAGAGACAAGCTTGTATTACAGGGCTTATTAAAGGCTTTGAAAAAAGACTTTCCTATTTACAATACGTCAGCAAAAAGTAAAATTATTGATATAAAGAATAATCGCCATCACTACGATAGTTATATAAAGATTGATATTGAAAATTTCTTTCCAACAATTGACCATAAGAAATTACTGCCTCTTATAAAGACTAAAGCAAGCGAAGAAGTTTTTAACCTTATCAAACTAGCTATTACACAACCAACCATATCCATAGATACGCCTAAAAACGAAAGAGATATTAGAATTAGCAATATAGGCATCCCTCAAGGTCTACCAATTTCTAGCTTTTTATCAGATATTTTTTTACAAAAAATAGATCAAAAATTCGAAAAAAATTCGAAAATAAAATACTATAGATTTGTAGATGACATTCTAATTCTGTGCAAAACTCTTGATATAGATACTTTAATAGAAAATATTGAGAGTAGTTTTTTAGATTTAGATTTAAAAGTTCACAAGCAAAGCACTAATAAAGACAAAAGTTCTCATGGTGATATTGCAGATGGGTTTCAATATCTAGGCTATAACTTTACAGCCAATATTGTAAGTGTGCGCCAATCTTCAGTACAAAAACTTTATAGCAACATTAATAAGCTATTTATTGTGTATGGTTATAGAAAAAATAAAATAAAAAAAGAAGATGGAGCTAAAAAGAAGGATTTAATAGAAAACCTAATCTATAGCCTTAATGAAAAAATAGCTGGCGCCAAATACGATGATAAAAAATATGGCTGGATTAATTATTTCTCAGAGATTAATAATCAAACATTATTATTTAAAATTGATAGCCATGTTAAGCGCATGGCAAGCAAATATTTTGACAACAACGACCTAGAATTCTTAACTAGTAATAATTTAAGAATCAAAAAATTCTCTAAAGCTATATTTGAGATCAGAAAAAAAGATAGCAATTATGTTGAAAAGCCAGATATAAGCAGCTTAAAAAGAATGTTAAAAAACTTTTCAAAAGAAGAAAATGTAGAGAAAAAAACAAACAAAGGTCTTGAAAAAATAGAAAAATTAAAAAGTCAATCGAACTCTATACAACTACCAAAAGAAGTATCAAAGAAAATTAATACAAGTGATTTCAGGAACCCTGAAAAAACCATAGCATCTTTAAGAAGCGACGTAGAGCCTTATTAACCCCTTAAACGCTTTACTTAATGGTTACACAAAGCCGCTTAAGCTTTTCAAGAATCTTCACCATCGCATAAGTATCAAGTTTGCAATATTCTAATAATGCAGTTTTGATTCTAGCAATCTCAGCTATATCTGTTGCCTTACCTAGCTTAACAAACATCCTCATGGCATCACCACCATTATGTACGCCATCTAGATCATGATAAGCGTCTTTCATCTCAGGAACAATAGCTGGCAATACATATTTCAATCCGTAATGCCCTTTCATTTCTGGTTTCCAATAGTCACCCTTTTGAAAAAGTGTTGCCAAATCAATAAAATTATCATGAATATTCATTAAGTGGTCTGCATAAACTGGGCAGTTCTCAACTAGCGTACGAATAATTCCTTTTTCAAACCCAATATTAAATGCCATTACACAAGCATCCTTAGGTATTTCTTCAACCATGCGT
>JGI26270J51728_1001271_pt1 | contig 9532 bp, 8 predicted proteins | sample SaaInlLV_10m_DNA_2_FD_51728 | JGI IMG/M metagenome (IMG submission 51728) | reverse complement strand
TTTCTGTTCTCCGATAAAACATACACCGGTACTATCTTTTTTCGCATGATTAACTAAACCGGATTCTTCCGCTAATTTACGAACCTCTTTTTTTTCAATATCACCAATAGGAAATATGCTTTTTGATAGGGCATTTTGGCCCAGTAAATAAAGGAAATAACTTTGATCTTTCCCTGGATCCAACCCTTTGAGAAGTTTAAAATCTCCATTTAATTCATCTATAATTGAATAATGGCCCGTGGCGATTTTTTCAGCCCCCAATTCTAAGGCATAATCCAAGAAAGCTTTGAATTTGACTTCACGATTGCACAGTACATCTGGATTTGGCGTACGCCCCTTTTTATATTCATCAATAAAATGTTGAAAGACCTTATCCCAATATTCTTGAGAAAAATTTACACTACGAAGGGGCAATCCCAAGTGATCACACACGGCCAATGCATCTTTATAATCTTCCTCAGCAGTACAATATTCATCATCATTCCCCTCCCAATTCTTCATGAATACACATTCCACATCAAAACCTTTTTTTTGGAGGAGAAGGGCGGTGACAGAACTGTCTACCCCGCCACTAATACCGACTATAATACGATTATTCATTCGTGAATTGATTCAATGCCATGACGAGTGCAGTTACGTCTTCCTGAGTATTGTCGCGGCCGAAACTAAATCGAAGAGTAGAAATATTTTGTGATTCGGGAATGCCCATCGCTTCCAAGACAGGAGAGGGTTTGACCGATCCTGATCCGCAGGCAGAGCCGCTGGATACTTCCATGCCGATTCGATCTAACTTTGCCAAAAGGATATCGCTTTTATTCCCCGGAAAGGACACGCTAATGACACCAGGTAAATGGTGAGTTGGGGAACCATTAATAATGGCTATGGGACATTCTCGATTTAAAAGTGCAATAAAACTGGTTTCTAACGCTTCAAGATGTTTCATATGTTGAGATTGATTTTGTGAAGCGAGGAGAACAGCTTTCCCCATTCCAGCAATTCCAGGCACATTTTCTGTTCCTGCACGGAGTTTACGCTCCTGTCCACCACCAATAATGAGAGGGTTTAGAGGCGAGCCCTCTTTTTTATATAGAAAACCAACACCTTTAGGTCCATAAAATTTGTGGGCTGAAAAACTCATATAATCAGCTGAGAACTCACGAACAGAAAGGGGGATTTTACCCAATGTTTGCACGGTATCTGAATGAAATGGAATTTCATGATTTTGCGCAATTTCAATAAGTTCATTAATAGGTTGAATGGTGCCAACCTCATTGTTAGCCATCATGATTGAAATTAATCCTGTATCGGATTGGATAGATTTATTCAATTGTTCAGGGTCTATTCGTCCCTGTGGATTTACAGGAAGGACTGTATATGTAATGCCCATGGGTTCCAGCTTTTTCAATACAGTGAGAATGGCTGGATGTTCAATTGCAGAAGTAACCACATGTTTTTTCTCCCGGTGAATTAGATCCCATAAAACTATATTGTTTGCTTCGGATCCGCCGCCAGTAAAAATAATATCAGATGGTGANGCATCTATGGCGATAGCAATATTTTTCCGTGCTTCTTCTATTATTGCTTTTGCTTTTCTCCCGGAGGCGTAAACGCTGGATGGATTTCCATATATATTTTTTGAAACATCCGTTATTATATTTAGTACTTCAGGATGAATCGGCGTTGTGGCACTATGATCGAAGTATGGCATGAATTTATTGATTAATCTGAAAGAGAAATTACGCGGAAAGGGGGTTGACCTTAAAGGTCGTTTCTAATGGCAGCGTATTGAATTGTATTTTGCAAATTTTGATAAAATGGCGGTTGACGATTTTCTAGTAAATCAATTGTCCCTGATTTATTGTAATCATATCTTATCACATCCCATTGAAATGATTCTCCAACGGAAAGAAAGGCAACGGCACCCCGCGGATCTTCATCAAAAGGTAAACCAGTCGCGCCTTGGCAAAGAATGGTTAAATTATCTTTTGTTTCATTTCGAGGGATATGAACATGTCCATGAATAAAAATATACTGTTCAATTTGTGGGTGGGCTGCTGCCACATGTTTACGCCATGCTAACGCTTCTTCCATTGATGGTGGTTGCTCATCTCGTTGATACCAAGCGTGTGTAAACTCGACTAAAGTGTTCCCGATGATTTCGCGATGAGCAATATGCATGGCAGAACAAAAATCAATCCCAGCTTGGCCCAACTCGTCTGCCGTCCATTTTTCGTTGGCTACGATAGCTTGACAAATAGGATCATCTGGAGACATTCCTTCAAGGTTTGGTCTTTCTTGAGTCCAAAGCTTTTCCAATAAATATCGATCATGATTTCCACGAATAAAAATACAATTGGGAAGCGTTTTTAATATTTTTAGGGTATTTACAGGGTCGGGACCCAAAGCGAAGCAATCACCAAGGCAAATGATTTGATCAATATCATTCCGTTTATTTATAATTGAAACAGAGTGTTTCAAAGATTCAACATTAGAATGTATATCTGTGATTAAAGCAAAGGTTTTGGAGCCCATTATATTACAATATACTGTTGATGCCCTTCACTAGGCAAGAAAATATAACCCGTTTATTTAGATAAAATTATAAATAGTAAGATATTAAAAAAACTAACTTGAAGTCAGTTATCCAAGCCATGTAAACTAATCTGAACGGGAAACAGGTTTCTAGAGTAATTGCAGGATCCTTTTTCTAAAATATAATAACTTAATAATAAAAAAATAAAGCTTAAAAAATGAAACACAAAAATACAGGAATTTTCGGTATTGGTAACCCATTGATTGATGTTGTTATTAATGTTGAAAATAATGATTTAAATAATCTCGGTGTGGAAAAGGGGATAATGCATCTTGTAGATGAAGATCGCCAAAAAGAAATTTTAAATTATTTTAAAAACGCGATGCCCATTTTCCATCCGGGCGGTTCCGCGCCAAACACACTCATTGCCTGCGCTGGTTTAGGTATCACCGGAGTAATCTCAGGTAAAATTGGGAATGATGCATTTGGCGAAATTTATAAATCTCAAGTTGAAAAATACGGTATTATCTCTCGATTGGTTTTAGGTGATGGAACGACGGGCTCAAGTATAATTCTGGTGACGCCAGATGGGGAAAGAACTATGAATACACATTTAGGTATGTGCCAAGAGTTTTCGTTTAGTGATATTGATGAATCATTATTAGCGATGGCCGAATATTTTTATTTTACCGGATATATGTGGGACACTGAGTCACAAAAGTCTGCCATCAATCATGCTTTATCCATCGCAAAAGAAAAAAATATAAAAGTAATTTTTGATGTTGCTGATCCATTTGCTGTTCAACGATATAAGGATGCATTTTTAAATTTAATAGAAAGGGACGTTGATATTGTTTTTGCCAACCAAACGGAATTATCAATTTTATTTGATACAGAGAAAATTGAAAAAGCAACAAAATCGTTAGGTCAAATTGTAAATGTTGGTGCAGTTAAATTGGGAAAGGATGGGTGCTTGGTAATTGATAATGGCAACCTATCCAAAATCCCCTCTCGCCCAATTCTTGCAAAAGATTCAACAGGTGCGGGAGATATGTTTGCTGCAGGATTTATGGCTGCATTATATCGAGGTAGTAGTTATACGGAAGCGGGGGAAATCGGTGGATATTTGGCAGAAGAAATAATTCAGATTCCAGGTGCACAGTTTGAAAGATCAGTTATAAAACAGTTGAATGAAGAAATCTCATGGACACAGGAAAGCCCGAATTAGTCATCATACTAATTTAAAATTTAGGCGGTTAAGTCTTGAAAAGAGAGGTAACAAACCCTAATTTTCAGGGCTATTTTCGAGAATAAATAATAGAGGAATCCATGTTTTTAAAAATTCGCAAACAGATATTGTTAATACCTGTATTGAGCTTGGCATTTTGGGGATGCCCAACGCAAGAGTACACATCTGCAAAGCTATACATACAAAATGAAGATTGGGAGAAAGCAGAAGAATTTCTCCAAAAAGCTCTAGAAGTAGAACCGGAGAACCCTGAGGTGATGGTGCAAATCGGGTATCATATTCACGCCAAAAAAGGCGAGTGGACTCAAATGAATGATATATTTGATCGGGCCATAGCTGTTGATCCCGATAAAAAAATTCTTGAGGTTAGTCGTCCAGTGAAAGAAATGGTGAAAAACTATCGATCCATGTTTTGGGCAGAAAACTACAATAATGCGGTTCGTCTATTTAATGAATACAAGGAATCGCGAGACAAAACCGTTTTAGATAAAGCGGTCCAAAAATTTGAAGAAACAGCAACCATTGACCCTTCTGAGGGACAAACATATTCAATCCTCGCCACGTGCTATTTTGAATTGGGGGAGGAAAATTTAGCTGTGCAAAATGCGAGAAAAGCAGCAAATATGATGCCTGACGATTTTCAAACTAACTTGGCATTGGGGCAGATTCTTTCCCGAACAGGAGAAAAAGCAGCAGCAGTTGAATTCGTTAAAATAGCCGTTGGTTTGGATCCATCAAGTTCAATCGCTATTCGACAGTTAGCCACATTATACTATGACATGGGGAATAAAGAGAAATCCATCGAAACTTTTGGTGTTGCCATAAAAACGGAGACGGATAAAATGAAGAAGTCCGATCTCTATTTCAATTTGGGTGTATTGAATATGCAGATGGGAAGTTTCCAAGAGGCAGAGGATGCCTTTATGTTTGCCTATGATCTCAATCCGAATGATACGGAAGCCTTGGTGGGGATGGCGCAAACATTCGAAAATGCAGAGAAATGGCGTCGGGCTTCGAAATTTTATCGCGAACTCATTGTTTTAGAACCGGAAAATCCAGAACATTATAAAGGGATGGCTCGTGTTTTAATCAAACAGGGTGATATGGATGGCGCAACCCGGTATTTTGAAAAATCCAAAAAAGTAGGTCGTTAAAGACCAAACCCACAAACCCTTATCTTTAAAACCCCTCAATTTTGATTGAGGGGTTTTTTTATCCAGTTTTCTTTCTTTTATTTAAATATTTATTCAATGCAACATCTAACGGCTGGTCTGAAAATAAAGGAACATAGTCAATCCGCTGATTTCGGCATCCTGATTGGTATTTTTTTTGGAAAGATTTGATAACCTCCCGGTACGCAGACCGAATATGCCAGGGCTCAGTTGTAATTGTTTCCCCTGTTTCAAGGTCCCGGAATTTTGTGCGATCTCCAAATTGAAAATTCTGTTCCTGACGGTCCAGAAGGTGAAAAACGATCATTTCTTGTTTTCGATGCCTAAAATGATTTAAGCCCATCAAAACCTGTTCGGGATCATCTAATAAGTCAGAAATCAATATAACCAATCCGCGTTTTTTAATGCGTTCTGCCATACGATCTAAAGTGGGGCGAATTTGGGTATCACTTCCGGTTTGTATATTATCTAATGCACTCATAATTATATTTGCATGGGATGGTGCAGCTCGCGGTGGAATAAACTTTCGGATTTTTTCATCAAAAAGAACCAAGCCCATCCCGTCTCTTTGATTTAGCATTAAATGAGTTAAAGCAGCAGATAAATAACTGGCATATGCTAATTTTGTTATGGATCCACTACCGTAGGCCATCGATTGGCTGGTGTCGAGCAAAATGTAGGATCGAAGATTTGTTTCTTCTTCATAACGCTTTACGTAATACCGATCCGTTTTTCCGTATAACTTCCAATCAATATGACGAATTTCATCCCCAGAGCCATAGGCACGATGTTCAGCGAATTCAACACTGAAACCATGATATGGACTTTTATGTTGTCCTATTAAGTATCCTTCAACAACTAACCTGGCACGGAGAGCCATGTTATCTATTTTTGCAACCATCGTTGGGTTGAGATATTTTCGTTTATCTAACACGTTAGAAGTTTGACGTTTCATGTTCGGTTTTTAATTGAGTTTTAGAATGCGATTAATTTATTAATTTGCTAATAATATCATCTACACTCATACCTTCAGCTTCAGCATTAAAATTTGGCAATACGCGATGACGTAACACGGGTAAAGCAAGTGATTTAACATCATCAATATCTGCGGTGGGCCTCCCCTCCAGAATTGCTTTTGCTTTTGCACCAAGAATCAAAAACTGTGATGCGCGCGGACCCGCCCCCCAATCAATCCATTCGTTTATATCATCCTTAGCGTTTTCACCAGGTCGCGTTGCACTAACTAAATTAACCGCAAACTCGACGACATTATCTGCCACAGGGACACGTCTGACTAAATCCTGAAATTTTAAAATTTCTTCTCGGGAAATCACCTTATTTAATGGTAATTCTTTATCCGCAGTCGTAACCTTAACGATAGAGATCTCATCCTCATGGGTAGGATAATCGATCAAAATATTAAACATAAAGCGATCCAGTTGCGCTTCTGGAAGTGGATAGGTTCCTTCTTGTTCAATGGGGTTTTGGGTAGCCAGAACAAAGAACGGTTCTTCCAAATCGTAAGTGTTCCCCGCAGCAGTTACTTTATGCTCCTGCATTGCTTCGAGTAACGCTGCCTGTGTTTTAGGTGGTGTACGGTTGATCTCATCAGCCAATATAATATTCCCGAAAATGGGGCCTTTAAAAAAACGAAAATTTCGTTTACCTGTGGATTGATCTTCTTCAATTACCTCAGTACCAGTGATATCACTGGGCATTAAATCGGGTGTAAACTGAATTCGGCTAAAATTAAGATCAAGCAAATCAGCCATAGATTTTATCATAAGCGTCTTCGCTAATCCAGGCACACCAACAATTAAAGTATGGCCTTTACAGAGGAGAGCAATTAGGATGTGATTCAACACATCTCTTTGACCAATGATAGATTTAGCAATCTCACTAAAGAAACGACTTTTAACATCATCTAATTTTTCAAGCAATTGTAGATCGGTTTGGTTTTCCATTTGAATCCTTGTCTAAATAAAATAGGGCGAAAAATTACAAGGTGTCTTCGGATGAAACAACACGAATGTCTTGTAAGACTATCTCGGAAGATAGAAATTCACACGTATGTCTCAGCAGAAAAATCTCGAAAAAAAATCATATTTAGATCTTACCCCACCTAAAATCGAAAAACTTTTAAGCGAAATGGGGGAATCTTCATTTCGAGCAAAGCAAATCAAAAATTGGGTTTATGATCATTGTGTTGTTTCTTGGAATGAGATGGAAAACCTTCCTCAGAGACTCAGAGTCAATCTTGATAAAACGATACCACTTCATTCTTTGAAAATCATTAAATCAAGTGGAGCAGAAACAACCAGAAAATATTTATTCGAAACGAGTGATGGCCACGGAATTGAATCAGTATTAATGAGAGATAAGAAGCGAACAACAGTTTGTATTTCGAGCCAGGTAGGGTGTGCAGTTGATTGCAAATTCTGCGCTACAGCATCTATGGGATTTATAAAAAACCTAAGGGCCAGTGAAATAGTAGACCAAGTAATTCAATTACAAAGTCAATCTGATTCAAAGATAACAAACGTTGTATTTATGGGAATGGGAGAACCCTTTTTAAATTATAATAATGTTATGGAAGCAGCCAAGATATTGAACCAGACAATGGGGTTTGGCGCAAGACGAATCACCATTTCTACGGCAGGTATTAGTTCTAAAATTCGACAAATGGCTGATGAAGATCTTAAGTATAAACTGATGAAAATCTTAAGTATAAACTCGCAATCAGTTTAAATGGCACAAAAGAAAAAAACAGAAATGCAATTATGCCATTAACAAAGACACACTCTTTAAAATCGCTGGTTGAGTCTGCCCATTATTATTACAGTAAAATGCATCGATTTATTACATTTGAATATGTGCTTCTTAAAGGCGTGAATGATTCACCAGAAGACGGGAATCAGCTCATTGATTTGCTTCGTTTGTTACCATGTAAAGTGAATGTGATTCCTTATAATGAAATTGGAGGGGATTATAGTCGCCCCACAGAAGATACAATTCACATTTTCCTAAAAATACTCAAGGATGCACCATTTACTGTGACTGTACGATGGAGTAAGGGTACCGATATTGATGCGGGATGTGGCCAATTGGCCGTAAAGGATTTAACTTAAAATATTAATAGCCAATTGCTGTATTTTCACCTCTAGAATCTGCACCACCCCAATAGCCTTTTTCATCAATCATTATGCCATTGGCTTCGCCGATATTTCCACGCAATTTCATATCATGGCCACGACCATTCAAGTTTTCAATGATATCACTGGATAACCCATACTTTTCATAGAATATCATATCCGGCAACCATTGATGATGGAATCGTGGAGATGAAACAGCTTCTTTTATGTCCATTTCGTGAAGAGTAACATTTAAAATATTTTGAAGAACAGTAGTAATAATGGTTGACCCACCTGGTGTGCCGAGGACTAAAAAGGGTTTATCATTTTTTAATACTATGGTTGGTGTCATAGAACTAAGTGGTCTCTTTTTTGCTTCAATTTTATTTGCTTCATTACCCAATAATCCAAATACATTGGGGACACCCGGTTTTATGGAGAAATCATCCATTTCATTATTGAGTAAAAATCCAGCACCGGTAACAGTCACACCATTGCCATATCCCCAATTAATGGTTGTGGTTACGGAGACCGCATTTCCATCCTTATCCACGACAGAATAATGAGTGGTTTCTTCGCTTTCTTTGATAGGGCCATCTCCATGCTTTACCAATTGAGAAGACGTAGCCTTGGACAGATCAATTTGATTGATTCTTTGTTTGGCATAAGATTTTGAAAGTAACATATCAGTGGGAACATCCCAATAATCAACATCGCCTATGTGTTCTGCGCGGTCCGCATACGCCCGCCTTTCAATTTCTATTATAGTGTGAATATAATCGGATGAATTCCAACTGAAATCAATGGGAAATTCTTTTGACCTTTTTTGAATTTCATTCACCATATTGAGCATTTGAACCAGTAAAATCCCCCCAGAGCTTGGTGGCCCCATAGAAATAATATCCACACCTTCAAAAGACCCAGTAATTGGGTCTCGATACTTAGATTCATAATTTTCCAAATCTTTATGGGTAATCCATCCGCCGCCTGTTTCCATTTCCGCCACAATTAGATCAGCCGTTTTTCCCATATAAAAACCATTTCGACCTTTTCTGGAAATACGTTTCAAAGTTTTAGCCAAATCCTTCTGAATAAAAAAATCACCCATTTCCCATACCCGGTCATCCCGGGTAAAAATTCTTTTTGTTTCTGGATGCTGGCTTAACCGCTCTTTACTCCGATTAAATCGCGCTGCTTCATAATAGGATAAATCAAATCCTTTGTCTGCTAATTTAATAGCCGGAGCCAATACTTGCTTCAAAGATATATTCCCGGAGCCATGATCGCGCCAGGCTTTGAGGAGTCCATCGACAGATCCCGGTACACCAGATGCCAAATGGCCAAACAGGGATTTTCCCTTTATGGGATCTCCTTTTTCGTCAAGGTACATATCCCGGTGGGCTTTGGCCGGTGCCATTTCCCGGTAATCCAACGTAAAGGTTTTTCC
>JGI26270J51728_1001259_pt1 | contig 9596 bp, 10 predicted proteins | sample SaaInlLV_10m_DNA_2_FD_51728 | JGI IMG/M metagenome (IMG submission 51728) | reverse complement strand
GACCGTGAATTCAGAGTTTAAACGCAAGCAATTGAATTTGAAGAATATATAATATATGAACGTTTCAAAATGATAGAGTGTTTGCAAGATGAGCACGCGCAACGAGTAATTCATATGCTGGAATATATTCATTATCCGTATCATTTTTATGAACAAGTCAATATAATAATGTAGGTTTCCGTTGTGCAAAATAATATAATAATCTTGATTAAATACATAATATCTCTAAAATAGTAACTAATAAATTAGTTACTATTTTTTATGCAAAAAATTGAAGACCTAAGGGTAAAAAAGGAAAATCTTGAAATCCATTATGAAGATTGGATTAATAATGAAAATACTAATACAATTATCATACTCCATTGATGGTGATGATCTAGTCAGAGCTGGTTGTCAGTATGAGAAATACTATTTAGTAGATGATACAATGTTATCATACCAGATCTACCTTGATTTTGAAAAACTAAACTAAATAAAGTGCATGACTTGGATGAATATGCAACGATAGTAGAAGAATTTATAAAAGACTTAGGATTAGATAATATTATATTATGGTGACATAGTAATTGATGAGCAATAGCAATAAAAATAGCAAACAGAAATAAAATTAAAATTTCTAGATTAGTTTTAAATAATTCAGCTTGAATTAGAAATGATAAAAAAAGAGGGGACAAAAGAAAAGTCTTGACTATCTTAGTAAAAATATTTAAGCCTCTTAAAAAAGTACCTGGCTTTAATTATATAAGAACAATTTTTTATAGATTTATATGATGACAAGATTATTTAGCTTCTGAAAATAATCCATATATGAAACAAACATATCTAAATATGATTAAATCTGATCTACAAGATATAATTCCAGATATAAGTCAAAATACACTTCTTATATGGTGAGAGAAAGACACGTATACACCTCTAAGTGATGGACTACTAATCAGAAAAATGATTAAAAATTCTAAAATGATAGTGNTAGAAAATGAAAAACATTGAATTCATATCACTAGTCCAGAAAAATTGGTAAATACATTTCTAAATAATATTTAAATAAATTAAAATGATAGTTGAACATTACTTATTACTTATTCTTGCAATATTGCCATTATTCTATAAATACGCATTTTGGTTTTATACTATTCAATTAAAGGACTATAGATGGGACAGATTTAAGGAATATTTATTTACTCCACAATGAAATTCAGCACTAGTTAATATATGGACAGTAATTGAATTACCTCTTTTACTAGTTTCTTTTATAGTTTTTGTAAATTCACCATATGGACAGTAATTGAATTACCTCTTTTACTAGTTTCTTTTATAGTTTTTATAAATTCTCCATTTGAAATAATAATTTATAATGTATTATTTGTATTTTTATTAATACAAAACTTATTTGTTATTCGTAAAATATTTTCTAAAAGAATATTAGCTCCAAAAATTACATGAAGACTTTTATTAACTCTTCTTGTACTTTTGCTATGATTTTATTGAGATTTGTACTATATTATTACAAGAGAATTATGAAACCATATATATTCATATATTCTTAGTATCTATTTATTTGCTCCTATAGTAATTTTCTTTGTTATTCTAATAACACTACCACTAGTAAATTTATTAAAATATTTTAAAATTAAAAAAGCTATATCTATATCAAAAAAATACAATAAGCCTATAAAAATATGAATTACATGAAGTTATGGTAAATCATCAATTAAAGATTACTTGGCATCAATTTTAATACAAGACTGAACTACTCTAAAAACACCAGATAATATAAATTCAGAATTGTGAGTTGCTGGCATAGTAAGTAAATATTTAAATAATAATTTTAAATATTTCGTCGCAGAAATGTGAGCATACAAAATAGGTGAAATAGATTTATTATGAAAAATAGTAAATCATAAGTATTGATTTTTAACATGAATTTGAAATCAACATTTATGACTTTTTGGATCACTAAAAAATATAAAAAAGGGGAAGAGTGAAATAATGAAAAGTGTTTTAAAAAACAAATGAATAATGTATGTTAATTGGAATAATAAAGAAATTTCTGAACTATCATATAATAAGGAACTTAAATTAGTTAAGTATTGAAACTGTAAATGATCAGATACGAAATTTAAAATAACNTGAGTAAAAAATTGAAAAACAGAATTCAAATTTGAATANAAATGAAAAGAGATTAAGCTAAATGTATGATTAATCTGAATACATAACATAATAAATCTTACTTGAGTATTAGCATTTTGTTACGATATAGGATTAAAGACAAATGAAATAAAAAAATATATAAAAAATGTAGAGAGTCCAAAAAATACGCTATCTCTAATTAAGTCAAAAAAATATACATTAATTGACGATACCTACAATCTTTCAGAAGAATGATTATTAGCTGGTTTAGATGTACTACATAGTTACGAGTGAGAAAAAATATTAATACTAGATGATATATTAGAATTAGGTAAAAAATCAAGAAAAATTCATTATAAGCTATGAAAAAAAATAGCTAAATCTAAACTTTCTGATAAAATACTATACATATGAGTTAACTATAAGCCAGATTTCTTAAATTGACTATTTGACGGTTGATATAACACTACCTCTATAATTAACAATATTAGCGAAATAGACAAAAAAAGTGTAATTCTCTTTGAATGAAGAGGAACAAGAAAATATATAAATAACTTTACGACTAGTGTTTAATAAAACATTGATATCAGAATTTTTTACTACAGTATCATTTACTCAAATGTATAGTAGTTTTTATATGCTTACTTTTTGAATAATTAACTCGTATAAAGTTAATTATGTAAAACAAATTGAAGAAAAACTATTAAAAATTCAAGAACTAGATGATTCAAAAATCATATCTTTATACAGCTGAAGAAATGCTATACATAACGCCCTAAAACTAATTTGAATAGATAATAATGATGAAATAATAGTTAGTTGATATACATGCTCTGTTGTAGTAAATGCAGTACTAAATATATGATGAAATCCAATATATTGTGATATAGAGCCAGAAAGCCTAGGTTTAGATATAAAAGATTTGAAGACTAAAATTACAAAGAAAACTAAAGTAATAATAATACAACATACATTCTGAAAACAAGTAAAATACTATAAAGAAATATTAAAATTAGCTAAAAAAGAAAAAATTCTAGTAATCGAAGACTGCGCACATAGCCTATGAAATAATCAAAAAATTGAATGAGATTTTGCAATTTTTTCTACATGAAGAGATAAAGTTATTTCAAGTGTTACTTGATGATTTTTAATCATAAATAACTCTCAATATTTTACAAAAATATGATTCATAAAGAATGAATTGCAGTCAGTTAAGCCCTTGCTAGTATGGAGAAATTTAAATTATGATATTTTGTGATATTTAGCGTATAAGCTATATGATTTTTTGAAAATCTGAAGATTAATTATTCACTTTTCTAGAAAATTATGATTAATAACCGAAGTATTAACATATAGAGAAAAAAGATTTGCTTCTAAAAATTTTTCATTAGCATTTCCAAACTCACTAGCCTATCTAGCATTGAGGGAATTAAAAAAAATAAAGCATTATACAAAAATCAGATTAGATAATTCTAATTATTACTTAAAATATCTAAATAATAAAAATATAGAAATAATATTTAAAGATTTGAATGACTACAATTGATTTAGATTTCCTATTATAGTAGAAAATACTCTAATAAAAGAAGAATTATACTCATATATGAGAAAAAATAGTATACTACTCTGAAATACTTGGTCATGAACAAATATTGTACCTATGTGAGTAAACTTAGTTGAAGCTAAATACAAATTATGATCTTGCCCGAATGCAGAAAGAATAAGTGAACAAATTCTTACATTACCAAACCACTCACTTATAAGTAAAAAAGATCTTAAAAATATAGTTGAATTATTAAATAAATTTGAAGTATAATGTACAGACTTAAAGAAATATTAAATAGAAATATATGGGATCAATTCGTAATTAATTCGAACTTAGAATTTTATAGCTTTTTACAATCATGGGAATGGTGAGAATTCCAAGAATTAGCATGCAAAAAAATAGTCAGATATTGAATTTATTCAGAATCTAAACTCATATGAATTTTTTTAATAATAAAAGTTCATGCAAAAAGAGGAAACTATTATTTTATACCACACGGACCACTTATTAAATGAGATTTTTATAAAATATTTAATTCTATACTGGAAGAATTAATCATTCTTGCAAATTATGATGATATGAGTTTTATCAGAATTAATTCTACTCAAACTAACACTCTAGTTAATAAAAACAATTTTAAAAAACTTAATTTCATTAATGCTCCAATGCATGAACATGCAGAAGATACACATTTGCTTGATTTAAATAAGACAACTGAAGAATTATTGAGTAATATAAAGAAGAAGGATAGGTATTATATAAATAGAGCTATAAAAGAATGAGTAGAAATTAGAATAGATAATANAATTGATCATATAGAAAAACTAATAGAAATGCATTACAACCATTCTAAAAGAACAAATGGTAAGAAAAAATACTCAGCCTTNTCATCTGATTTTATTAAAAATTTATACAAAGTNTTCTGAGATAATATATCNACAATATCAGCTAGTTACGAGTGAAGAATTGAGTCAATACTAATGACTATCAAGTTCTGAAAAACATGTGTATATTATATAGCAGCATCCGACATAAGAAACCCTAAATTTTCTCCAAATTATCTATGCCAATGGGCGGCAATTAAAAAAGCAAAAGAAGAATGATGTACTCTATATAATTTTTGGTGAGTAGCACCAGACAATAATCCAAATCACCCAATAGCATGAGTAACTAAATTCAAAAGAAAGTTTGCCTGATACGATTATAGTCTACTACATGCTCAAGACTTAGTATTATCTCCTAAATATTACATAAGTTGGATAATCGAAACTTTTAGGAGATTACATAGATGATACTATTATAAAAAACCAGAATAAATATGACTAATAACTTAAAAAATCAAGCTTCTTGACTAAATATTGACTTATGAGAAGAAGGGGACTCAAAAAATAAATGTCAATGACATTGTATTAAATCAAAATGAATAAGCCATACTATAGGTAGCTCAAAAAAAGATATAGAGCAATTAACAACGGTATGTAAGAGAAAATCCTGAAGTCTTGACATATGAGAAGAATGCAATAATCTAGCTACCGCAAATGCTACACTCAAACAAATAAGAGAATCCAAAATACAAAATAATTAAAAAAGACTAAATATAAATTTAGTCTTTTTAATAATAATTATTATTTCATTATATCACTACCAGCAACTAATTTACTAGTTTTTCATTCTAAGTTTTCATTTAAATAAACTAATTTAGAATTGTCTTGAGCTCAAATACTACCAAGTGTTTCAATTCTAGATGAGTCTAATAAGAATTGTAATACTTTTTCAGCATTAAGTGAGTCATCAGTTTGTTTTATTAAATCAACAGATTCCTTAAATCATTCAGCTATTTTCATTCTTTGACCTGCCATACCTTCTCATAGAAGTATTTTAGATTCTTTTTCAGCTTCTGCTTCTTTTACTTGCATTATTTTCTTCGCCTCAGCCTCATTAAATGCAGCTTCTTTAAATTTTTCAGTTTCAATTATCTTGTTCATAGCGGACATTACAGTATTTTCTAACTTAACATCTCTTACTTGAATAGAATCAAGAGTAAACCCAAATGTAGATAATTTTTCTCTTAACCTTACTTCAATTGCCTGACCAATTTCTTCTCTCTTTGCAAATATATTTTTATGAGTGAATGTAACTATCATAGCTCTCAATTGTTCATCAATAGTTGCTCTCATCATTGTTTTAGGGTCGTCTATATTGTAGATAGATTTAAATACATTACCATTTTTAGTATTATTATTATCATCATCAACATAATATATAACATTTAATCAGATATAAGCAGTAACGTTATCTTGTGTAACTCATTCTACTTCAACTGGGAAATTTTTTCTATATAGCACTTGATTTTTTGTCCATTCTAAAAAAGGTATAATAAAATGGAATCATGGTCTAAGTATTCTATTAAATTTACCTAAAAATTCTACAGTTCTAACAGTATTTGGAGATACAATTCTAATAGATAAACCTATTAAAATAATATCAAAAACTCAAACAGGGATAATAGCAGATGCACCTAATGAACTAATTCAAAAAGCAGGTACTGCAAATAACAAAAATGGAACAATAAATCTCAACATAGTAAAAAATTTAAATAATAAATTAATTTGATTATAATAATTTTTTAAAAAAAATACAAATAAAAAATTTAAATTGTAAATTATCAAAAAAATGCTATTATAAGCTAGTATTTAATTTTTAAAAATATTTATATGGGAGTTGAATCATGAGCTATGAATGAGGAAGAAAAAAAGAAAAAAGCATTATCTGAAAAGGATATTAAAGAGAATAATAAAAAAATCATTGAACATCAAAAAGTAAAGGAAAAAATTTCTGTAGAAATAGAAGCAGAAGATAGCTTAAATGACCTAAAAGATTTAATAGATAAATGAGTTATAACAAAAGAAACTGCAAATAAGATAGTTGAATGAGAAAATATAGATGAAACTACAATTAAAGAAATATTTGAAAAGATTGACCAATTAGAAGAAATTAAAGATATTGATAACTATTTACCTATTGAGCTTAGAATTTCCAGAGACGATTATTCTAGAGCACTACATGATGATATATTTAGACTTCAAACTATTACTAAATTAGATTCAGCTCTTACTCTAATTGCAAATAAAATAAATCCAGACTCTGCACTAGGACTAAATTTATTTTCATGATTTTTATGATTTTTAACTGTTTTAGATAAAAATCTTGTATTAGTACAAGAAAATACGATAGATATAAAAGATAATTTGAAAGAAGTAGATGAAAAGAAACATGGAAAGAAAATTGATATGAGAAGTTTATGGGAAAAAATTGTGGATTTTTTAAAGGATATTTTTAGTTAATTTATAATTCAAATAATGATACCAGTTATTTTATGAGTTATTACAGCATGACTGGACTCATTATGAAGGTCTTTTCGGAAAAAATCGTTAGATCTGTGAAAATTATCCAAAACTATGTTTAAATACTATGCCTTCATTCTGGGTAGTATAATAGTTTTAATATTGTCATTTATTTTTTGAATAGATAATGGTATTCTTGGTGATTATAAAATACTAATCATTGCATTTATAGCAATGACAGTAAAAATGATGAATACTTTTTTACAGTTAACTATTCTAAAAAATATAAAATTATCAGAAGTTCTTCCATATGACAATTTAGACAAGCTATTTATAGTTATAATTTCTTTTTTTCTATACTATTGAAGTTCAAATCAGGTATCAAATATTACACTTTGAATTACAATATTAACAATAATACTAATTACAGCATTCAGTATAGATTTTAAAAATCTTAAAGTACCAAAATCTGTATGATTAATACTATTAAATAGACTTATCTCTGCTTGCGTACTATTAGTAATATGATATATATTACTAAGCTATTCAAATATAACTTTTGCTGGACTAAGTTTATTTTATGAATTAGTTCTATTTACAATAGTGGCACTGCTTTTAAAAGATTCATTTAAAAGCTTATTCACACAAACAAAAACATTTTATGTTAGCAGGGTAGGTGCATGAGCATTTGGACGGATTGCATACGTGATTGGACTATATATAATAGAAACTTCTTGACTTATAGTTGCTACACTACTTTGATTTTTATGAATTGTTTTTAGTGTATTTTCAATGAAATATATACTAAATGATAAACCAAGCAGGAAACAAATAATGCTTGCATTTATGGTTATTGGATTAATTTGAATTTGATTTTATTTTAAATAAATATTAATAAATGTTTACCGCAATTATATCTACAATTATACAATGATTTTCCGATATCTATTGGAAAAAAAGCCTTAATTATTGAGTTTGATGAAAAGCACATGATATTTTAAGTTATCTAGTAGCTTTTTTAATAATAATTTATTTCTTTCTTAGCTGAATTGATCTAAGTAATCTAGACTATTATGTACTATGATTATCATTTTTAGTGCTATTAATAGCTGTGTTTAGGACTTGAATTGCTCAAAAAATATATAAAGAAGAGAAAATGTCAGTTATAATGCCTTATACTAATGTAAACAAAATATTGACTATAATATTTTCATTCTTTATATTTTCTGATGTATCGATATTATCTTTAATAATTACACTAATAGCCATTTCTATAATAATATTATTTTCTATAGATTTTAAGACTCTCAAATTCCCAAGAAATATATGAAAAATTTTAACGGTTGAGTTATGATTAGCAATTACTACACTATTAAGTTGATGGATTGTAATCAAGTATTGAGAAATAATATATTTTATGCTAGCAGCTTTATGTGGGTTTTTTATATTATTTGTTTTAAATTTATTTTTATGAGAATTTAAAACTTTAAAATGATTACCTAAATGATTTTGGATTAATAGATACATATGATCTCTATGATGGTTATCTTGGTTTTTAAGCTTAGTTGTAATAAAGAACCTATGATTATCAGTAACAGTATTATTATCATTTCTATGAATATGAATTACTCTATTACTTTCATATACAATACTCAAAGATAAACCTTCTGGAAGAAATTTACTATTAACTTTTATAGTAACTATACTTGTGTGAATATGATTTTTACTAAAATAAAAAAATGAATATACTATTTTGATTAATTAGTGCATTATTTGCCTCTTTATGAAGCAGTCACCGGAAAAAAGCTATAAATAATTCTAAATTATCAAATAGTCTATATATATTATTATGGCCACTATCTGGTCTGTTCATTGTATGGACATTGATCTATTTTTCGGGAATAAATACATGAATATTCAGTGATTATAAAACCTTATGATTAATATCTATTATTATATTAATTAACTGATTAGCTAATTTTCTTGAAATGAATGTGTTAAAGAAAACAAAATTGTCAGAAATACTCCCTTATACGAACCTTGATAAATTAGTTATAGTTTTAGTCTGATTTTTTTTATTTTTTGGAACAAATAATTCAACAAGCGTAAGTACCTTAATTATTACTATATTTACTATTTTTATAATTACACTATTCAGTGTAGATTTTAAAAATTTCAAAATTCCAAAAACAATAGTTTCATATTCAGCAGTAATGATACTTAGAGGAATATCAACTCTAATTATTGCATACATTTTTTTAGTCTATACTAGTTTAGATTATTTAAGTATAAATTTATTTTTATCCTTATTATTATATATTATAGTCGCTATTATATTAAAAGATTCCTTTAAATCATTTGTAACTCAATCAAAACAATTTTATATATCTAGGTGAATTTCATTAATACTATGATGGGCATGATTTATTATTTGATTATATATTATTAAAAATTCATGAGTGCTTATTGCTACTCTAATAAGTTTTGTGTGATTGATATTTAATATAATTGCAATGAAATTTATACTGAAAGATACACCAGATAAAAAGCAAATTATTTTAGCATTTATTGTTACA
>JGI26270J51728_1001257_pt1 | contig 9618 bp, 7 predicted proteins | sample SaaInlLV_10m_DNA_2_FD_51728 | JGI IMG/M metagenome (IMG submission 51728) | reverse complement strand
TTCCAAATCCAGGTCTTGCTATTATTGTAAATTTAAAAACATTCCAAGTATTTCACGAAAATTATAGTTCAAACTCAAATAATGTCTTGCAAAGTTAATTCATCTTTGAAAGATTTTTTGATCATTTCTGATGAAACTGTTAGTTTGTATTTTTTTGTTCTTCCATGAATTCCTTGATGAATTAATCTTCCAGAAATAATTCCAGATAATTCAATTTCACTTAACATTTGTGTAACTCGTCTTTGAGTTAATCCATCTTTTCCAACCACCTTACAGAGATTTTTGTAAGAAGAGTAAATCTCTCCAGTAGAGGATCCATTAGCCTTCATTATGGCTAAAAGTACTAGTTTTTCATGTAATGGGTATGATTTTAGAGAGGCTTCTTCCTTATTTTCTTCAATTTTTAGAGAGGCTTCCCTAACATGTTCAATTGTAACTTTATCAGATTGTTGTCTTTCAGCAAGTTCTCCTGCAACTCGAAGTAAATCTATGGCTCTTCTAGCATCTCCATGTTCTCCTCCAGCAAGTGCAGCACAGAGATTTAATGCAGGTTCTTCTACAGCATTTTCAATAAAAGATTCATTGATTCTTTCTTTTAGAATCTTTTTGATTTGTTCAACATTATAATTTGTAAATACAATTTCTTCTTCACCTAGACTACTAATTACTCTAGGATCAAGTTTTTCCTTGAATGTTAAGTCATTTGAAATTCCCACCATAGTTAGAGACCCAACTTCTAATTGCTCGTTTGCTCTTGTTAATTGATATAAAATATCTTTACCAGTTTTTACTACTAATTGAGCAAGGTAATCAATTTCATCAATTACAAAAATGGCATTGAGTTTTTCTTCTCTAATTCTATTTAGTAGTCTTTTGAAGACTTCGCTAATAGCAAGTCCAGTTGTAGGTAATTCTTTCTCATTTAGGCCTAATTGCCTGCCTAAACTGACCAATAATCCATATAATGTTGTCTCATTTTTAGAATTTGAATATAATAATTTAATTGGAAAATTTGACTTTTCTACCCTTTCTTGAATTTTAGATAATACTTTCTTTACAACTAATGTTTTACCTGTTCCAGGTTTTCCATATACTAGTAAATTAGATGGTCTTGATTGTTTTAAAATTGGTAATAATGATTGGGTGACTTGTTCTTGTTCTGAATCTCTATGAAATATAATATTTGGAATGTAAGTAAAATGAAGAATTTCTCGATTTTTAATAATTGATTTTCCAGTTTCTGCTGCATCTAACATTCTATCAATAGGGTCAGACATACTCAGACACCTTCATTTCCTAACTGCTTCATCTTACTCATCTTTCAATTAAGAGAGTATAGAATACAATAGTAATTCTAGTTTAGTTTATGATTAGTTATTTTTAGTTAGATTTAGATTTTCTAAAAAAATAAATTTAAAAAAAGATAGAGTGGAAATATTGGTGTGTGAGTTCTTATTTGAAATGAGAGTTGTTAACATATTGTTAAAATTATGTGAAGATAATCAAAAAAAACTTAATTTTGACCCCTTTATTTCCTTTCCAGGCATCAAAAATGATGTTAACAATGTGAATATCTCAAAATTACCCCTTTATTTCCACTCCAGGCATGATTATTTCATTACTAAGGGTTTAATTTAGAACTTAGATGTTAATAACAAAAAATTGGCTAGGCGTGAACTAGGCAGTCAATCTTAACAAACTACAATGTTAACAAAACTGATCAGATCAGTTCAACCGTTAACATTAGATCTGTTAGATCTCAAAGATGACAAAAAAACGTATACGAATAGATGTAGAGGATGCAGATGGTGCACGATATGATATTAAAGTAGAAGGTAATGTAACCCGAGAAAAAATTCTTAAAATATTTGAAATGATGGATTTGATGAATATTGAAGAAGAACCAGAATCATCTGTAAAAATGGATTCAACTGGGTCAAAAATTTGGCATATTGTGGATAAATTCTTCCCAACGGGTAAGTTTACTTCAACAAATATTCTTGAAAAATATGAAGATGAACTTAATGAGCCTGTAAAACTTAGTATAATATCCACATATTTATCACGATTTGCAACAAAAGGTAGGGTGGACAGAGTAAGAACTGGCCGAGAATGGACCTATCAATCCATTAAGATAGCTCAAAAACAACAATAATTAATTAAACAATAGTTACTTTTCTAACTATCAATCTATCCTTTCCAAGAATCATTTTTACATATTCTCCTTTTTATACATCCATAAATTTTCGAAATTGTTTTGGAATGGAGATAGTACCTGCAGATGTTATTTTCACTAATACTTCATTTTCTTGTACTGACATATTATTATTATAATTTAAGATGATTTTAGTCTAAAATTTACTGATTTAACTCAAAATATTTTCTATAATATCTATACAACAGTGGAATTAGAAATAACATCTTCAACTTTAGATTTACCTTTTTCAGTAATTGAATATGTATATGGTTTTGTTTCTGTATTTCTTTGAACTAAACCACTTTCAAATAATTTCTTCATTAATCTAGAAGTATGCTCTCTACTACGTTTTGTTGTGATTTGTATATCACGTGATGTCATGGATTTATTTGTGATTAGATGTAACACATAATTAATTGGGCTCACATGCTCAATATTTGGAATTTTAGGCATAGAAACAAGTTTTTCAACGATAATTTTAGGCTCCTTAATCACTTCAACTTCTTTTGTAGACTCTTCACTATTTTCTACTAATTTTTGCATGAATTGTTTCAATTCCAGGTTAGGGTCAATAGACTCTTCATCAATTCCTTGAATTTCTAATGCATCTAGGCGTATTTTCATATCAATTAATTGTTTTTCATAATATTCTAAACGCTCTGTTTGAGTAGGATCAGCAATATCACTATTAGATTTTATGAATGGACGTACTTTGAAGAATAGATACAAACCACCCAAACCTAACATAAATGCTAAAATTACGCCTAAAATCACTTCAGGATCAGGAATTTCTACTAACATCACAATTTTTATGCTTATATTGTGATTTATTGTGATTGACCAATATTATTTCACACTTTAGATTAACAATCTCACACTAATAATCACAATCTCACAATTGTAATCACAATTAATAGTTAATAATCACAATCTCCTTAATCACATCAATTACATATTTGATGCCTGTCTGATTAGCTTATCTATCACACTAATCACTTCATCTTCTCTTTCAGGAAATATATCACTCTCATTAATCACACTAATCTGTTCAGAAAGTTTAGATATCACATCAATATCATCAGGTAAAAGTATGCCTAAACCACGTAAAAGTATGATTGAATAGAATAATGCAACTAATTTCTCTCTAGATTGACCTACTTGCCTATAATATGCTCCTTTAGATATACTAAAACTTGATTCTAAAAGATCCTTTTGATTTAAAATTATTTCAATTTGTCGCTCTGTAAACAGTGATTTTTTGATAATTTTACTAATAATATTGTTAAAATTAGTTTCTTTAGACTCTGTCATAGCTATACAAAACTGTATACCGACATTCCAATTAAACTTTAAAGTGTCGTATGCAAACCTCAATTATGGAAAAAATTAAAGTTGAATCATTCTTAAAATCAGAATTAGAAAAGAAGAATGCATTACTGTTTGTTTTAATTGATTCTGAAGTTTCAAATTTAGAGGCTTCAAGTAAACTTGCTCAAGATGTTGAAAAAATTGGTGCATCTGCNATCTTAGTTGGAGGTTCATCTGCAAATGATCAAATTGAAATGTCACAAGTTGTAAAAGGTATCAAAAAAAATATTAAAATCCCAATAATTCTATTTCCTGGAAATGTTACAGGTGTTGTACCTGATGCTGATGCTATTTTATTCAGCTCTTTAATGAATTCTGAAAATCCTTATTTTATTACACAAGCACAAGCATTAGCAGCACCAAGTGTTGCTAAATTTGGTTTAGAACCATTACCAACTGCTTATTTGGTAATAGGTGATGGTACATCTGCTTGGTTTGTTGGTTCTGCAAGAGGAATTCCATTTGAAAAACCTAAAATTGCTGCTGCATATTCATTAGCAGCACAATTTCTTGGCATGCGATTTGTATATTTAGAAGCAGGTTCTGGTGCAAAAACCAATGTAACTCCTGAAATGGTTAAAACTGTCAGACATACATTTAATGGATTTTTGATAGTTGGAGGTGGAATAAAAGATGTTAAAACTGCTGAAAGTTTGGTTAAAGCAGGAGCAGATGCACTAGTAATTGGAACTTTCCTTGAAAAAGGTGGCAGTCTTACAAAANTAGAAGAAATAGCAAAAGCAATTCAAAGAAGCAAGTAATACTGTTCTATTATGTCTGAAAATGACGCAATTTCTCGTATTCGTGATATTAAAATGCCAGATTATTATCTAAATTACTATTCTAGTCTTTCAACTGAAACATATNCCATATTTGAACATGCAGCATTAGCAAAATCTACTTTAGTTGATTCTTCAGGCATAATTGAGCCTAAAATTGCATTTGATTTGGCAGATAGGGTAGCAAAAATGCACGAAATTGATATTGCTGATCCATTAAGAGAAATTTTAAAAATTAATGTAAAAGAACTTTCCGCATTAATTTTAGCTAAAGAAATTGCTTTAGGAAAATACTCTCTTCCAGATGCTTCTTTAGAGGAAAAATTAGATCTTGCAGTTCGTGTAGGATTGGCAATAATTACTGAAGGTGTTACTATAGCACCTTTACAAGGAATTAGTGAAGTAAAAATAAAGAAAAACAAAGATGGAACTGATTATCTTTCAGTTTCAATTGCAGGTCCCATGCGTTCAGCAGGTGGAACAGAATCTGCAGTAACTTTGTTAATTGCAGATCATGTTAGAAAAATAGCAGGTTTATCAAAATTTCAAGCAAATTCTTTTGATGATGAAACAGGTAGATTTGTTGAAGAATTACGAATTTATGAAAGGGAGGCTAGCAGTTTTCAATTTCATATATTGGATGAAGATATTGAGCATGTTATTTCTAATCTTCCTGTTGAATTAGCTGGTGTAGATACTGATCCATATGAAGTTGTAAATCATAAAGGAATGGTTCGAATTCAAACTAATCGAGTTAGAGGAGGAGCTTTACGTGTTCTTAATGATGGTTTGATAGGAAGATCAAAAAAATTATTGAAAAGAATAGAAATGTACAATTTAGATGGTTGGGAATGGCTTGGTGATCTTAAAGGTGCGGTTCAAACAGGTGATAATCAAGAAGATGCTGCAGCAAAAAGAATGCGTGAGGTAATTACAGGTAGATCTGTATTATCTATGCCTAACAAATTAGGTGGATTNAGGCTTAGATATGGAAGAGCATGTAATACTGGATTTGCAGCAGTAGGATTTCATCCAGTTGTTGCTGAAATTTTAGATCATACTATAGCAGTTGGTACACAAGTCAAAATTGATATTCCTGGAAAAGGGGCAACTGTGGCATTTGTTGATTCTATTGAAACTCCTACTGTGCGTCTTTTTAATGGAAATGTTGTAAAAATTAGAGATGTTAAACATGGAATAGAAATTAAAAATGAAATTGAAAAAATTTTACATTTAGGAGATATTTTAATTACATTTGGGGATTTTCTTGAAAATAATGCTCAACTGATACCTTCAGGATATGTAGAGGAAATTTGGATAGAAGAATTAAAACAAATAATTCTAAAATTTGAGCCTGACAATCAATACCTAAAACAATTTTTAATCAAAATTCCTACAATTAATGAAGCACTAAAAATTTCACTNGATTTTAATTTTTCATTACATCCACATTATCTTTACTTTTGGGACAAAATTTCATCAGAAGAATTAATTCAACTTTTAGAACCAAAAAATTACAATGAAAATTTTATTGAATATTCAATTAAAATTAAAAAAATCCTTGAGAAATTGGGNACGCCTCATAAAGTTGAAAATCAATCTATAATTTTAGAAAATAATGAAGCAAAAATATTCTTTAATTTATTATTTGTAACAAAACCAACAATTAGTGATTTATCAATACCTNAAATTTTATCAAAATCATCAAAAATTAAAATTAATAATAAATTTTCTACCTCTATAGGAGTTAGAATAGGAAGACCTGAAAAAGCAGCTGCACGACAAATGAAACCTCCTACTCATGTATTATTTCCAATTTCTGATAAAGGTGGACCAACTAGAGATCTTCTTAAAGCATCAAGAAATGAACACTTCTTTGCAAATATTTACAATAGACATTGTCAACAATGTGATGAACCATCTATTGGAATTAAATGCTCTAAATGTGGTACAAAAACAACAGTTACTTTCAGATGTAGTAATTGTAGAGATACGTTAACAGAACCATATTGTGATAAATGTAAGCGTAAAGCTCCGGCACATTCTCATAAAAAATTTCCATTAAAATCAAGATTACTTTTAGCTCAAGAAAAAATGGGACTTCGTGCAAAAGAGCCTTTCAAAGGTCTTAAAGAATTAATAAATCAAGATAAAATTGCAGAACCTCTTGAAAAGGGACTTGTACGTCAAAATCTAGGTTTAACTACCTTCAAAGATGGGACTGTTAGATTTGATGCAACAAATTCTCCTTTAACTCAATTCAAACCCTCATGGATTGGAACATCTATTGAAAAACTAAAGAAATTAGGATATTCTCATGACATTGATGGAAAACCCCTTGAAAGTGCAGATCAAATAATTGAACTTAGAATGCAAGATGTTGTTATTCCTAATGAAAGTGGGAGATATTTGGTTTCTACTTGTAAATACATTGATACACTTTTAGTAAAATTTTATGGAAAATCTTCATTTTATAATGTAAATAATACTGAAGAATTAATTGGCCATTTNATAATTGGTTTAGCACCTCATACTTCTGTTGGAATTGTGGGACGAATAATTGGATACACAGAAACTCATGTTTGTTTTGCAACACCAAACTGGCATTCAGCTAAAAGAAGAGATGCTGATGGTGATGCTGATTCTATTATGCTTTTAATGGATAGTTTACTTAATTTTTCAAGACAATTTCTTTCTGATAGAATAGGAGGATTAATGGATGCACCATTACTTGTTCAACCACTTGTTTTACCTCATGAATCTCAACCACAAGCACATAATCTTGAAGTAACAAAAATACTTCCTCTGGAATTTTTTGAATCTACAATTCAACAAAGTAAAGCATCAGATGTTACTTCAGTTGAAATTATTAAATCAAGATTAGAAACTAAAAGACAATTTTATGATTATCATTTTACTCACTCAACTTCATCACTAACTACTTCAAAATCTCGAAGTGCATATTCAACATTAGGTTCAATGCTTGATAAATTTGATATGCAAGTTAGAAATGCTGAATTAATTAATGTGGTTAATCCATCTGAACTTGTTTCAAATGTAATTTCAACACATCTTGTTCCAGATATTATGGGAAATCTTAGAGCATATGCAAGACAAAGTTTTAGATGTACTGCATGTGGAAAATCATATCGTCGAATGCCTCTTATTCAAACATGTACGTGTAGTCATAAACTAATTGCTACAATTACAAGGGGTTCAGTTGAAAAATATCTCAAACTTGCAAAAAGATTAGTTGACAAATATGATGTTGGTGAATATCAACGTGGAAGAATTCATGCTTTATCTGATGAAATAGAACTGGTTTTTGGTAAAAGTCAGGGTGATCAATCACTTCTTACAGATTATGCGTAAAATTATCTTAATTTGACGTATTCGTAAGCACCAAGTTTATTGTCAAAACAATATTTGACTTTTTGATAATCTTTTCTCCAAGATTTGACTTTTGGAAGAATTTTCTTTGGATCCTTTTTCTCAATAATTATCTGTTTCATGAATGTTGCAATCTCTTTCATTTCATTTTCTTTCATTCCTAATCTTGTAATTTCAGATACACCTAATCTAATCCCACCTGGATGGAAATAATTTCTCCCAGCTTTAATATCTCCAGGAATGAGTTGCCTGTTTACAATTATGTTGGCTTTTTCTAGTTCAGCTTCTACTTTACCACCATCAGAATAATCTAAAACATTTACTGCAATTTGATGTGATTGTGTAAATCCTCTACTTTCACCTAATACTTTGAATCCAGATTCACTAAGAGACTCTGCAAATATTTTGGCATTTTTAATTACTTGAGCAGCATAATCTTTTCCAAACTCTAGTGCTTCTGCAAATGCTACTGCTTTTCCTGCCATATTGTTAATATGATGACTACTTGTAAGACCTGGAAATGTTGCTTTTTTAATTGGTTCTTCATGTTCTTTAGAACCTAAAACTAATCCTCCTTGAGGACCAAACAATGTTTTATGAGTACTCATCGTCATTGTGTCTGCACCTTCACGTAATGGATCTTGGAATTTACCACCTGCAATTAATCCTGCAACATGAGCTGCATCATAGTTAATATGAATATCATAAGTTTTAAGAAAATCAGATAATTCCTTAACTGGATGTGGGAATAAGAATAATGAACCACCAAACATTGCCATTTTAGGAAGACGATTAATCTTTTCTAATTCTTTAATTTTTTCTTTTGTTTTATCNACATCAATTGTCATTTCTTCAGCATTAAATGGATAAAATTCAATTTCTAATCCATGNACTAATCCTGCAGTTCCTGAATGTTCTNTTTTACCATGTGAAATATGACCTCCAGCAGGAATAGATGGGGCAATCATTACATCTCCTGGATTTGAATAGGCTGAATATACTGCTAAATTTGCAATTACACCAGAAATTGGTCTAACATCAGCAAATTTGGCTTTGTATAATTTTTTAGCTAATTTCATACATTCAAACTCTACCTCATCAATGTAGATACATCCTGCATAGACTCTTTCTCCAGGCCAACCTTCTGCATATCTATTGCCAAAATCAGAAATTATTGCTTCTCTAACTGCAGGACTAGGAATATTTTCACTTGCAATTAATGGAATAGATTTTTCAAACCATTTNTGATGCTCTTTTAATTTTGTAAAAATTTTATTGTAAGACTCTTTATTTTGTGATTTCACCATATTTTTTAATTTGATTTTCCCAATTTAAAAACACCGATATCAAATTAAATTTCAAAATCTTGATCTGGAAGGTATAAAAGGGGAATCTAGAGTTTTGCCCTTTATGGGCATGCAAGCAACTTCAAAAGGAAATATGCCAGTTGTACTACTAAAAGAAGGTGGCACAGAAACTAAAGGTAGAGATGCTCAAAAAAACAATATTGCAGCTGCCAAAATAGTTGCTGAAATTGTTCATACTAGTTTAGGTCCACGTGGAATGGATAAAATGCTAGTTGATTCCCTAGGTGACGTTACAATTACAAACGATGGTGCTACTATTCTTAAAGAAATTGATGTTCAACATCCAGCAGCAAAAATGCTAGTTGAGATTTCTAAAACTACTGATAATGAAGTAGGTGATGGAACAACTTCAGCTGTAGTTTTAGCTGGTGCATTACTAGAACATGCTGAATCATTAATTGATCAAGATGTTCATCCAACAATCATTGTTGATGGATATAAAAAAGCAGCAAGAAAAACTAAAGAATATCTTGAAGAAATTGCAGATTCAATTTCTCCAACTGATAAAAATATGTTA
>JGI26270J51728_1001256_pt1 | contig 9621 bp, 7 predicted proteins | sample SaaInlLV_10m_DNA_2_FD_51728 | JGI IMG/M metagenome (IMG submission 51728) | reverse complement strand
TAGATGCTGCAATGCGCGAAGGTCGTTGGCGTGCTACTATAGAAGATCTGCACCCAGGACAGGTAATGCAAATGAATATCTTGAATAATTCGATGTCTGCATTTAGTGGCGAAATGGCATCAGGGTTACGAGACCAAGCATCGGGTTTCACTCAATCGGAAGCGGCACAAAAATTATTCCGCTCAACCAATGGTGCATCCGTTAAAATAATGGAAAAAGTCAAAAGTGGGCAGCTGTCTGCACATGAAGCAATGATAGCTTTCCAAGAAGCAGTAAAAGCCAATAAAGCACCGATGAAATCATTAAATCAATCTATTGGTGATAGTGCTGGTGTTTATGTGAGATACCACGAATCAATGGATCTAATGACAGCAGATTTCAAAGACTTAGGTGACGCTGTTAAGCATCAACAGAAGCAAATGGGGGCAGATTCTGACCCAACCACTAAGGCATTAGTCTCATTGCAGGTGGCATTACAGCAAGCAAGTGCTAGTATCACAGCGACATTAATGAATTCCCCGAATGTGGCTTCAACATTGGATAGCGCCGGGGAGAAGTTTGTTGTTGGCACGAATCTGTTTTATGACACATTCAAAGGTGATTTTTTTACTGATGCAACTCCAAAACGCCCAGCGACCGAATCGGAAGTAAGTCTGCAAGATTTAAACATTGAACGCAGAAAATTATTAATTGAAAAGGCAAACTTAAATGTGCCACCCACCCACAAAATGAAAATGGCAGGTATAGAAAATCCACTCACACCTGAAGAAACGGCTAGATCAACTGCGATTGATAAGCGGGTTGACGAAATAAACATCCAAATAAAAAAACTTAATGCAGTTATTAAAACAGAAACTGAAAAACGCACAGACAGTGTTTCTGCTATATTAAAACAAATGGGCATTGAGAAAACTGAACGAGAGTCGCTATTTACACCACTGCCCCCGTTGCAAAGTAGCATTAATGCACTACTAGAAAAAGATCATGATATATTATCAGACACTATTACAAAAGCAGGTGGTGCACAAATAAAAGCATTATTAGACCAAGCAACCACCGATGGTGTTGATATTAATAAAGATAGCAAATTATGGCAAAAAATATATGAAGTAATTAGAGAGACATCTGAGAGTACTGGTATGTTTAGTGCTGGAAAAATAGAAGTGGTATTCCCAGACGAAATAAAAGTATTGCCTGGTACTACACCTATAGATGTAAATGTTATAGAAAAGTCATCTCATGCAGTGCATTCATCACCTGAAATGGTAAAGGGTGGGGTGTTATCTGGACCAAAATCTGGGTATAATGTGACTATGCATGGCACCGAAGCTGTTGTCCCACTCCCTGACAAGAAAGGTATCCCAGTAAATGTACAAGCAGGAACATCAAATAATAAACATATTGAACTACTAGAAAAACAAGTAAATAAGCTAACTGCTGTTGTTAAAGCAATTGAGGATAACACAAGCATATCCAACAAGATACTTCGAGTAACACAAAATTAGGAACTAAATAAGCAATATGTCATGGAAAAAATATTTTAAAGCAGCAGATAATACCGGTGTAATGAGTCCTATTAGTGGGGCGCAAGGTGGTAAGTTCGGATTTAAGAACTATCAAAGTAGGTTACCAGAAGTTTATTCAGGACATCCAAATCGTGTTAATCGTTATAATCAGTACGAAGCAATGGATATGGATAGTGAAATAAGTGCTTGTTTAGATATTATTTCAGAGTTTAGTACACAAGACAATGATCAAAATAGCACACCATTTGATGTTGATTACCACGAGAAACCAACTGATAATGAAGTCAAACTCATTGAACAGAATTTAAAACAATGGTGTAAATTAAACCAATTCAAAAAACGTATATTTAAGTTATTCAGGAATACACTAAAATATGGAGATCAGGTATTTCTCCGTGACCCAGAAACATTTGAATTATTCTGGGTAGACATGTCCAAGGTTGGGCGTGTTATTGTTAATGAAAGCAAAGGCAAAGAACCAGATCAATACATAATACAAGATATTAACCCTAATTTTGAAAATTTATCAGTGGCAACAAAAACCACAGATGATTTTGGAATTACACCAATGTCTGGCGGTATTTCTCCACAACAACAACAAGTGTCAAATCCGGTGGCTGGTGAAGGAACACGCTTCGGTGCTGCACAAAGAGAAACAACAGTAGATGCTAAACATATTGTTCATTTAAGTTTAACCGAAGGATTAGACTTGAATTGGCCTTTTGGTACAAGTATTCTTGAAAATATTTTCAAAGTATACAAACAAAAAGAACTATTGGAAGATGCTATTCTAATATATCGCGTTCAACGTGCGCCTGAACGAAGAGTATTTTACATCGATGTAGGTAATATGCCATCACATATGGCAATGAGTTTTGTTGAACGAGTTAAAAATGAAATCCACCAACGTAGAATACCAACCCAATCAGGCGAGGGTGATAATATGTTGGATGCTACATACAATCCATTATGTATTGATTTAGAAACAAGAATACCATTGTTAGATGGAAGAACCCTGACATTACAGCAAGTTATAGCAGAATATAATGATGGTAAGGAAAATTGGGTATATAGTGCAGATCCTGTATCGGGTAAAGTAGTACCAGGTGAAGTGAAATGGGCTGGTGAAACACGTAAAAACACAGAAGTATTAAAATTACATTTAGATAATGGAGAGACATTAACTTGTACCCCAGATCATAAAATTCCAGTTTTGGGGAAAGGGTTTGTTGAAGCGAAAGACTTATCAATTAATGATAGTTTGATTTCATTTGAACATGCGGTTAAAAGCACAAATAAGATGACCAAACTTGTTCCCCTTCGTGAAACAATGGACACTGGGTGTTTAAATGTTGATAATGAATACCATACTTTTGCAATAGAATCAGGTATTTACATAAAAAATTCAATGCAAGAAGATTATTTTTTCCCGCAATCAGCGGAAGGACGTGGTTCTAAAGTAGATACATTGCCAGGCGGGGACAATCTTGGTTGTTTTGCATTGGATACCAAAGTGAAATTATTAGATAACCGCAATCTTAGTATTTCTGAAATAGAAGCTGAAATGAAGGATGGGAACGAGTTGTGGGCATATAGTTGTGATCCTATCACTGGAAAAATTGTGCCGGGATTGATATCATGGGCTGGTAAAACAAGGTCAAATGCTAAAGTTCTTAAAATTGTATTAGATAATGGGGAAGAAATAGTTTGTACTCCTGATCATAAGATACCACTGCCAGGTATTGGGTTTGTTGAAGCCAAAGATTTAACAATTGGACAATCTTTGATTCCGTTGTATACAAAGAATAAAGAAATATCTAAGCATGCAAAACGTGACTATGAAATGGTGTATGACAACGAATCTAAAAAGTGGGTATATACACATAGGTTAGTAGCGAAATACATGAGATCGAATGGATATTCTACTGAAAAGGTGTTTGATGAAGATTATATTTCAAGTTCAAAAAACACCATTCACCATAAGGATTTTAATCGTTATAATAACTCTCCTGCTAATTTAACATGGATGAACTTCACAGATCATACATTGTATCATCAGGATAAAGGATTTTCAAAAGAAGCACAGGCATTGGGTACTCTCGCGGCAAGGGATAAAATGTATTATTTAAAAGAACATGATCCCGAACAGTACAATGACATCATAAAACGACAAACACAGGGTAGATCACGATGGTATGAGTCGCTGACTAGTGATGAAATTGATGCACTTAATAAAAAACGGTCGGTGGGTGTGAAGAAATATTATAAAAATTTGACTAGTAATGAAAAAGAAGAGAGAAAGCAAGTCAGCCGAACTAATTGGTATAAAGGAACCGAAAAATTCTTAGCACTACTAACGGATGACACCTTTAGGCAAGAATATGGTAATAAAATCTCGGCAGGACAATCCAAATCAAAGATTGATAACCCTGAATTATGGAAAAACCGAAGTGCAAAAATAACAGAAGCTAATATTATTAGATGGCAAACCGATGGGTACTATGATAGTGTATTTAAAGATCAAAAAATTAAGTTTAATTCTGATATGTATGAATTTGTGTCAACTCTGTATGTGACACATAAAGTAGAGCATGCCGGTGATTTCACGTCTATTATTGGGAATAATAGTACATTTATGCAGATGTATGCTGCTGCGAATACTAAGGTTCATAGTAATACCAAGGTTGATAAATTCTCGGTTAGGCACTTGCACAAGTTATTAAAGCAAATGAATCACACATGGGAATCATTTAAACTTATTCATTCTTACATTGTTCCCGATGATATATTGAATGATTTAATATCACAATATGATAATCAGATGTCACAGTATGATTTTATCTCAAAGTTAAAAGATAATAATCATTTGTTGTCAAGTAGACATAAGGTTATTAACCATTTAAATAAATGTGGTATTGATAATTTCAAGACATTTAAAGAATTCGCCGAGTATAAGAACCATAGAATTGTTGATATAATTTATTTAGATGACACTATAGATGTCGGCACATTATCTATTGACCAAGATGAATTACATCATGATTATCACACATTTGCACTAAGTGCTGGGGTTTTTGTTAAGAATTCAATTAATGATCTACTGTATTTCAACAATAAATTAGCACGTGGTCTAAGAGTACCAAGTAGTTATTTGCCATCTGGACCAGAGGATAATACTGCACCAGTAAATGATGGGCGATTAGGAACAGCATTAATACAAGAGTATAGATTCAACCAGTATTGTATTAGATTACAGAATGCTATTGGTGAAATGCTTAATAAAGAGTTCAAGATGTTTTTGGCTTGGCGTGGATTTAATATTGATGCTAGTTTATTTGACATATCATTTGGCGAACCACAAAACTTTGCTAGTTATAGACAGACTGAACAAGATGCATCTAGGGTAGGGACATTTGCATCACTAGAACAATATCCATATTTGAGTAAACGTTTTTTACTTGAACGCTATCTTGGTTTATCAGAAGAAGATATGACCAAGAATGATGAACTATGGGCAGAAGAGAATAAGGAAGTAGAAGAAGTACCAACCGAGGGTTCTGATTTACGTGGTGTTGGTGTGATGCCTGGTGGAATGGAAGGCGATATTGGCATGGCTGATGATTTAGATATGATGGGTGAGATGTCAGATGATATGGGACCAGATGGAATGGAAGGTGATATGGGACCAGAAGCACCTGTGCCACCCCCTGCCTAATATATATGAGAGTTAGTGAACTTATAATAGAAGAGATTGTTACTGTTGGTAACAATGATCATCTATACGCTGATCTTAAAGATGTGGCTAGTTGGATGGATACAACTGTTGATAACTTGCACATAGAAGTAGATATGGTTCCAATTGCACATTTTGAAACTCAGATTAAGGAAATGTATAGTACATATGATGAATACCCCAGTGATGCGGCAAGAACCGAAAAGATAATGGATCAACTCAATACAGGTGCATCGCCATTGCCTGTATATGTAGATATTGCAGATCCAACGCAATTGATAATGGAAGGCAGACATAGAATGGTAGCATTTTGGTTATTGGGATTAAATGAAATACCGGTAGCATATGTTTTTAACAAAAGCAAACATTCGCACTATATTACATAAACTACGAACCTTGATTTGATAGAATAGGTAGAATTAATAAATACAATTATGTTAATAAATGAAATGTATGGCGAAGGTATTCCTGGTTATCAGGATGTGGAAGATGATGGAAGTAAAGTCACAAAAGATGATTTACGGAAGACTAGGCTCACCCTAAAACAAATTAATAAATTGCGTCAGATGAATGATGTAAGAAATTTTGAATTCAAAGAAAAACTCAAAAAGGTACAACGGCAATATGCTGTTCCAGCCGAAGCACCCCCTCAATTTTAAAAAATAAGCCAATTATTAATGTTTTATACCATTTTTAATGCTTTATCTACCCAAATCTTGTAAGTTATTGTAAATACAACGAACAGTACTGGCACACCCAAATAATTTGTGGTGTCCGAATTAAACCACAAATTAAAGGAAAAACGAAATGAATAAATTTGAAAAGTTAATTGAATATGTAATTAATGATGAAGAGAACAAAGCAGCTGATCTATTTCACCAGATCGTGGTAGATAAGAGTCGTGATATTTACGAGGATTTAATGCAAGCTGACAAGATTGATGACGAAGATGTTGANGACGTTGAAAAAGAAGTAGAAGCTGATGAAATCAATGAGGATGACGATGAAATGACATTCGGGGGTGATGATGGTGAAGCTGATGAAATAGCATTCGGGGGTGATGAAGATTTCGGAGATGAAGAAGAAGGTGAATTTGATATTGAAATGGGTGCACCAGAAGGCGATGTAGATTCAGAAGATTTAGAAGACCGCGTTGTTGATCTAGAGGATAAACTTGATGAACTAATGGCTGAATTCGATGATTTGATGGGTGATGAAGAAGGTGGAGAAGAATTTAGTGATGCAGAATTTAGTGATGAATTATCATTAGATGATGAGGAAGGCGAAGAGTTCGGTGATGAAGAATTTAGTGATGAATTATCATTGGATGACGAAGAAGAATTTGAAGAATCAACCAACCCAGGGTTTTTTGAAGGCGCAGCATTAAAACCTGCACCAAAACCAACTACATCTGAGGAAGGTTCTATTAATAAGAAATCAACCAATGCAAATAATGCAGGTGGAAAAGGAAGAACAAATGGTGCTAAACCAGTAAAAGCTGGATCAGCAGAAGAGAAAGGTCGTGGTAAAGTATCAGTTGGTTCTTTAACTACTGCAAACACTGAGGCTAAACCATTGCAAAAAGTTTCCAAGGGTATTTCTAAGAAGAAAGGTGATAGCGTTAAATCAATCGCTAAACAGAATAACAAGTAAGGATAATTTATAATGGCTTACCTACAGGAAAATTTATCATATGATGCTGCTAGTATAGTAGTTGAATCACGTGGTGAAGGTGACAAAAAATCACTCTTTATGAAAGGTATGTGTATACAAGGCGATGTCCAGAACGCTAATCAGCGTGTTTACCCTGTGAATGAAATTGGTAGTGCTGTAAAAACTATTAATGAACAGATACAGGGTGGATATTCAGTATTGGGTGAATTAGATCATCCAGAAGATTTAAAAGTAAACCTTGACCGTGTCAGTCATATGATCACAGAAATGTGGATGGATGGTGCAAATGGTTTTGGTAAGTTAAAGATTTTGCCTACCCCAATGGGTAAGTTAGTTGAAACTATGTTAGGTGCGGGTGTTAAATTAGGTGTTTCTAGTAGAGGGAGTGGCAATGTCAATGAATCTAATGGAAATGTCAGTGATTTTGAAATAGTCACAGTGGATGTTGTGGCACAGCCGAGTGCACCAGGTGCATATCCAACTGCCATTTATGAAGGGTTGTTGAATATGAATGGTGGACATAAGATGCTAGAAATGGCAACTGATGCAAGAGAGAGTTTAACTGCACAGAGATACTTAGAAAAAGGGTTAAAATCCTTAATTAAGGATCTTAAAATATGACACAAGCAATTGTGTAAACGAATTAAACAGATTCGTTATATGAAGAATCTGTGAGGAATTGGTACATAAATAAATGTATTAATATGCTTGTTTTTAAAAGCAAGTTATAATGGTAAAAAGGAAAAACATTATGTTAGATGCATTAAAACCACTGCTTGAAAGCGACTTAGTGAATGATGATACTCGTGTAGCTATCCAGGAAGAATGGGAAGTAAAGCTAACCGAGACTCGTGAAACTATTCGTGCGGAACTTCGTGAGGAATTCGCAGGTCGTTACGAGCATGACAAAGAAACAATGGTTGAAGCATTGGATAAAATGGTAACAGATGGTCTTAAAAACGAAATCACAGAATTAGCAGAAGATAAAAAATCTTTGGTTAAAGATCGTGTTAAGTTCCAAGCTAAAATGGCTGAAAATTCACAGAAGTTTAATGAATTTATGGTTACTAAGTTAGCGGAAGAAATTAAAGAATTGAGAAAAGACCGATCGATACAAACAGAAGGGTTTAAGAAGTTAGAACAATTCGTTGCTAAGTCATTAGCGAAAGAAGTTGTTGAATTTGCGGAAGATAAGCGTGATTTAGTTGAGGCTAAAGTACGTCTGATCACTGAGGCGAAGGATAAACTTACTAAACTTAAAAATAACTTTATAGCAGAATCATCTGCCAAAGTTAAAAATGTTGTTACTAAACGAATCCATAGTGAATTATCACAGCTACAGGAAGATATTAAATCTGCCCGTGAAAATGATTTCGGTCGTAGAATTTATGAAGCATTCTCTACTGAGTTCTTAACAACTCACTTAAATGAGAGTGCAGAAGTTCGTAAATTACAAAGCGAAGTTAAAGCAAAGGATAATAAACTGGCGGAAGCTAAGAAAACAATGACTAAGGCGAAAGTCTTAATCGAGAGTAAAAACAAGGAAGTGCGTATGATTACCGAAAGTAACCATCGTGCTAAGGTTCTGGATGATTTGCTTGGTCCTCTTAAAGAAGACAAAGCAGAAATTATGCAGAATTTATTAGAAAGCGTACAAACATCTCGTTTATCAGGCGCTTTTGAGAAGTACTTACCAGTAGTTCTTGAAAACAAACAGACTAAAGTTAATCACAAAAAGAGAACTTTGACTGAAAGTAGAAGAGAAATAACTGGTAATAAAGTAAAAGAAGTAGCTATGGCGGATAATGTCGTTGACATTAAACGTTTAGCAGGACTTTAAGACATCAAATAGGAGAATATAACAAATGTCACAAGAACTATTAGAAAGCCGTTGGAGCGAGACTAAAGATGCCCTTTTAGAAGGGTTGAATGGAACAAAGCGTTCATCTATGGCGGTAATTTTAGAAAATACAAAATCATACTTGGCTGAATCAGCTACAGTAGGATCTACGGCTTCAGGTAATGTTGCTACACTTAATCGTGTAATTTTACCTGTCATCCGTCGTGTTATGCCAACTGTAATTGCAAATGAATTAGTTGGTGTACAACCAATGCAAGGACCAGTAAGCCAAATTCATACATTGCGTGTGCGTTATGGTACAACAATGAATGATTCAAGCGTAGCCAATGCTGATACCACTGCTGGTGATGAAGCATTGAGCCCATTTAAGATTGCTACCGCATACTCTGGTGGCAATGGTGCTACACAGTCTAGCTATCAAGGTGCTTCCACATCAAATATGGAAGGAACTGGCGGTCGTAACATTAGTGTTCAACTCTTGAAACAAGCAGTTGAAGCTAAGACTCGTAAGTTACAAGCACGTTGGACTTTTGAAGCGGCACAGGATGCTAACTCAATGCATGGTATTGATGTTGAAGCTGAAATTATGGCTGCTTTAGCACAAGAAATCACTGCTGAAATTGATCAAGAGATTCTTTTATCTTTACGTTCATTGGCTNGNACNGAATTCACATACGATCAGTCTACCGTTTCTGGTACTGCTACGTTCGTGGGTGATGAACATGCTGCATTAGCAGTATTGGTTAATCGTACTGGTAACTNNATACGTTCGTGGGTGATGAACATGCTGCATTAGCAGTATTGGTTAATCGTACTGGTAACTTAAT
>JGI26270J51728_1001253_pt1 | contig 9634 bp, 7 predicted proteins | sample SaaInlLV_10m_DNA_2_FD_51728 | JGI IMG/M metagenome (IMG submission 51728) | reverse complement strand
TCTTAACCATGTGTCGGTGGAATCCGGACCTCGGGGGAATCGGGAAACGCAATTATGGGATTTTGCTTCCAATCAGCAAGCCGATTCTATGGATGAGTTTATTATCAAACCTGATCCCGAGGCGAGGAACGGCATTCTGACCTTCCCGCTGATTGAAGATAAAGAATTTGAAATTGTGTACAATTCCACTGATGTGTTGGTATTTACCAAATCCGTCATCAATATGTTGAGCTACGATGAGAAAGCACTTCGTCACATAATGAACGGACCGGTGCGGCGTATTTTCAATGGACATGTAATCTGGAATTCTAAGGAGGAAAAGGTCTATACCTATTATGGCGGCGGTTCGCCATTGTATGAAATAACTGCCAACGAACCCTACCGAGAAGAAGAATTTGAAGATCATTTCCACGGTCAGCTTAAAATGGTGGACCAACGCAATGGCGACATTTATATGGTTGGCGGCTACGGATATCACACCTTCAAGAATGCTATACGCAAATACGATTGGGATTCGAGAAAGTGGATAGCTCAGGAGATCAAAGGAAAAGACGTGTTCGAGCCTCGCATTCTGCTCGATCTTTTTCAGAAGGACTCGAATTTCGTATTCTTTTTCGGAGGACATGGAAACCCCACAGGCAAACAGGAATTGGGCAGAGTGTTTTATAATGATCTGCTACTCTATGATTTGGATCTGCAGTCTATTACGGAAATATCCGAAAACCTTCTGCCGGGTAAAAAGGATGACGATGGTGCAAATGGTGTGTACAGTTCAAAGGAGAACTGCATTTATATGTTTCACCAAAAGGATGCGAATGATGAGAAAGAGTTTTATTTGACGCACGTCTGGAGGATTTCATTGGAAGACATCGTCACGGCGGAGCGGCTGATGTCATTTCAATCGGGTATAATTGTTGCGCAGTCACCACGGTACAATGAAGCAAACAATCTGATCATGTACATCGAAAAAAAGATAGACCAATTTGGGAAATCGTTTATTGTTTCCAGGGCAGTCCTGCTTCCGATAAAAGGGAGCCTCTCCAAAGCTGAAGCGGATTCCGCCCGGTGGATAATTCTGGCGGTGATTGCAGTTCTCTTGGCGGTTGGCTTTTTTGCGTTCCGGAAATCGTCTGAAACCAAATCTGAACCCGTTCCGCCGGCGATTCCCGAAAAAGGCGTTGCAATCCATTTGAACGATCCTTTCAAATTGTTTATTGATGGCTCTGAATTAGACCTTTCCAAAGAGTCAAGGCATAAACAGATTACGGAGTTACTTCTCGTTTTGGCCTGTGCGCCCGATCATCGGCTTTCGCATGAAGCAATAAAAGAAGCGGTGTGGCCGCTGGTAGTAGATGACAGTTTTGTGAACAGCTTAAATGTAACGCTCACCGCAGTCCGAAGGGTACTTGATCCATATGGAAGTGAGATTATTCATCAGGCAAAAACCGTCGCCTTCGGGAAGAATATTACAGTCATAGAAAAATAAAGTGCATTGAGATCCTTGCTCGATGATATTCAATCTGGAAGATTGAATTGCACTACTCGATGATATTTAATCGTCTTACAGTCATTCCAAACTGGATTCCGGCATCCACCGGAATGACAATTATTATTTGTCTCACCCCTTAATCCCCTCTCTTGCAAGAGAGGATCGAAAACTTCCTTTCAGATGTTTGTTCACCAGACGGGGGTGAGTAATTATCAGCCAAATTTGATTCTGCCATTCCAAACCACCCAACCTGTTATTCCGAACTTGATTCGGAATCCAGAAAACCACACACACCGTCTTCCGGTATTGGCCGGAATCCACCCATCTTTGGATGGGGACTTTACAGAGCGAATAGGGGCAAACTGAATTACAATCGTTTAAGCTGAATCTGGGGTGAGCAATCATAAACCCTTGAAAGGGTTATTCCATATATAGTTTTCCTAACCGATGGTTTAAATCGTCGGTTAGGAAAAAGAACCATACTTTAAAACCGTTTTAGTGGTTTCCTTTATACAGTGATATATTATTTAATACGAATTGCTGTTGCTTGCATGACAACTTGTGCTTGTCCGATAGGTAGAAAATATATTAATCCACCCGGTAAAGCAGAAAAGTTTACAACTTCCATATTCATGACGGCATTTCCTCCAAGTTCACGAACTTTTTGGACCAATTCATTTTGAATGTCATCCGAAAAAACCTCACTTAACGCCTTATTGGATGATTTAAATAAACCAAAAAAGTCGAAATACCATTTTATACGCTGTACCACTACCACTCCTTTAACTTCATAATTATTTTGAGGTATCTCTTCATTCCCGGTAATAAAACGAATATCGGTAATTTCAACCGAAGTTTTACCAGCAAAATTCACAGCGCATCCCGTAAATAACAATCCGCATAGCATCGTAAGTAAAATTGTGTGATTCTTCATTATTATTCTCCTGTTATTGTTATAATCTCGACGGGTAAATATAGTAATTACCCATAGTAATTCTCTCTTACATTTTCATTACAATTATTACTTTTACATTCATTAGCATTACTCATCATGCTCTTTTTTTTGCATTCCAATCCAAACTGGATTCCGGCATTCACCGGAATGACAATTATTATTTTATTCTAACCACCCCACCTGTCATTCCGAACTTGATTCGGAATCCAGAAAAAACACAGATACCGCATCCTATTCTGGTCATTTAGTGTAAATTCAATTCCATGATGCGTACTCAAACACTTATTTTATACCTAATTTTTTCCGTTCTTTGGGGGCAAACACTGCCTCACAACCTTACCGATACCGAACGCCTGCAGTTAGACCAAATCGGAATGAATCGGCAAGTTACTGATCCGCCGGATTATATCCAGTTTGCGCCGGCGGAATTTGATTCACTTTCAGGAATCATTNTTTCTTGGCGGGGATTCCCAACACTTCTCACCCAGCTCATTAAGGAAGTGGCGGAAGAAGATACGGCATGGGTGATTGTAAACGGATCAACGGAAGCAACTACGGTTTCTGCAACTTTGACTTCTAACGGCGTCAATATGAACAACATTGCGTTTGAATCTCTACCATCAAATACTGTCTGGATTCGAGATTATGGTCCGTGGTGGATTTACGATGAGCTCGGAGATCTTGCCGTGATTGATTTGGTGTATAATCGTCCGCGCCCTTTGGATGACGCAATACCGGAAGCATTCGCCGGGCTGTATAATGTGGACTTTTTCGGAACGGATTTGACCCAAGCCGGCGGTAATATGCTACTGGATGGAAAAGGCGTTGTTATTGTGTCGGACATTATTTTTGATGGAAGTGAAGGATTTGATCCAACGCTCACACAGACAGAGCTGGAAGAAACCATGCTGAATTATTTTGGCGTCCATAAAGTGATTGTGGTTTCGCACATGGAACTGGATGGTACCGGACATGTGGACATGTTTGTCAAAATTATAAATGATACAACCATTATCGTAGGCGAATACACGTCTGCCTCTACCGGCGCGGGGAATAATTATGCCATTACGAACAGCGTGGCATCACAACTTGCTGCCGAAACGAACGGCGCCGGACGGCCTTTCACCATTGAGCGGATGCTCATGCCGCCCTATTCCGGAGGTATTACATATACCTACATTAATTCGCTGATTGTAAATAAAAAGATTTTCGTTCCGGTGTATGGCTTTAGCACCGATCAACAAGTTTTGGATCAATACGAAGCAATCGCGCCGGGATATGAAGCTATCGGATTTGATTGCAATGACATTATTACATCCAACGGCGCAATTCATTGTATAGCCATAAAGGTTCCGGCAAAAGGCGTGGTGGTTCCGATATGTTCGGATTGGATTTCAGGCGATGTGAACAAAGATGGAATGGTTGATATTTTTGATGTATTTTTAATAGCCGACCAAGCAACATCCGGTGAATCTAGAGGACTTTGCTTTGACAAAATCGCTGATATCAATGCTGATAATGAAATTACCATTTACGATGTTGCACTGTTGGTTGTGGATATCATGCGGCCGTAAAAACACTTTGAACAATTGAGTCAAAATCATTCAATATATTTTAACCCCTTTTTCATTCTCCCCTATGACAGGGGAGAAGATAATTGGACTGAAAACGGGACCGCATGGACTATTCCAGTAATTTCCCGGAAACACAAAGGGGTCTAAAAAATTGCTTAACAAAGGAAAAGTAAAACATTACCCTTTGCGTCATTGCGGCCTTTTCATTAAAAATTAAAAACTATGCCAAAACCATTGATTTACGAACCCATGACAGTCGTTACTGATCTTATGATCGCCGTCCTTGCGATGTACATCGCCCGCGAATTACAAGCGTGGCACAGCATTCGTTTTTTGAATATACATTGGCATTGGGGTTGGGCGTTTACTACGCTGGCAATTGGTGCATTTATGGGTGCTGTTTCTCACGGAGTGGGTCCGCATTTTTCCGGCGAAACTCAGCAATTACTATGGAAAGCAACAATCATTCCCGTAGGATTTACGAGCGTCTTTTTTTTAATGGGCACTTTTCATCATAGCTTTTCCTTTGACGCGGTCCGATGGCTTAGCTGGATCCCGATCGTATTTCTCGGCGCATATCTTTTCACAATATCAAAGGATGATTCTTTTTTGAATGTTGTTAAATTTTACGCTCCGGCGATGGGATTCGTATTTGCCATTATGCTTTATAGTCATTTTGGTTCCGGTAGTCCGGGCACGGGACACGTTGCAATGGGAATTTTTATTATGTTCATTGGCGCCGGCGTGCAAGTTAGCGGATTTTCATTGCATCAGCATTTCAATCACAACGATTTGTTTCATGTTTTTCAAATGGTTGGAATGATAGTAATGTATCGGGGAAGTCAATTGATCTTGGATTATGGTGTAGCGCCTTAAGCGATTATTCTTAAATTCACCGCCCTTTATGAAAGATAATTATGCAAATTAAAGTATCATCCACAAACAGTGTTACCCGGGAACTCAAAATTCAAGTTCCTTGGAAAGAGTTGGAATCTGATTTTAATAAAGCAGTACGCTCGTTTGGGAAGCAAATAAAAATGCCCGGATTCCGCCCCGGGAAGGTACCGGTCAGTAAACTAATGAGTTTGTATCTGGGCGATATTGAGGCGCACTTCATTGATTCCCATTTGAATGACTTTTATCTGAAAGCTCTTCAGCAGGAAAATATTGTTCCGGTAAATCGAGCAACCGTAGAGGACATTGAATTTGGATTTGAAAAACCTTTGTCTTTTACTACGAAAGCGGAAGTGGAGCCAATTATTAAACTGCCGAAGCTTCGAAAGCACACTCTTAAAGTCGAAAAAAAGGTGTACGAACCGGACGAAGAAGATTTGACCGCTGCCATGGATGAATTTAGAAAATCAAAAATGGAAGTGAATACGGTAGAAGATGGTGCGAAGAAAGGTGATTTTGTCATCGCCGATTTCCAAAAACTAGACGAATCCGGACTACCAATTATCGGTGAAAAACTTGATCAAAGATTTTTAAAAGTTGGCGAAGATCCATTCATTGGTGAGAATGAAACTAAAGTACTTGGTGCCAAAGCGGACGACTTGATTCGCGTGACGGTTCCGACAGATGCCAATGGAATTACTGCTCCGTATGAACTTAAAGTACTCAATGTAGAACGTCAGAAATTGCCGGAGGTCAATCTTGAATTTGCCAAAAGCATTGACCCTGATTGTGAAAGCCTTGAAAAATTTCAGACGAAAATCCGGGAAAAAATCGAAGAAAATTATGAACGCCGCAGCCAAGAAGAATTGGATCGTTCCTTATCAGATGCGCTGATTGAAAAAGTGAATACAGAATATCCACCATCTATGGTCGAATCGTATTTAGGGCACATGGTAACCGAACTGAAAAATGAAGCCAAGCGAGAATTGGACGAGGAGAAAGTCAGGGAAGTATATCGTCCGGTTGCGGAACGAAATTTACAATGGTATTTAATTCGGAAGGCGCTTATCCAGAACCAGGATTTTGAAATCACCAAGGAAGCACTGGATCAAAATCTTGCTAAAGCTATCGAGCGGAACCCAGACCATAAGAAGGAATTGCAACAATACTACAAAAAGCCCAGCAATCGTCACCGAATTGAAGATGACCTGATGGAAAAGAAAATTCTAGACTATATCCGAGGATTTGCCAAGATTAAGGAAGTGAAAGTACCAACCAAAACACTCCGTGAAAACCCAACTGAAAGAGGATCCTAAATGAGTAAAGACATTCTATCACAATTAGTCCCTATGGTTGTGGAGCAAACCGGTCGCTCGGAACGCGCCTACGACATTTACAGCCGTTTATTAAAAGAGCGAATAGTTTTTTTGGGTACGCCCATTGATGATCATGTAGCCTCTTTGCTGATCGCCCAGCTTTTGTTTCTGGAAGCTGAAGATGCTAAAAAAGACATTCATCTTTATGTGAATTCTCCCGGTGGAATCATTTCATCCGGAATGGGCATTTATGATACGATGCAGTACATTAAGCCGGATGTGGCAACCATTTGCATGGGGCAGGCTGCCAGCATGGGCGCTTTTCTGCTGGCCGGCGGAAAAAAAGGAAAAAGATCAGCACTTCCAAATTCCCGGATTATGATTCATCAACCGCTTGGTGGGGCAGAGGGACAGGCATCGGATATCAAAATCCAGGCAGATGAAATATTACGCATTAAGAAAATGATGAATACGTTAATGGCAAAAAGTACAGGACAAACTTTGAAACGTATTGAAGCAGACACAGACAGAAATTTTTTCATGAATGCCAAAGAAGCTAAAAAATATGGCATTATTGATACCATTTTAGGTAATCGGAAATAATGGCTATGGATAATGACACAAACCAAAATTCCTTAGATATTCCTTTCTCATTTTCGCTTCATAAACCTTCGGAAATAAAGTCTTTTCTAGATCGGTATGTGATTGAGCAAGAGGACGCAAAGCGCGCTGTTGCTGTAGCGGTGTACACACATTACAAACGCATTGCCCATAACGAAATGGATGATGATGTTGAGCTGGAAAAAAGTAATATTCTCATGATGGGGAAAACAGGGACCGGCAAAACGTTAATCGCACGAACGCTTGCAAAATATCTTTCTGTTCCTTTTGCAATTGCAGATGCAACTTCGCTGACCGAAGCCGGATATGTGGGCGAAGATGTCGAAAATATTCTCGTCAGACTTTTACAAGTGGCGAATTACAATGTTAGTGCTGCAGAAAAGGGCATTATTTATTTAGACGAAATTGATAAAATCGGCCGAAAATCCTCGAGTCCATCCATTACGAGAGATGTTTCGGGTGAAGGTGTTCAGCAAGCGCTACTCAAAATATTAGAAGGCACAGTGGCGCACGTTCCACCCAAAGGAGGGCGCAAACATCCTGAACAAAGTTTGATTCCGATGGATACCAAAAATATCCTGTTTATCTGCGGAGGATCGTACGATGGAATGGAAGATATCATTTCCCAGCGGCTCGGGAAGGGAAAAATCGGTTTTGGCGGTACTGCAAGATCAATGGGTTCCGGTGATCCGAATGTTTTTTCTCATTCGCAGCCGGAAGATTTTATCCGATACGGTATTATTCCTGAACTAGTTGGAAGGCTTCCCGTTGTAACGGCTTTATCAGACTTAAGCGAAGACGCGCTGATGCGGGTTCTTCTTGAACCTAGAAATTCACTGGTAAAACAGTACCAAAAGTTATTCCAGATGGAAGGCATCGAACTGGTGTTCCGAAAATCCGCTTTACGGGAGGTGATTCGCCGGGCAAGAAAGTTGAAATCGGGGGCAAGGGGATTACGGTCAGTAATGGAAAATGCGATGATGGATTTAATGTTTCATTTGCCTGAATTGGCGCAGGGGCAAGGCGGCGAACCTGTCTCAACAGTTATTATCACAAATAAAGTCATCACCGGGGAAAATCCACCAACCTACCGCACCTTGCGAAAATCCGCCTGATTTATCCAAAATTTTCCTACTTGAATTTTGATGGTATATAAAGTACTATCCCAAGTTGTATTCAGGACTATATTCGCCTTTTATACACGACAAACCTTATGAATAGCCTAACTCGGAATTTAATAGTAACCATCATTTTAATGAGTATTTCCCTCGGGCAGTCCGACCGTATTGCCGGTAAGATTAGGGGATCTGTTATGGACGGATCAACAGGCGATCCACTTATTGGCGCGAATGTACTCGTGCTGCCGGTAGAATCCGGACGTGGTGCTATGTCCGATATAAACGGCCAATTTGTCATCCCTAATATCCCGGCCGGAACCTATGATATTCAAGTTTCATACATTGGGTATGCAAACCACACTGTTCGAGATGTGAATATAGTTCCAGGGTTGACTGTAAAACTCAATTTTAAGCTCAATGTGGAAGCCGTTGGCATTAAGGCTGTGGATGTGATCGCCCAACGGGATCAGGATGTAGTGACTGTTAAAACAACCACATCCAAAATTGTTATTTCTGGCGATGATATGCAAAAAATGCCGGTATCAAATTTTACTGAGCTCCTTGCAAATACCGGAGGTGTAGTCGAAGTTGAAACGGGTCGGTCCAGCGGGATTCACTTGCGTGGAGGGCGCTCCGGTGAAGTAGCCTTTTTTGTAGATGGCGTTATGACGAATGACCCTGTGGATCGTTCGCAAGGTGTGGAAATTGATAATGAAGCGATCGAAAGTATTGTAATTACAAAGGGCGGATTCTCCGTGGAATATGGAGAGGCGATGTCTGGCGTAGTGAGCATTGTTACCAAATCCGGAAGCAAGGAAACATATAACGGTTCGTTTGAACACGAAGGTGATGGGCTTTTTCCAGAAGGTGGTCTTAACAACGGATATTCTAGGACCAATTTCAGTCTTGGCGGGCCGATTCCATTATTAAAAGGTATCATGTCTTTTTATGTTAATGGAACATTCTTACAGGGCGATCAATCATATGTGCGTTCACAAAAGCTTGATCATTCTGATTATTCATCTCCCCAGGGAACTTTTAAATTAACTTTTTCACCAAAGTATTCATCATTTAACGCAACTCTATCCGCAAATTTCGATCGAACCGAACGGTATAGCTATTCTCACGGAATAAGTCAAGGAAATTGGCTTCAGGATTATTATAAAACAGTGTCGGGTAGCCAACGGGTAAGCCTTCTTGTTCAAAGTATGCTTGGCAAAAATACAAGTTGGCGTTTAAATGTTAGTTATCATGAACCGTATACTGATTATGGGTCCGGAAACAATACATCCTATAAAGATTTTAATTATATTTCAACTCGGTTAGACTGGGTGGAATACGCTGTAAGCAAAGAATGGTATGATCCGCGTACGCGTGAGTGGCAGGATATCACTGATGAAAATGGGCTTCCCGTTTTCTCTGAAGGGTATATTTCTTATGACCAATTGGTTGGTGGATCATCATCGAATGCGGTTAACCTTGCTTCACTTTCATCCGAATTTCAGGCGTTTTACTATTATTATTTTAAAGAGAAAGACTTTTTCAATGTAACAAGCGGGACATGGGATTCAGAATTTTTCAAAATGCAGGCTTTTAATGAACGTTGGCATGATGCGCATCGGTGGTACATTCCCTCGAACCAAGATACATCATCATTTTTCTTTGAC
>JGI26270J51728_1001235_pt1 | contig 9727 bp, 8 predicted proteins | sample SaaInlLV_10m_DNA_2_FD_51728 | JGI IMG/M metagenome (IMG submission 51728) | reverse complement strand
GAGAAGTACTTGTTGTTGCTAGCAAGATTAGAGAATATGTCAAAAGTAATGATTGTAATACTTCTGGTGAATTCATTGGCGAATTGAGCAATACAGTTTACGATTTAATTGATAAAGCGATAAACAGAGCACAAGGAAATAACAGAAAAACAATTCAAGCTAAGGATGTATAGGATAGCAGTTTTACTTTGAGATGGAAGACAATCTTTGCGTAAATAATTCCGTTAAAATTTTGGGGTTTGCCTTGCCTTTGGTAATCTTCATTGTTTGACCGATTAAAAAAGCTAACGCATTTTTTTTACCCAGCCCATAATCTTCTACTGCTTTAGGATTCTCTTCTATAATTTTAATCACGATATCATTAAGCTCACTGGTATCGTCCATCTGAGTTAAATCCTTTTCCTTAACTATGACAAGGGCGCTCTTCCCTGTATTTATCATTTCGGCAAAGACCTCTTTAGCGATTGAACTTCCAATTGTTGGCTTGATTTTAACTAACTCAGCCAGCATTTTTGGAGAAACAACAAAATCCTGCACATTTATTTTTCTATCATTTAACTCACGAAGTACATCATTGATAATCCAGTTACTAAACTCTTTTGAGGAATCCTGTGATATCGCTACGCATTCCTCAAAATAATCTGCAAGGAAATTTGTCTTCTGTCAGAATACCGGCATCATAGTCTGAAACCGATAGTTCATCCACAAACCTTTGACGACGACTGACAGGAAGTTCTGGTATTGTTGCCTTCGTCTCATCAATCCATTCCTGATTTATCGAAAAAGGAACTAAGTCCGGCTCAGGAAAATACCTGTAATCATGGGCATCTTCTTTTGTACGCATCCGACGACTCACACCGTCAGCCTCATCCCATAATCTAGTTTCCAGTAAAACTTCCTTGNCATCATCAAGCATATTGCTTTGNCTGGATATCTCGTATGCAAGCACTTTCGAGACAGCTTTCATAGAATTAAGATTTTTAATTTCTACCCTATTCCCAAAAACCGTTGAGCCATGTTCCCGTAAGGATACACTCGCTTCGAATCTTAAAGAACCTTCCTGCATCTTACAATCAGACACACCGATATAAAGCAAAATATTTCTAAGTGTCTGCATATAACTTTCTACCTCTTCAATACTTCTCATATCTGGCTGAGTTACTATCTCCAACAATGGCACTCCTGCCCGGTTAAAATCTACTAAACTATATTTAGCGTCAGACGCTTCAGGATGAATAAGCTTCCCGGCCTCCTCTTCTAAATGCACATTGTGTATGTCTATTCTTTTTCCCTTTCCAGCTACGACCATGTCTACGTAACCGTTGTCGCCAATATTAAAGTAGTTTTGTGAAGTTTGATAGTTTTTAGGCAAATCAGGATAGTAATAACTCTTTCTATCAAAATTGGTAAATTGATTTATCTCACAATGCAACGCGACAGCAGCTTTTAGCGAATGCCCAAATGCTTTTTTATTCATTACCGGCAAAACTCCCGGTAAGCCCAAACAAACAGGGCATGTCTGGGTGTTTGGCTCTGAGCCAAACTTCGTGCTACACCCGCAAAAAAGTTTAGACTCAGTGTCTAGCTCGGCATGAGTTTCCAATCCTATTACTACTTCATATTTCATAAACTATCCCTGTCATTTTAATTCAGGTTTCTTTAAATGAAAGTCTGTTTCATTTTCGAATAATTTTGCAATCTTTAATATTTTTTCCTCTTCAAAATGCTTTCCCATAATCTGCATACCAATAGGCAAACCTGTTGTTGTAAATCCACATGGGATTGAAATACCTGGTATACCCGCAAGATTAGCAGGGATTGTATAAATATCTGACAAATACATCTCAAGTGGATCAGTAATTTTTTCCCCTATCTTAAAAGCCGGCGAAGGACAAGTAGGAGAGATAATACAATCTACATTGTTAAAGGCATTTTCAAAATCTCTTTTTATTAGATTCCTAACTTTTGAAGCCTTCAAATAATACGCATCATAAAAACCAGCACTTAAAACATAGTTACCTAATAAAATCCTCCTTTTTACCTCACTGCCAAACCCTTCCGCTCTCACCCTACTGTACATATCAATTATATTGTCTTCGCTTAACAGACTTCTATGTCCATACCGAACACCGTCATATCTCGCCAGATTTGAGCTGGCCTCAGCAGCTGCTATAATATAGTAAGTGGCCACTGCATATCCACAATGAGGAAGTGACAAATCAACTATTTCAGCACCATTTTTTTTATAAATCTCTAATGCTGTTGTTACTGCAGTTTGAATCTCCGGGCTAAGCCCTTCTCCAAAAAACTCCTTTGGAACTCCTATTCTTAAATTACCACTTACGTTATTAACACCAGCTATATAGTCAGGAACTCCCATATTAGCAGACGTCGAGTCATGACCATCATGACCAGAGACTACCCGTAAAAGCAATGCAGCATCAGATACATCTTTCGTTACAGAACCAATCTGATCTAATGAAGACGCAAAAGCAACCAAGCCGTAGCGAGATACCCTNCCATATGTNGGTTTAAAGCCAACGTTTCCACAAAATGAGGATGGCTGCCTTACAGAGCCNCCTGTGTCCGACCCTAAAGCCATAAANGCCATATCTGCCGTGACTGCGGCAGCAGAACCACCACCTGACCCTCCAGGAATGCAATCAGTATTCCAGGGGTTTCGCGTAACATGAAAAGCAGAGTTTTCATTTGAAGAACCCATTGCAAATTCATCCAGATTAGTTTTACCAATTATTACCGCATCTTCCTCCTTAATTCTCTTTACTACAAAAGCATCGTAAGGAGGAATAAAATCCTCTAGTATTTTTGATGCGCAAGTGGTTTTCATCCCCGATGTACATATATTGTCTTTTATTGCAACCGGAATACCTGCAAGTAAACCAACTTTGACACCATTACTAATCTTTTCATCAATCTCTTTTGCCTTTAATAAAGCGCCCTCTTTATCTAAGCAAAGATAAGCCTTAATCGAAGGCTCTTTGAGATCGATGCATTCAAAGAGATCTTCCACTACCTCTTGTGCAGTGATTTCTCGCTTAATTATCTTTTCTTTAATATTGTTTGCACTTAGTTCACGTAATATCAAAACAAATACTCCAAATCAAAACTATTCTGACAAATACAATTTTACTCTATTTTTTCAGTTCATTTTGCAAAAAAACTATAATAATATTCAAAATATTAGGAATAATCAAAAACGAAGTATCTACGAATATGCTTTATACAGGAATTTTACGAATGATAGATTAGAAACTTTATTCTAAGACCTTAGGCACTTTAAAAAAACCATTGGAGCTCGAAGGAGAAAGTTCTAATATTTTTTGGCGTGGAAAAGAAGACTCTTGCTTGTCTTCTCTAAAGATATTTTTTTGGGCTGTTGCGTATGCCATTGGCTGGATACCATCTGTATCTAATTCATTCAATTTTTCGATATAACCCAATATATCAGTTAGCTGCTCTCGAAAAGCACCCTTTTCTACGTCAGTAAGGTTAATTCGAGAAAGACTGGCTACTTGTTCAATCTGTTTTATATCAATATCCATTATAACTCGATAAAGAAAATTGAAGGCAATCAATACTACTTGTTATACGACTTTAACAACCTTACCAGCATTCATACATCTAGTGCAGATTTTGATTCTTTTGATACTTCCGTTAATGTTTGCTCTCATCGTTTGTATATTTGGCTTGAATTTTCTCTTTGTTTTACCAGTAATCTTAAGTCCGACTCCGCCCTTTTTCTTTGGCAGACCCCTACGTTCAAGTTTAAATCCTACAGCCGTTTTTTTACCACATATTTCACAGACACGCGCCATAACAAATCCCTCTCATATAAAGTTAATTATACCTTTTGACAATCTTCACAATATCCCATAATTTGAAATTTATGGGACTCTGCTTTAAATTTATTCTCACTACATACTTCTTCCTGAAATTCCTCAATTCGTTCATCAGTAAACTCTATTATCTTGCCGCATCCGATACAAACAAGATGTTCATGATGATCGTGACCATAAACATGTTCATAATGTGCGTGCTTTTCACCGAAAATTACTTCTCTAAGCAATCCACTATTAACTAACAGTGCAAGAGTTCTATATATAGTTGCTTTTGAAACCCTTTTATTATTTTTTCTCATATCAATCAACAGCTCTTCGGCCTCAAAATGTCCATGGCACTCAAAAACGTGATTTAATATGGTTTGTCTCTCAGGCGTAAACTTCAAGCCTTTTGACTGAACGTAATCTCTAAACACCTTCTCAACTTCATTCATATACAAATATAATAATATTTAAATATTATGATAATCTTTAATTTAAGTGAAAAATAATATAACAAAGATTCATAATAAATTAAAGAGATATACAACTATTATTAATATACTCCAGATATTTAAGTAAAAAAACCCATCCCATTTACAAATGGGATGGGTTATTTAAGCCCCCAGCAATACCTACTCTCCCATCGTTGGATAGTACCATCGGCGTAAAAACCTTAACTACCGTGTTCGGAATGGGAACGGGTTTTTTATTTCTACTGTTGTCACTGGGGAAATTCTCGCAATTTAGCAATGAAAAATAATTAAAAAAGGGTGATCAAGCTTTTCGACAAATTAGTACCAGTTAGCTAAATCCGTTACCGGACTTACACATCTGGCCTATCAATCTCATAATCTTTAAGATGTCTTCCCTCTAATTGCTTAGAGAACGATATCTCATCTTAAAATAGGCTTCACGCTTATATGCTTTCAGCGTTTATCCTTTCCGAACTTAGCTACTCAGCCATGCTGTTAGCACAACAACTGATTCACCATAGGTTCGTCCACCTCGATCCTCTCGTACTAGAGGCAGATTTTCTCAAATATCGTACGCCCACGGAAGATAGGGACCGACCTGTCTCACGACGGTCTAAACCCAGCTCGCGTACCGCTTTAATCTGTGAACTCCAGAACCCTTGGGACCTTCTACAGCCCCAGGATGCGATGAGCCGACATCGAGGTGCCAAACCTCCCCGCCGCTATGAACGCTCGGGGGAGATCAGCCTGTTATCCCCGGAGTACCTTTTATCTGTTGAGCGACGGCCTTTCCACTCAGAAACCGCCGGATCACTAAGCCCTGCTTTCACACCTGCTCGACTTATAGGTCTCGCAGTCAAGCTTCCTTATGCCTTTACACTCTACATACGGTTGCCAACCGTATTGAGGAAGCCTTTGGACTCCTCCGTTACATTTTCGGAGGAGACCGCCCCAGTCAAACTGCCCACTTACCACTGTCAAGAACCCGGATTCACGGAATTCCATTAGAATTTTAACATAATAAGAGTGGTATTTCACCATTGACTCCATCCAAACTTACGTCGAGACTTCCCAGTCTCCCACCTATCCTACACATACTGCATCAAAATTCAATAATAAGCTACAGTAAAGGTTCACGGGGTCTTTCCGTCTTTCCGCGGGTATGTGGCATCTTCACCACAACTACAATTTCGCCGAGTCCCTCGTTGAGACAGCGTTTAGGTCGTTACACGATTCATGCGCGTCGGAAATTACCCGACAAGGAACTTCGCTACCTTAGGACTCTCATAGTTAGAGCCGCCATTCACCAGAGCTTCAGTTCCAAGCTTCTCTCCCGAAGGAAATAACCTATCCCCTTAACTTTCTGGCATCGAGCACGTGTCAGTCTCTATACATCAATTATACATTTTAGCAGAGACCTGTGTTTTTAGTAAACAGTCGCCCAAACCTTCTTCACTGCGACCTTTTTAACCGAAGTTAAAAAGGCACTCCTTATCCCGAAGTTACGGAGTATCTTTGCCGAATTCCTTAACGAGGGTTCTCTCGAGCACCTTGGGATTCTCTCCCTGCCTACCTGTGTCAGTTTTAGTACGGTTGCCAAATCAACTCGCTAACGAGATTATTTCTTGGAGGACACTCCAATTACTTCTAGGCCAAGAGCCAACGTACTCGTCTTCGGTATCATACTGCTCCGGATTTGCCTAGAGCGATACCTCCAACTTGAACAAACCATGTCTACTAGGTTTGCTAATCTTTGTGTCCCCGTCATCCCAAGCTCAAACGTCAAGATAGCAGCACAGGAATATTAACCTGTTGTCCATCGTCTACGCCTTTCGGCCTCGACTTAGGTGCCGGCTAACCCTGGGCGGATTTGCCTTCCCCAGGAAACCTTAGGCTTTCGGTGAATAAGATTCTCACTTACATTATCGCTACTTATACCGGCATTCTCACTTCTATTTCGTCCACCTCTCTTTCAAGTAAGGCTTCAACCTAACATAGAACGCTCCCCTACCACCTTAATACTAATATCAAGATCATAGTTTCGGTAATGAGCTTTAGTCCCGCTAATTTTCGGCACAAAAGTACTCGGCTAGTAAGCTATTACGCACTTTTTAAATGGTTGCTGCTTCTAAGCCAACATCCTAGCTGTCTTAGCACTTTCACTTCCTTTATCACTTAGCTCATTTTAGGGACCTTAACTAATGATCTGGGCTGTTTCCCTCTTGACTACGGAGCTTATCCCCCATAGTCTGACTCCTATGTCAAATGCAGTAGTATTCGGAGTTTGATTGTGTTCGGTAGCCTGGTAGGCCCCAAGACTCAATCAGTATCTCTACCCCCACTGCACGGTTACATAAGGCTAGCCCTAAAGCTATTTCGGGGAGAACCAGCTATCTCCGAGTTTGATTAGACTTTTACTCCTCCCCTCAGTTCATCGCATCACTTTTCAACGTAAACGCGTTCGGACCTCCATTCCGTTTTACCGGAACTTCATCCTGACCAAGGGTAGATCACTCGGTTTCGGGTCTGCTACTTGCTACATTCAGTCGCGCAGTTAGCACTCGCTTTCGCTTTGGCTTCACCCTTTAAAGGCTTAACCTGCAACAAACAGCAACTCGCCGGTTCATTATGCAAAAGGCACGCGGTTACACGAGTTAAAAGAATAAATTCAATTAACATTGTGCTTCCACCGCTTGTAAGTACATGGTTTCAGGTTCTATTTCACTCCCCTAAAAGGGGTTCTTTTCATCTTTCACTCACGCTACTTGTCCACTATCGGTCACCAAAAGTATTTAGCCTTAGGAGGTGGTCCTCCTTAATTCACACCGGTTTTCACGTGACCGGAATTACTCGGGATATTACGAAAAAAACTTACACCTCTTTCACCTACGGGACTATCACCCTTTATAGTTAAGCTTTCCTGCTTATTCGATTAAAGATATACGTTTTTTTGAACAATCCTTATCTTGTTCATTGTAATTCCCTCGACCCTGACCATACAACACATAAGGGCTATCACATATGGCCAGTTTAGGCTCTTTCCTTTTCGCTCGCCGCTACTAGGGAAATCGATTTTTCTTTCTTTTCCTGAAGGTACTTAGATGTTTCAGTTCCCTTCGTTCCTCTCATTACCCTATTTATTCAGATAACAATGTCGCGGTATTAACCAAAAGAGACACAAGTGNCNCTNACGACAGGTTTCCCAATTCGGAATTCTCCGGATCAAAGCTTGTTTGGCAGCTCACCGAAGCATATCGCAGCCTTCCACGTCCTTCATCAGCTTTTGGTACCAAGACATCCACCATGTACCCTTAATAGCTTGATCATCCAAATTTTCAATTGTTTTACATCACTAAAATTGCGTCTATTGCCAAAGAACAGTTACTACCTACATACAATATTACATAAGAATTTGTGGAGATGAGCGGGATCGAACCGCTAACCTCTGCCTTGCAAAGGCAGCGCTCTCCCAGTTGAGCTACACCCCCCAGTTAAATTCGCTTCATAAACAAAACATAATTCAACATGAGAATGGTGGGCCTAAGTGGATTCGAACCACTGACCTTTCCCTTATCAGGGGAACGCTCTAAACCAACTGAGCTATAGGCCCGAGACCTCTTCCCAAACCTGAAAGGAACTCGCAAGCCTGCCAGTTGGCTCAGCACCCTCCCAACAATCCTAAAAAAACAAATAACAACATAAAAGGCGCCGGATGTACCGACTTCGTTTACTCCATAGAAAGGAGGTGATCCAGCCGCAGGTTCTCCTACGACTACCTTGTTACGACTTAGTCCTCCTCACAAAACACTCCTTCAACANTTTCCTCCAAGTNNNCCTGGTTAGATATAATGTTTTCGGGTGCATCCTGCTTGGGTGGCTTGACGGGCGGTGTGTACAAGGCTCGGGAACATATTCACCGCGGCAATGCTGATCCGCGATTACTAGCGATTCCAACTTCATGGAGGCGAATTTCAGCCTCCAATCCGAACTGAGATCGGCTTTTTAGGATTCGCTTCACCTCTCGGCTTCGCTTCCGTTTGTACCGACCATTGTAGCACGTGTGCAGCCCGGGGCATAAGGGCCATGATGACTTGACGTCATCCCCACCTTCCTCCGTCTTGACGACGGCAGTCTTTCTAGAGTACCCGGCATAACCCGCTGGTAACTAAAAACAAGGGTTTCGCTCGTTAGGGGACTTAACCCAACGTCTCACGACACGAGCTGACGACAGCCATGCAACACCTGTGANAGTTACGGACTGGATACCGTTCGTTACCCTTTCGGGTTCCTACTTCTANCATGTCAAGCCCCGGTAAGGTTCTTCGCGTTGCATCGAATTAAGCCACATGCTCCACCGCTTGTGCGAGCCCCCGTCAATTCTTTTGAGTTTTAGCCTTGCGGCCGTACTCCCCAGGCGGGGCACTTAATGCGTTAGCTACGGCAGAGAGAACATCGGTAATTCCCTCTACTTAGTGCCCATCGTTTACGGCTAGGACTACCGGGGTATCTAATCCCGTTTGCTCCCCTAGCTTTCGCACACTGAGTGTCAGTAATAGGCCAGAGAATCGCTTTCGCCGCCGGCGTTCCTTCTGATATCTACGCATTTCACCGCTCCACCAGAAGTTCCATTCTCCCCTCCTACACTCAAGACTTGTAGTTTCAGATGCAATTCTTCCGTTGAACAGAAGGCTTTCACATCTGACTTACAAACCCACCTACGTGCTCTTTACGCCCAATAATTCCGAACAACGCTTGCCACCTCTGTATTACCGCGGCTGCTGGCACAGAGTTAGCCGTGGCTTCCTTTGGTGCCTTCGTCAAATAAATGTGGTATTAGCACACTTATATTTCTTAACACCTGACAGAGCTTTACAACCCGAAGGCCTTCCTCACTCACGCGGCGTCGCTTCGTCACCCTTTCGGGCATTGCGAAAGATTCTCGACTGCAGCCTTCCGTAGAAGTCTGGGCAGTGTCTCAGTCCCAGTGTGGCCGACCATCCTCTAAGACCGGCTACCCGTCTTCGCCTTGGTAGGCCATTACCCCACCAACAAGCTGATAGGACATAAACCCCTCTCTAGGCAAAAGGTATTGCTACCCTCCCATTGACTAAAGAAAATTATTCTCTTCAGTATTATTAAGTATTAGCTTCGTTTTCACAAAGTTGTCCTTATCCTAGAGGCAGGTAATCTATGCATTACTCACCCTTGCGCCACTCGGCTTATATCCCGAAGGATATATCCTCGTTCGACTTGCATGCCTAATCCACGCCGCCAGCGTTCGTTCTGAGCCAAGATCAAACCCTTCATAAATTTAATAATGTACTCATTTTACTTCTTTTAACTATTCGNNACTTTTCTNGTNCCGATCGTAACGGCAACAAGCAAAGCAACTTATAAGCTATACACCCAACG
>JGI26270J51728_1001222_pt1 | contig 9777 bp, 12 predicted proteins | sample SaaInlLV_10m_DNA_2_FD_51728 | JGI IMG/M metagenome (IMG submission 51728) | reverse complement strand
ATCAGGGTTCCGAAACTCTCCTGAGAAGTCATTACTCCTGGGCAAGAGACTGGAGAAGTTCAGCATTCTCCTGAATTAACTGGCGGCGTTTTTTCAGATTTCTTTTGTTGGGTCGGCTGCTAGCGTGTCTTTTTGTGGCTGTCTTTTGTTTCGGTGACATTTCTTTTTCCTCTTATCTGAGATTAAATCAACTTGTTCTGCTCTTTACTAAACGGTATGGTTTAAGTATTGAACTTTAAAAAATAGCAATAAAATTTTAAACTTGCGAGCTAAAATTGCTTCAAGAGAATCTTCCTTCATACAAAATCAGATGAGCAGCGGAAAACAAAAAATGAAGACAAACAAAAAAGTGGTTGGACCACAAATCCAGAAATTACTGGAAATGCCGGTTACAGCCCGCTTGGTATTGGGTGAATGCAGGATGGAAATTGATGAAATATTGAGGCTTGGGCAAGGCTCCATGCTAGTGTTGGAGACGCAGGTGGAGGATAATATGAAGCTCTATATCAATGATGAAGAGATCGCAAAAGCAAAATCTGTGACGGTAGGTGATAAACTAGGGGCGCAAATAATGGAGATTTCTTCAACAGAAAAACGTCTCAAAGATTTAACCGATCTGGAATAAAGGTGTTGTTTCAGTGAGATTTTTATTGATCCAATTGCGGGCGATTGGTGATGTTATGATAACATTTATATACTTTTTCTGATCTTCCCGTAAGTTTAAGGTTTTCAGAATCGTCCATGTCGTAGTGGCAAGATACAAGTGAAATGGAACAAAATTTGAAAAATATTCTTGTTATCCAGTTAAGGCAATTAGGGGATATCTTGGTGACCACTCCCGTAGTGCGATCCTTAAAAGAACAGTACCCCGAGGCACGTGTGACGTTCCTTTGTCACCCTATGGGGAAAATGATTCTGGACGATAATCCATATATTGATGTAGTCATTACCTATAATCCGAAACAAACTTTCTGGGAAGGCCTGCGTTTTTTGAAGGAATTGCGTGCTCGATCTTTCGATGTGGTCTTTGATTACATGTATAATCCTCGCAGTGCTTTATTTAGTCTGGCAACGGGCTCAGAACGACGGGTGTCTTTCGAATCGCGGCGCGGTATTGTTTATAACAAACTAGTAAAGCGATCCGTGGAGGTAGATTATGTGGTCCGTCAAAAATTCGAGCTATTAAAAGCCATGAACATTCCCACCGGTTCCGAACAGTTGATTTTACCTTGGGAAAAACAGCATCTGGCTTTGGTCAAAAATTTTTTTAAAGTGGCTCCCCAATTTGAGCTGGCCCCTATTCGTGTTTCTATTGCTGCGACTCATCGAAGGAAGCATCGCCGTTGGGATCTGAAAAAATATGCCGCTCTTGCGGATATGCTAGTCAGAAAATGGGATGCTCAGATAGTCTGGTTATGGGCCCCGGGTGAAGAAGAAGTGGTGGACGAGGTTATGGATTTTTGCGAAATGGTAACCTTTAAATCCCCGCCAACAAAATTTCGTGAATTAGCTGCGATGATGTCCAATTGTGATTTGTTCATTGGTAATAGCAATGGCTCCAGTCATGTAGCGGTGGCAGCAGGCATTCACTCTCTACAACTTCATGGTCCCTCGCTGGCACGATCCTGGTGTCCAGCAAATGATCGTCATCATTTTGTTCGTGCCAGCAAGGTCGAAATCGATGGGGTTGGGGACATGAAGGATATTGCCATCGAGGCTGTTTGGAACGAATTGGAAGTTATGAAATCTGACATTCAGGGAGCAGCGCAACAGCGGCAGTCCCATAGACTGAGGGATAACTGGCAAAGCCAGCCCTACTGAATAGGTTTCCATGCTTGGACTGTTTCATTGATGACAACCCCTTCGATCAGGTGGTTACGGGAGTCATTCCAGAATGCTCATTTTACCTTTCTTACAGAATCTCTTTCGGTTCAGGTTTTGAGAGGGAATCCTTATTTAAACGAGATACTGCTTCACCGGAAGTCTGAATCTCCGTGGAATGACATGATTGAACAGATGGATTAATTTCTGCTTAAAATCCTGCGCGGCAAGAATGTAACAAATTCTTTAAATACTGAGATGAACAGTGAAACACCCGGAAGCATGATTGACCGTCTTTCGATAAATGCGCATAAAATTTATCATATGGGCGAAGAAATTCAACGCGAGGAGGNAGCAGCAGCGCATCGTAACAAGTGTGCAGCAAAACTTTCCGTTTTACGAGAGCAGCGTCAAGATCTTGAACAATGTCTCGCTAAATTGCTTGCTGATTTAAGCAGCGGAGAAAAACGACTCAAAGTTTATCAGCAAATGAAAATGTATAACGATGAAAGTTTAAATCCCGTGCTTTATCGGAAAGCAGAATCCAGTTGAACAGGTACTAACATGGGACCAAAGGGGATTTTTCTTGCTTTCCTGATTGTTTGTTCAATCTATTTATGGAGGAGGCACCGCAAAAAAGCGCAGGCTAAAACACCTGGTTGGGTTAACTGGGTACTTGGAGGAATTGCTGTTTATTATGGTATTTCAATGCTGTTGATGATTTTTAACTCCGGCTAAGAAGTTTAAGTATGGAAATATAAATGGGACTTGTTTTAATCGGAATGTTATTTTGCTCGATGATTCTTTTAGGATTGTGGGAGAGGCGGAGGTCAAAAAAACGTTATCTTGAAGCTACACGTAAACTAAAGGAGCTGGACGGAGACTTTCCGGCTGAGACTGATGAAAAGTAATTATTAAAACAAAAGAACTATTAGATCGCGAGTTGGCTGTTTTGGGCCATTGCCTGTTCTACGAGGATTGCCACGGCTTTTGGCCGAGAGAGGTTCTTAGCAGAGGCATAGCTGTCCAACTGCTTCAAAACGGACTCCGGAAGTCCCAATAGAATTTTTTTGACAGGCTCGTTATATTCTTTTTTTCTTCCCGCGCCTTCTCGGAAGCCACCTCTTGCCATGATACCCTTTTTAAACTCTCTTGATAAAAAAACAATTCAAGAAATTATATGTTCTGCCGATGTTATTAATACATCTTTCAAGATGTGTGCAAGAGTTTGATAAAATAGTTTTCAAGACTATATTTATCATTGATATTAATCATTTATATACGGGAGAAGCAGATGAAATCTACTACAAAAAATCTTTACCCTTTTCGTCAGATAGCAATTCGTACACGCTGTCTGCACCGCTTAAACCCTCATGAACTCATGGTTCGCAAGGGTTTCTGAGTATTTGCAGAAAAACGGGAGGGCAGTCTCTCCCGTTTTCCAATTATCCTCCAAAAACATTCTTCGTTATTTTCCTCCTTTTTCTCCGTTTAGTGCTTTCTGCTGTTAAAATTCTTCAGTTTCAGAGCAGAATCTTTGCGTACTCCGTCAAAATGTGGAATGATAGAATACAGCAATTGTTTATAATCCGTTCTTGAGAAAAATCAGTTTAATGTACAAAATCCTTGTTACAGGATCAATTCACCAAATTGGCCTGGAAATGCTGCGTAAAGAAAAAGATATTGAAATCCAATACGCACCGGATCTGCCTCTCGCTGAAATTTTCAAGATAATAGCACCTTTCCACTGTATTCTGACTCGTTCAGAAACCCCGATTTCCAAAGAATTAATTGATAAAGCGCCAAAGTTGAAAGTAATTGCGCGTGCCGCGGTTGGTATAGGAAATATTGATGTTAAATATGCAACCGAAAAAGGAATTCTGGTCATCAATACTCCTGGAAAAAACACTAATTCTGCCGCAGAACTTACGATAGGTTTGCTGCTTTCTGCGATGAGAAAAATAATTCCCGCTCACCTTCACATGAGTGAACTAAAGTGGGACCGTCATACTTTCACAGGAACAGAACTGCTCGGAAAAACAATTGGCATAATAGGTCTCGGAAATGTAGGACATCGCGTGGCGCGTTACGCAAAAGCTTTCGACATGGAAGTACTGGCTTTTGATCCTTATATTGCAGATGAAGTTTTCGAGCGTCACCATGCCAAAAAATGCAGCTGGAACGAACTTCTTTCTTCTGCGGATGTAATCACGCTGCATGTACCTAAAACCGAGGAAACAACCGGTATGATCGGTGCAGAGGAATTCAGCAAAATGAAGTCCGGAGTAGTGATTTTGAACTCAGCGCGTGGAGGGGTTATTCAGGAAAAATACCTGCTGAAAGAATTAAATTCCGGTAAGGTTGCTGCAGCCGGAATTGATACATGGGAAGAGGAACCGCCGCGTGATAATCCTTTTCGGAAACTGCCTCAGGTCGTAATGTCACCGCATGTTGGTGCCTCAACCACAGAGGCTCAAATAAGAATTGCCGAATCGATCGCAAATCAGACACCGCGTGCTTTACGTGGTGAAGTAGTTGAATATCCGGTCAATATGCCGAGCGTACAGGTTTTAGGTAGCGGTCCCGTTTCTTCCTATGCTTCGCTTGCAGAAAAACTTGGGGTTTTTACTTCACAGTATGTCGAATTTACTCCGACTCATCTGGATATTAAATATCGTGGAAAACTGGCAAAAGAGGATGCAACTCTGCTCAGGCTCTGTTTTTTGAAAGGTTTGCTGCAAAGTCACAAAAATTATGTGAGTTATGTCAATGCAGATCAGCAGGCGGAAAATGTAGGGCTCCATATTGAGGAAAGTGAGGATGCCGGATTTACCGATTACGAGAGTGCGCTCAAGTGTACGCTTAGTGGAGAAGGCCGGGAATTTTCCATCGGCGGAGTTGTCTTCAGCGGACCGCATCCTAGAATCACCTTGATCAATAGTTTTGTCTGTGAATTTGAAGCGGAAGGTACAATTATGGCGACAACCAACAAGGATCGTCCTGGAATGGTTGGTATTTTAGGAGCCTGTTTAGGTGAAAATGGAGTCAATATCGACCAGTTTCAACTGGCAAGAAATACACGCGGCGGTGAGGCAATGTCGTTGATCCGTGTGGATGATGAGTTGCCTGATGCAGTAGTTGAAGAAATCCGCAACAAAGAAGGAATCACTTCTGTAATTAAAATTGTTTTGTAAGCAAATCTGTAAAATTTTATCAGTCAAGCCGCCCTGCGCGGATTTAAATATTTTGAGTTGAAAGAGAAAAATGCGTTATCTCAAACCTTTAATGGATCAAAATTTTCTGGAATACGCTTCCTATGTTATTAAGGATCGCGCGATTCCGGATATTTTAGATGGTCTAAAACCGGTGCAGCGTCGTATTCTGCATACAATGAGGGAGATGGATGATGGAAAATTCAGTAAGGTTGCAAATATTGTAGGTGATACAATGAAGCTCCATCCGCACGGCGACGCCTCCATTGGCTCAGCCTTGATCGTGATGGCCAACAAAGAATATTTTATTGAAAAGCAGGGTAATTTTGGAAATATATTGACCGGAGATCCGGCCTCTGCTCCAAGGTACATAGAAGCCCGCCTTACTCCACTGGCCAAAGAAGCCCTCTTCAATGCTGAACTGACGGAATTTTCGGACAGTTACGATGGTCGAAATAAAGAACCGATTGTACTGCCTGCTAAACTTCCGGTTACTCTGCTCTTTGGCGCGGAAGGAATTGCGGTGGGAATGTCCACTCGAATACTACCGCATAATTTCAACGAGGTTATCGATGCACAAATTGCTTTTCTGAATAATATACCATTTAAGCTGTTTCCGGATTTTATGAATGGAGGTTTTCTGGACACAGGACAGTACGAAGACGGTTGCGGTAAGGTGAGGGTGCGTGCCCGTATCGATATTACCGATGAAAAAATCTTGACCGTGAGAGAGTTGCCGTTTGGAGTGTTCAGGATGCAGTCAACAAAGGTAAATTCAAACTGTCGTCAATTGACGACTTTACTGCCGAGAAAGTTGAAATTGAATTGAAAGCAGTCAGAGGCATGGATGCAAAAAAATTGCTGAAATTGCTCTATGCTTTCACTCAGTGTGAAGTCTCCATTTCCGTTAATCTGCTGCTGATTCAAGCGAATCAACCCGTACAACTGACTGTCAGCGAAGTCCTGCGGCAAAACACAATACGCTTAAAAGATATCCTCAGGAGGGAGTTGTTGCTGTCGCTGGAGCAGGCCAGACGTAAGTGGCATATGCGCAGAATGGAAATGTATTTCATCGGCGAAAAAATATATCAGAAACTGGAAGCTTGTGATTCATACGAAGAAGCGCTTGAAGTGGTGAAAAAAGCTGTACTGCAGATCGAGTCTGTCCTGCCTTTTCCTGTTGAACAGGCTGATATCGAAAAATTATTGACTCTGCAGATTAAACGTATTTCACGTTATGATCAGCAGGAAAGTCAAAAAGAACTGGATAAACTGAAAGTTACCATCAGTTCACTGAATAAGTCGCTGAAAGATATTCCACTTTACACAATAAAGTATCTGGAAAAAATCAAAGATAAATATGGACAGGATTATCCACGACGCAGCAAAATAAAGAGCTTTGACGAAATACGCGCTCAGGATGTGGCGGAAAAACAAAAAGTAGGCTGGGATCGTAAAGAAGGTTTTCTCGGACTGAATGTAAAATCAGGTACTACTACGTTTTTCTGCTCTGCCTATGACAAAATGGTTGTTATCCGCAAGGACGGATCATATCAGGTTATTCGTGTGCCGGAAAAACAATTCATTGGAAAAAATGCTATTTGTGTTGAAAAACTGAATTCAGAGACTGTTCATAATGTGATATACTGGGAAGGTGCAACCAGGGTTTGTTATGCAAAACGTTTCCGCGTTGAAAAGTTCATCATGGATCGTGAATACAATCTCTTTCCTGCGAAAAAAGGTGCAAAAATTTTGCACTTAAGCCAGGGTGAGGGAATTCTGCTGGAAGTATCTTTCGTGCCTACTCCAAGAATTCGTAAATCAAACGATATCTATATTTTGGATGATTTGGCGATCAAAGGTATTCAGGCTAGAGGCAACAAAGTTTCCAGTAAGTCAGTGCAGAGTGTCAAAGTCGTTACAAATAAAGCACACGCAGAACAGGAAGCATTAACCATAGAAAATGCACACTCAGAACAGGAAGCGCTCTTAACTGAAGAAAAAACTCAGCCTGTGCAGAAAGCATTATTGCCTGAAGAAAAAGCTCAACCTGTACAGAAACCGCTCTTACCCGAAGAACCTGAAAATTAATGAATTGCATTTTTTAAAAAAAAGAAATAGCATTATGTGTTAAGTTTCAGTTTGAACAAAAAAAATAGAAAAAATACGTTATGTCTACAAAATGTCAAGTGTGCGGAAAAACTCCCGGAAATGGAAATCGGGTCAGTCACGCCAATAACAAAACAAAACGTCGCTGGATGCCTAATTTACAAACTGTGCGAATCCGTCAAGCAAGTGGAAATCGCAAAAAAACACGTGTTTGTACCCAGTGTATCCGTTCCGGAAAGACAATCGCTACTTAAGCCACAAATTTTACATTCAGCCGGTCTTCATGCAGAATACCGGCAGTTTGCTTGCCTCTTAATCTCGTTGGTTTCATGCTTTTAAAGGATTGTTCCCAAATCTACACTTTGGGGCCGCAAGGCACCTTCAGTGATGAAGCCACCCAAAAAGTCCGCAACAGCGGAGCCAGTGTTAGCTACACCAGTACTTTTGTTGAAGCACTTTTAAAAGTAACGGAAGATCCGGATTCTGTCGCGGTAGTTCCGGTTGAAAACTCTGTCGCAGGAACAATTGCGCAAGTTCAGGATTCACTGGTCAGAAATGACCTCGTGATACTGGGCGAAATAAATTTGCTGATCGAGTATGCCCTGCTGGCAAATGCAGAGCTGGAACAGATTGAGTATTATTTTGCTCATCCTCAGGCACTTGAACAAAGCAGCGGCTTTATTTCTAAAAACATGGCCCGCGCGCAGAGTAAATTAACCAGAAGTAACGTTGATTCAGGTATTCAATTTCTGGAAGCAGTTGACTCCGGAAATGTCCCTGTAGCAGCCATCGTCCCGCTTTCCTATGCTGAAGATAAAGCACAATGGAAAAAAGCCTCCGGAATCCAGGACTACCGGAATAATACCACGCGCTTCCTGGTTGTAAGGTCGCGGCAGGAAAAGGAACAGCCGGATTATTCCTGTAAAAAAACCTCCCTCTTAGTAGAGTTTCAGGATGACCGCTCCGGACTTTTGTATCAGCTCCTAAGCGTGTTCAACCTTTTTCAGATCAACCTTTGTCGTCTGGAGTCAAGGCCTGCTAAAGACACTCCATGGGCGTATGTATTTTATGTAGATTTTTACAATTCTGCAGATACAGAAGCCTGTCTTGACGTTCTCCGTGTTTCAAATTTTCGTTACAAAGTACTTGGAAGTTACGATTTAGTCGGTTGATTGGCATAACAGATGCGTTACCGGATTTGTTTATAATTACGATAAAATTCAGTACTAAGTCACTATTTGAGTCAACGTTTCATGCTTGGATTAAGAAAATTTTTCCATAAAGTAAGTTTATCAGCAGGAATTATGACTGCCTGGTTGCTGCTTTGTGGAATCAGCAGGAGTCCCAAAGAAGCAAAATTTGGACTTCAGGATCTGCAGTCAACAAATATGCTGCAGAGCATGCCCCCTCTTTCAGAAATTCCTTTAAGTTTTTATCTCTTAACAGCAGCTTTTGTTGGTTCAATAGCAGGAGGAATATTTCTGGTACGCTATCTCCAGAAGAGGAAAATCCGGGAAGATCTTGAGCAAATTGCAGAAGATCAGGCTCAGTTGTCAGTTGATTCTGAATTTGAAGCACGTCAGGTAGATGATGAGGAGCGTGACTTTTTAATAGAGTTGTGCGGCACGAGTGATCCTGCGAAACTGCTGCCGGTTATTATGTCTGCGGAAATATTTGAGCAAACAGTAGCTGATTATAAAAATTCCGTAAACTTCTCAAAAGCGGATTTGAACAAAATATTTCTACTGCGTAAAAGTCTGCAGTTTAGTTTTAAGAACACAGATGCAAGCTTTAGCTGTACACAAATGATTGAAGCCGGAACTCAACTGGAATTCCAGATTCGGCACAAGCAGAAAAAGATTGTCTTCATGAGTACCATTCTGGATTCTAATGAGACACAGTTGTTGATCAAACCGCCGACAGTAAAACGGCGACCGGCCAATATCAAGCAGTTTAAGGAATTATACTGTAATATCCGCCGCGGAAATGATGCTGATTATGAGTTTAAGTTTAAGATCACAGGACAACTGATAACGGACCTAAACGCGGTTATACTGAGGCACACCAACAAAATCCGCAAATTACAGATCCGAATTTCCGAACGTTTGCCTATGGAGCTGCAAATGGATTTTCAGCTGTTAAGCGCAGAACAGTTTGAGATGGAACAGAAGTTTGATCTGGGACGTCTTCAGCATCATAAACTGTCCGGAATCATCAAGGATATGAGTGCCGGAGGTTTAAAGGTCCAGTTGGATGAACTGCCTCCGCAGGGCATCAACAAAAGTGATGTTTTTCTTTTTCATCTGCCTTATGCCAGTTTACGCGAAAATTTGGCCGCCACTGTGCTTGATGTTATTCCTCGCAACGGATCGGTCGATCTCCACTTCGTCTTCCGTGACACTGATATGCTGACTCACATGAAGCTGAATCAGTATCTGCACCGTAAAAAGCTCAGTATGGAAGTAGCCTGAAATCACAATCCAATGCTGAGAATGTTACGTAAATATATTTATGGGCTCAGCCTTTTGGCTTTGCTGATAATTGCAGGCGGTTATGGATTTTTAAGAACAAAATTACCTCAACGTTCCGGAGAAATCAGCCTGCCGGGATTAAAAAGTGAGGTTGATGTTGTCTT
>JGI26270J51728_1001193_pt1 | contig 9995 bp, 8 predicted proteins | sample SaaInlLV_10m_DNA_2_FD_51728 | JGI IMG/M metagenome (IMG submission 51728) | reverse complement strand
GTAGCAAACAGACAAATATTTCAGCAAATGACAAAGCTCTGATTACGGATTTGGATCAACAAATCCGCAGCTATGTGCAGGAATATGGTACCCGCAAAGATTCGGAACTGCTCGATCAAGCCATCTCAGACATCCGGCAATATCATGAAAACCAGAAGCGTAAATCCGGACAACCATTCATCATTCACCCGCTGCGTGTTGCAAGTTATATCTGCAGAGCAGGACTGGATGCCCCTACAGTTGTTGCTGCTCTTCTCCATGATATCATTGAAGATACTTCTATAACTCACGACGATATCCACGAGCGTTATGGCTCCTGGTATGCAGATATTGTCACCGGATTAACTAAAATCAAAAAACCCGAAAGTCCTAAAAATTTAAGCGCGGATAATTTAGACGCCACATATCAGCGCATGTTGAAAACAATGGTGCAGGATGTACGCGCATTGTTTATCAAACTCTTTGACCGGCTCGACAATATGAGAGACATGGAGGCCATGCCTCGTAATAAACAACGCCGGATCAGCTTGGAAACGCTTAATATCTATGTACCGATTGCGGAACGACTGGGATTAACTCAAATATGTCAAGAACACACCGAACTTTGTTTTAAATTACTTTATCCAAAGAGATATCAGAAAACATTGCTTGAAATTGATGAATTGAAAAAAGACCGCATTTCAACGATTAAGGCCATGCAAGATTCTTTACAAAATAATTTAGAAAAACATAATTTAGCTTATCATAATGTCGAACCGCTTTATGTTCATCCTGCCTCCCGTATTCATGAAAGCGGACCGATCGATCATATCTTAGAAGGTTTCAGGATTGTAGTTAAAAAAAGCTTAGATTGTTTTCAGGCACTCGGCATAATTCATACAAATTATTATGTTATCCCGCTGAAAATTAGAGATTATATCAGCAATCCTCTCTGGAATGGTTATGAAGGCATACAGACTGAGTTAAGAATTGAAGGTGAGCAAACATTAATCGAAATTGTTTCTGAAGAAATGCTGACAAAAAATCAGTATGGAATCATGGCTCATTGGAGTGGAAGTCCGACCGAACTTGCCGACTATTATCGTATTTATCTCAGCCAGCTTGATCAGATGGCCGGTGACAAAGACGTTCGTATGCTTGATGTCATGAGCTATGTGCAGTCTGACCAAGTACAAATATACAGTCCCAAAGGAGACATGCTTGTTTTTCCACAAGGGGCAACTGTACTGGATTTTGCTTATGGTATACACACGGAACTTGGCAACCACTGCATCGGTGCTCTGGTGAATCCTTCTTCGGTAGGAACAACTAAAAAAAGGGTTCCGCGGGAACGCCAGTTGTTTACAGGTGAAGCTCTGCAAATTATCACTGACCCGGGCGTTCATCCGAAAGAGGAATGGCTTAATCAGGTCAAAACCGCAAAAAGCCGTTCCCAAATAAAAAGAGCAGTAGAACAACAAAAAGTTATAAACGCCAGAAATTCCGGACGTACACTGCTGGAGCGTAAATTAAGAGAAAAAGGTGAAGAACTGAGTGTGGATAAGTGGATTAAATCCACACCGGTTAAGTCTGCACTGAAAGCAGAAAAATTATCCGCCAATAAATTTTTTCAGGAAATCGGCTTGCAAAAACGGCCTTTGCAACAGTTTCTAGAAAGTACAAATTACTTCATTTTGAAAGTACCGGTCGTTTGAAAGAGATGATAAACCCTGAATTTTGGGGGAATATATTTGGAGGTGATAAAAATATATTTTTGATCGATGATGTGCAAAACCCCTTAATCAAACTCGCAAGCTGCTGTTTCCCTATTCCAGGTGATAAAATTTCAGGTTTCATTCATGATGACAAGGAAATTGAAATTCACCTCGCAGACTGTCCAAATAAAATTAACAATAAAAAGCTGGCTCAGTCCAAAATAATACCGATCGATGTTTCCTGGAATATCTCAAAAAAAATATCCCGTTCACACATCATTCATTTACATGTCATTGATGGTAAAGGAATTCTTTTTCAGATAACTAAAATAATAAAAGATGCAGGTGTTGCTATTATCAATTCCGAATCTGCGGAAAATAATAAAAACAATGCAGATATACGTATCAAACTTGAAGCTATAACCTGGCCTGTTTTCCACAAAATAGTCGAAAAATTGAGACCGCTTAAATTTGTAAAACAGATATGGGAAGAACCATCTCAAGAAGCTTAGTTTGTTTGAACACCTTTTTGGCAGAATATTTTTTTTAAAACCATAATTCCCAAAAAAAATGGAACTACCATCTTGGCTGGAATCCCGTTTGATGCAGATCTGTGATTCGATCTTTGCAGTTGTGCCTCAGCCAGCTCCTACTTTGGAAAATCTGGCTAAGTGCAAAATCATTTCTCACCGTGGACAACATGACAATATATCGGTGTTTGAGAATACTTTATCCGCATTTGATCTTGCACTCGAAACTGCAGGTATTTGGGGGATTGAACTGGATTTTCGCTGGACAAAAGATTTGCACCCTGTAGTTGCTCATGATCCGGATTTACAGAGATTGTTCGGTTCAAATCTCCGGATTGCTGAAACAACATTAGCAGAATTAAAGCAGCACTGTCCACAGATGCCAACTTTGGAAGAAGTACTGCTACGTTACGGNGGAAAACTGCACTTGATGGTGGAGGCCAAAGAAGAACATTATCCTCAACCGGAAGAGCAGAACAGGATTCTCAAAGAGCTCTTCGCTACACTGGAACCTCGGAAAGATTTTCATCTACTTTCTCTTGCTCCGGAAATGTTCATGCTGGTTAATTTTGTCGACAGTTCAGCGAAACTTCCGGTAGCCGTCTTTAACGCAAAATACTTGAGCAAAATTTCCTTGAATGAAGAATATGCAGGTCTAGGTGGACACTATCTGCTGCTTCATAAAAAGATTGTAAAACAACATCTGGATTGTGGACAAAAAATAGGTGTTGGCTATCCTAAGTCAAAAAATAATCTTTTTCGTGAAATTAACCGTGGAGTAGAATGGATTTTTAGCAATGATGCAGTAGAGGTAAGCGGAATTCTGCAGACGGAATTGAAGAAGGCACAATTGCTCGTTGATTCCCGGAACTTCAAATGACCGAAAATGAGTCTCAAATATTGAGTGAAAAACCTGTTAGAGTTTTATTCACAGGTGGAGGATCGGGAGGTCCTACTTTACCTTTACTGGCTTTAGCAGAAGAAATAAGTCAACAAAAACCAGACTCTCACTTTCTGTTTCTCGGCAGCAAAAACGGTCCGGAACGTAAAATGGTAGAACAAACAGAAATTCCATTTGTCGCAATTCCATCCGGAAAACTGAGACGTTACTGGAGTTGGCATAATTTCATCGATCCTTTGTTTATTTTAGGTGGAGGAATAATGGGTTTGGTGCTTTTGCTGATTTTCCGACCGCAAGTCATTGTATCCGCAGGAAGTTTTGTGAGCGTACCTGTAGCTTACGCAGCATGGATCTTAAGAATTCCGCATGTCATCCTGCAAATGGATGTACGACCCGGACTTGCCAACCGTTTGATGGCTCCAGTCAGTAAGGCACTTGTTGCTTATTTTGAACAAACTGCAAAGCAGTTTCCTTCAATTGCTTTGAAACAGACAATTGGTCCTGTTGTACGTCAGGAAATTTTTTCCGCAAATGCAGAACTCGCGAATGAGCGTTTTGATCTGCATCCGGAACTCCCGCTCATTCTTATCACAGGGGGCGGTCAGGGAGCAGTTGGCTTAAATCGTGCGGTTTTTCCGTTGTTAAAACACTTGCTGAATAATTTTCAGGTTGTTCATCTAACCGGTTCCGGATCAACGATTAATTTGGAACAGGAAGCATCAACTTTTTCTCATCAGCATTATCACCCNCTGGAAATTGTCCACGAAGGTATGGGGGACTTGCTTGCTAAAAGNGAAATAGTGCTGACAAGAGCAGGCATGGGGATTCTTGGAGAACTTGCTGTTCTGCAAAAAGACACAGTGCTCATTCCNCTTCCTGGAACACATCAGGAAGAAAATGCTTTGCTGATCAAAGAAAAAGGCGCAGCAGAATATGTTTCNCAGCAAGTTTTAGCAACTGAAGGAATTAACTGGTGGAATAATTTTTTTGAGAATCGTGTCCCTGGAGAAATGGNTAAAAAGCTCCACAAACTACTTCCNGACGAAGGAACAAAAGATTTTGCGAAGTTGGTTNTTGAGTTGAGCAGAAAAGGNTGAACATGTCATTCAACTTTCNTTGCAGCAATTATTCAGCAGTTCAGCTCACATTTTTCCGTCGTTTTTTGAATTTGTGGATGGCATTTTTGTTACTGAGTTTTGTCACCGCTTCTTGTACAACCGGAAACGGCAAGTTTTATGACTGGTGTACAAAACGGGATTTCCCGGCTATTTGCAAAAAATACTTTGATTAATTTTCTTATTAAATTATCACTATGAAGATTGGAATTCTCTGCGCTATTCCTAAAGAAATAAAATATTTTGATTTGCCGCCAAATTCTGCTCGAAAGCTCGGCGGTCGAACTTTTTACAGCAAAAAAGAAGAAAGTCATGAGCTGATTGTGGTCGAATGCGGTCTTGGGAAAGTTAATGCAGCGTTGGTTTCAACTTTACTGATTCAGCAGTTTGACTGTGAATTGCTTGTTTTTTCCGGAGTAGCAGGTGGAATTGATCCGGAATTGGAAATTGGAGATGTAGTGGTTGGAGAGTCATTAATTCAATACGATTACGGAGCACTGAACGATGGTCAGTTACAGGTTTACCGTGCGGGAAATATTCCAATGGGAACTCCTGATAATTCTGCGGAATTTAGCCTTGATCCGGAAATAAAGAAAATAATCAAAGCAGCGCTTCCGGGAGTAAGAATGGGTACTATCCTGACCGGAGATGTTTTCCTGCAGTGCGGAGAAACACGAAAAGCTTTGTTTGCACAATTTGGCGCACAGGCAATTGAAATGGAAGGAGGAGCAGTTGCACAGGTTGCTGAGCAATTTGGAATTCCGGCAATTGTGGTACGTTGCCTCAGTGATTTAGCTGGAGCAAATGGAGAAAAACTTTCTTACGGATTCCTCAATACTGCCGCAAAAAAATCTTTCGAAACCGTGCAGACTCTTTTAAAAGCTTTGCCTTAACAAATTAATCAAAAATAACAACGCAGTTCCAAATATGGAGAACCACTGCCCATTTTTGGAAAAAGCCGGAAACCAGCTTTTGCGGCAGGATAAAGTTCTTTAAGCAAATTGTATTTGCGGTTAAGGTGATTGTCTCTGCAAACCACACTCACAGAATTCTCTTTATCTCCGTTTACGCAGACTAAAGTCTTTCCCTCAAGCAGCAAATCTGCTTCCATACGTGTCCAGAAACTCTCGATTCTGCACTCAATATTTTTATCCGCAAATTCTACTTTTCCTGCTGCAGCAAGCGGAATTGTTTCGTACTCTGTACCAAAACCTTTTGCTGCAAAAAGAATTTCCCATTTAAAATAATCTGCAGCTGCTTCCACAGAAAAACTAAAACAAAAAATTAAAATCAACAACAAGGTGCGCATATCTCTTGTCTTAGTTAAAATCTGGAAAAGCAAAGAGAGGAGGAAGAATGTTCATGTGAATTTTCAAACTTACAGGCTGAAATCCACAAAGAATTTTTGCCGCTTTACATCCGTTCAGGTGGAGTGATTCCAAGGAGATGAAGACCCTGCAGGAGAGTTTCGGCAACACAATGAAATAAGAGCAACCTCGCAGCCTGCAACTGTTCAGTTTCTGCATGCTTTACCGAACAAGTATTGTAGGCTCTACTGAAATCTTTGGAAAATTCAAAGAGCATTCTCGCCAGCAGCGACGGACGGTATTGTTCTCCGGAGTTTAAAACAGTGCGGTTGAAATCGAGTAACTGACGCAGCAATTTTTTTTCGTTGGCGTGCGTCAAAAGTGAATAATCCACATCGGTACTGACTTCACGCGAAATCTGCCTTCCTATACTTCTGATACGAACGTATGCATAAACTAGATAGGTTCCTGTATCACCTTCTGAAATCAGCCAGTCCTTCATGGAAAACACAATCTGTTTGTTAGAATCCTGATTGAGCATTCCGTACTTGATAGCAGCAACAGCAATTTTTTGTGCCGTTTCGTCCAACTCCTGCTGACTCCAATCATGCGTGTGTTCTGCCAGATGAGCGGATTGGATGCTTTCAATAATTTCTTTGCGTAATTGCGAAAACAGAATTACATTTCCTGCACGGGAACTCATTTTTCCCTCTGGAAGCATGACCAGCGCATACGGCAAATGGAAACACTGCTCAACTTGAGAATAGCCCATCCGTTTGAGAGTCGCAAAAACTTGTTTAAAATGCAGAGTCTGCTCTGCACCTACAACATAAATAGAACGTTTTACACCAAACTTGTCAAATTTACGCTGTGCCAGCGCAAGATCTTTGGTCGCATAGAGTGTATTCCCATCTGATTTCAACAGCATAAAAAATCCGAGATCCTCTGCCTCAAGATTAATCCCTATTGCACCTTCTGAACGTTCAAATGTACCTTTCTCTTCGCCCTCAATTACAATTTTTCTGCCTGCTTCATCAACCTCTGATTCATAAAATATGTGATCGAAATTAACGTCAAGCCATTCATATATCTCATGAAAATCCTGCATTGACCACTCACGTGTCATTTCCCATTCTTCGGTGAATGCTTTATCTTTAGCTTCAAGTTTTTGCAGAATGTGACTTACCTCCTGCTGAAATTTAATTTTCTCCTCACCTTCAGCTTCGTCCAGTTTTTTTACTGCTTGAGAGTACAACTCGCCTAACCATTCTCCACGAAAATGTTGCGGAGGCGTTTCAGTATTGTGATTACGGAAATACCATAAGCATTTTGCGATGTGTGCGCCAACATCACCTATGTAGTTCACTCCGACTACATCATAACCATTATATTTATAAATCCGTGTAAGACTGTCCCCAAGCGCAACATTGCGCATATGCCCCACATGGAAGCCTTTATGGGTATTAGGTTGAGAATATTCTATCATCACTCGTTCAAGAGCAATTTTGGAAGCTTCCTTGAAATAATTACCATTGAAAATATCGGGCAGCACTGCTTCAGCCATCGCGACCGCAGAGACGGTAAAATTCAGATATGCTCCAGTCGCCTGAATTGCGGTGACTGTTGATTCCGGACTTAGACAGGATTGTAGTTTTTCCGCTAATTCCTCAGCAATTTTTACAGGGGAGCGCCGCAGGCTTTTGGCAAAGCTGAAGCAAGGCAGGGCATAGTCGCCCATTTCAGGATTAGGAGGTTGCTCAACCAGTTCGATGAGCACAGACGGTTCCCAGCTTGTTGATTCATCCACTGAGTTCAGTGCACTGGCGGTCAAATCACAGATAGTTTGTTCAAAGATATTCATCCAAGAACCAGCTTTGAATCCTGCGTTAAGCAGTAGTACACTGGATGGAACAAAGCTATTTTCATCATTTTAAATGAAACTTCTATGCTGAGTTTATTCTCAATGTTCAACTTTTTCCCGCCGCACTATTCTTCCGCGTTTCAGGTCATAGGGAGAAAGTTCAATTGTGACTGTATCTCCTGGAAGTACACGAATCTTGTACATTTTCATTTTTCCGGATAAATGACCAATTACGATGTGATCATTTTCCAGCTTTACCCGAAAAATACCTTTGGAGGACTCGACAACTGTCCCTTCAACTTCTAGTTTATCTTCACTCAAACTTTGTTCTCCTTCGCTAATTTATTATTACAGTTAAACCTTAATTGTTTTTAGTGATTAAACCCTTTAATTTTAAGCTAATAGTTGAAATTTTCAAGTGATTTGAAGAAATTAGCGCTGGCTTCTTTTTGAAATTAAATTTATCAAGCAAAGAATCCTGTCGAGGAAGCACTTTTTATCCGTGAATATATTTTCTAAATAAGTTAGAATTTACAGTAATTACGCTGAAGAGTTCAGCAGAAGAATTTAATTCTCATCGTTGTGCTTACAACTTAAAATGAACAAATGGAAAGTACGCCGTGCTCCTGCAGGAGTACAACGGCAGGAAGATCATCGTGAAGAATATGAGCGCGACCGGGCACGTGTAATTCATTCTTCTGCTTTCAGAAGATTACAGGCTAAAACACAAATTCTTGGAGTTCTTGAGGGTGATTTTCATCGCACACGCCTGACACATTCAATGGAAGTTGCGCAGATTGGTCGTGGACTTGTTTTGAATTTGCAAAAGAAATTTCCGGAATTAAATGACTTACTTCCACGACTGGAGCAGATAGAAACGACAGGTTTGGCTCATGATTTGGGACACCCGCCCTTTGGACACGGTGGGGAAACTGCGCTCAATTGCGCAATGGCGGACTATGGAGGATTTGAAGGAAACGGACAGACATTACGGATTCTAACCCTGCTGGAATCACACTCTCCGGAGAATGGCTTAGATTTAACCCGCAGAACTTTGCTGGGTGTGTTGAAATATCCTGTTCCGTATGCAAACTTGTGCAAAACATCTTCTCCTGATGCAACTGATAAATCTGCGAATTTGAATTTTCAACAGACCTGGAAACCACCGAAGTGTTTCCTAGATACAGAACAGGAAGTGTTCAACTGGATTGTAGCTCCACTTTCAAATACAGATCAAGTGCGTTTCTGCGAATATACTCGTCCAACTACACAGAGCCACGGGCGTTCTTTACATAAAGCTCTTGACACCTCTCTGATGAACCTGGCAGATGATATTGCTTATGGGGTTCATGATTTTGAAGATGGAATTGTTTTACGCTTACTAACGCGTGAACACTGGCAGGAAGTAGCCCAGCAACTGGATCCAAAATGGGCTGAGAAAAATAATCTCCTGCAAATAGAAACTATGCTTTTCACCCGCACAGACAATTCCGGTTACAGCCGGAGACAGGGAGTTGGTGCGTTGGTTCATGCGTTGATTTCTTCTGCTGAATTAAAACTGAATGATGAATTTGAAGAACCGCTTTTGGGCTGGAATGTAATCCTGCCGGAAGAACCGCAACGTTTCTTAAAAGCACTTAAAGAAACAGTCTCGCGGCATGTAATTCAGCTCAATACTGTACAGGCTGCAACTTTCAAGGGACGTAAAATTGTGCTGTCTCTTTTTGACGCACTTTCGGCTGAACCAGAAATGCTTTTGCCTTCATCTTTTCAACTTTTATGGAAAGAGGCAAAAAGTGATCTGCAACAAAAGAGAATCCTTTGTGATTTCATTGCAGGCATGACCGATCAATATGCAAACCGCTTTTACGAACGTTTGTTTCTCCCCGGACATGGTTCAGTTTTCGACAGGATTTAAAAATATATTAAGTACGGGAGATTTTCTTCTTCAATCACCATAACCTTTAACCTCAACACAAAACCTAAATTTGCTGCCCAAAAGACGTCAAACCAATACAGTTTCAATTGGTACCCTCAAGATTGGAAGCACTGAGCCAATTCGGATTCAGTCAATGCTGACATCCGACACCACCGATGTTGCGGCATGTATTGCAGAAATTTCCCGTTTGGATGCAGTTGATTGTGAAATCATCCGTTTGACTGTTCCTAATCAAAAATCAGTAGACAGTCTGCCTGCAATCCGTGTTGAAATGGAGAAGCGCGGAATAAAACGACCGCTGGTTGCAGATATTCATTTTAATCCTAAATTGGCGATTAACGTTTGTGAGTTCGTCGAAAAAGTACGTATCAATCCAGGCAATTTTGTTGACCGCAAAAAATTTGAAATCCGTGAATACACCGATCAGCAGTATCAGCAAGAATTGGCACGTGTTGAGGAAAAACTGCTCCCGTTGATTAAAAACCTAAAAAAATATGACTGCGCGTTAAGAATCGGCACCAACCACGGATCACTTTCAGACCGTGTAATGAACCGTTTTGGTGACACCTCAGCAGGTATGGTTGAATCCGCTCTTGAATACTTACGTATACTGCGAAAACATGACTTTGAGCAGACTGTGCTGTCAAT
>JGI26270J51728_1001187_pt1 | contig 10054 bp, 9 predicted proteins | sample SaaInlLV_10m_DNA_2_FD_51728 | JGI IMG/M metagenome (IMG submission 51728) | reverse complement strand
CAATAATTAATAAAAAAGAGATAAGCTTTGCTTATCTCTTTTTTATTATACTTATAATATTTTTCTTATTATCAAATTCCCTATTCTCTATTATTTCAAAATCACTTTCTTTGAATAAATATTCTAATTCTTTTAAATTAAAACAATGATAGTATCTAGCATATTCTCAAAAATTTATTTTATAATCTGTAGATCAAAATTTGTTCTGAGAATTTTTAACTAAATCCTTTTCATATTTTTCATTATTAATTTCACTATTTAATGACCAGTTTGTAAAAAATATTTTTCCATCATCATTCAATAATTCTTTCACATTTTTTAGAACTTCTAATCTGTTTTCTAAATTTTCCAAATGATGAAAAGATGCAACAAAAAATATATAATCAAATTTTACTGATTTTAATTTATCTATGTTCAACATATCTAATTTGAAAAAACTTTTTTTTGGAAAATTTTCTTTTGCATGTTTTAACATTTCATCAGATAAATCTAATCATAGATAATTTAAATTATCTATATCAAAACTATTTGAAAACTGTTCTAATAATCTCCCACTACCACATCATATATCTAATATAGATATATTTTTTTTTCAAACTAAAAATGAAAAAAAATAATCCATTTCTTCCCATTTCATATTCTTTCTAGAATTAGAAAATCATTTTGCTATTTTATTATAATCAACCATAAATTTAATTAGATTTTATTTATTTAGCTGATTATATATAAAAAGTAATTAAAATAAATATTTTTCTTTATTTTAAAACAAAAAATACAATTCATCAATAGTTTAGTTGACTTTTTATTTTTTTAATTAATATATAACTAATATTGTTATAACTTATAAATATATAACAGTATACTTATACAATATATAAATTAATACTAATTATGTGAAAAAGAAGAAATTTCTTTATAATAAATAAAGAAAACTACATTAAATCTAATGCTGATAATTTAAAAAAAATAGTATGAATACTAAATACTGATAAGTTAGTAATAGTATCGGGTCAGAAGAATATTTGAAAACTAAATTTCATAAAAGAGCTATTACACAAGACTAAAATTACAAGTAATTACTTTTATTTCAATAAATCTGATGATATTGAAAATAGTATTATAGACAACAATAACTTAACTATTTTATTAAATGACTTTGTACAGTTATACAAAAAGCCAAAAATTATAATACTACAAAATATATCTCAAATAGAATGAATAAAAGATTTTATTACAGATATATATAAAGAAAATTATAAGATTATTTTAGTGTGAAATGATATAAAAATATGATGAATAAGTGAGATAGAAATCCTAAATAACATTGTATTGAATATAGAAAACCTAAATAATTCATTAAAATACTGATCTATTAACGAGTTAAAAACTTTTGATTCAAACGATGTTAAAGAAAAATATCTTAAATTAGTAACAAATGACATATTTTTAAATGATATATTTAATAAGTTTTGAGTAAAAAATATAGATTTGTATAAGTTTACTATATCATATTTGGCAGAAAACAATATTTTTCTATCATTAAGAGACTTACATAAGAATTTATGTGAAATTCAAAATATATCATTAAAAACATTAATAGATTATATTGATTACTCAATTCAAATTAAACTATTAAAAAGAGTTTATAAATTTGATATGAAAACAAATAAAACAATAAGCACAAAAGCTAAATATTATTTCAATGATAATTGAATAAGAAATTGTCTTTATGATTTTCATTTAAATAAAAATTTATTATTAGAAAATCTAATATTTAATAAATTGGACTATAAAAACTATGAAGTATTTTCATGAATAAATTGAAAATTTGAATTCAATTTTTATTGAATAAGGAAAGAAGAGAAAATCTTTATTCATATTTCGAGTCAAACAAGAAGAGATAATATTAAAAAAGAAGTTTCTAAACTTTTGAAAATATGAATTGAATGAAAGAAATATTTACTAGTTGAAAATTTAGAAAAACTTTGAATAAAGAAGTTAAAATATGATAGTGTTGAAATAATGGAGATTGAAAATTTTTTGATTAACAAATAAAAAAACCAGCTATGCTGGTTTTTTATTTATTTACTCAGGTTTATTTTTGGTAAAATAATCATCTAAATTACTATCTGATTGTCATCATACTCAATGTAAAGTAAATTCATCTCAATCTTTTTTAATATATGCAGATATTTCTTTTTTGATATTGTCTACCTCATTATGATCAATATTTAATTTATCTACAATATTTTTAGTAAATTTTTCTTCATTAAAATTATTTTGAACTATATATTTAGCTAACTCGGCATATCAAGCAGGTGTGAATGATTCAGTATATCAAGCAGTATTTTGTTTTCATGTAAACAAATTTGCTCAGTCAACAGTAATGTCAATAGTATCTGGGGTACGACCAGCTTCAACATTTAATCAACTACTATTTGATGAATTTGTATTTCAATTAGTTCAATCCAATAGACCATTCATGAAATTACTTAATTCCTTACCATTAAATGAAGAATCATTATGTGATCAGATTAAAGAAGCTCATTTATCATCTAGCTTAGCATCTATAATTGAAATAACTCTTGCTATTTTATCTACTGTATCAAATTTGAAATCTTTTCTTTCAGATTCACTAACTCAAGATTGCTTAGCTAATACAGTTAATGCCTCTTGTGCTTGTTTATTACCAATAATACTTTCTGGCGTCTTCATTTCTTTTAATATTCACCTAAGTTCTTCTACATATTTTGGAGCTCACATATTTGGTTCATTATTTAGCCTTCATATAGCTTTGTCCATATATGCTGTCTTAGATACTGATTCAGTATCCATAAATTTCATATGTTTTCCAACAAAAGATCAAGCCTTATCTACTTGTTTAGAATCAATATGACTTTGATATTTTCAAGCAACTGTTCACATACTCTTCATACTTTGCCCTCCGAATATAGGAAGATTCCCTGGGGATGCAGCAACGATTCATCATACTTTTGTACCAAAATCATGTAATGGTTGAGTAATGGTTTTTGTTATTTCTGAAGTTCTCATTGCAGCCATAACTGTTCACCAAAGAACTACTATACCAAATATTTTAAGTATAAGTGTTCCAACAACTCATAAACCTCATGCTCATAATTGTCAGAAAAAACTTCCAGCACTATCTATTTTACTTCAAACTGTTCATTCTATATTTAAGGTAAATTTTCATATCTCAAATCATTTATCTCATATTTTTACTGATGATTCTTCTGTAGAAGGATTATTAGCCATTCATTCTCATGTTACATAAATGAATAGTAATCAAAAACTTAATGCTAACATCGTATATACCGGTACCATAGCTAAAGCTATTAGTTCTTTTATATTAAATTTAGAAAAAAATCAATCTCAGCCTCAATCTTTTTTATCAAAGAAGTACATTAATCAAAATACTGGAGACATCATAGTATATATCCATATATATATACCCCTAATCATAAGTACTAATCATAGAGTAATCATTAATATAGCATATATTAATACAAATAATACATCAAATAGTATTTTTACAATTACATCTCATAAAGTTTTAGATACATTTTTAGTTGTATCTGCGGAAGCAACAGATTTATCTAAATCATCTATTGCATCAAAAGATAATATTCAATAAGTATAAATAGAAATAATTCAAAATATAGAATCTACTGCACCATGATCACCTCATATTAACTCTGTTACTGATTTAGTATTTCACTCCTCACAGTATATGTATCAATCAGTAGAAGTAGCTGTTGTAGCATCAGTTCAAATAGATTTTAAATCTAATGTACATGCTATAGGTACATTAATATCATCGAATGCAGCTTCATGTTTTGGAAAAGTATCAAATGGGAGAGATAGAGATGCAACAGTTAGAATTGCTGATATTGAAAGAATAAATTGGACCAAGAACCATGAAAATGGAACCATAATAACTCAAATGATAAACTTAGGTAATGCCTGTTTTAATTGATATTGATCATCTGATTTTCAAATAATATTCATAAATGCTATCCATATCAATACAAAAGCAAATACAAAATATACTACATTCGAAACTAAAATCCAAACATCTTTGAAATACTTGTCTAGTCCAAAAATACTACCATTAATCCATTCAGGTGAAAGAAACATCGTAGCTAAATATGTAGCTAGTCCTAATAAAACACCAACTCACTGAAGTAATCAACTAGAAAATGTTTCTATTTTTTTTATTAACTCGTTGTCAGCTGCAAATGTGCTATCGTATTGAAATAAGAATAAAACTAAAAAGAATACTATGTAATAGATTGGCTTTTTATTGAAGAATTGTTTTATATTTGAAAGAATCATGGTTTCTTTGTTAAGACAAATTAATTAACTAAAATTATTTTATCATACTTTTTTATTCTAAGCAAAAAATTGGACAAATAAAAAACTATATTTTTAAAATAAATATAGTTTTTATAATTATCACAACTTTTTCTTTAATAATTCATTAAATATTTTTGGATTTCATTGTCACTTTGAGGCTTTCATACATTGTCCTACAAAAAAACCAAATATATTAGCATTTCATCATTTATAGTCTTCTACTTGTTTAGTATTATTAGCTATAACTTCTTCAACTATAGCTTCTAGAGCTCAAGTGTCATTTTTTTGTCTTAGATTGTTTTCATCTACTATAACATCAGCTTCTCATCCATTATTAAACAATTCTTCTATAACTTGTTTTGAATTTGTAGATGATAGTTCATCTTTGTTTACTAATTCTATAACTTTTGCTAATTCGCTTATTTCAAATTTTAAATCATCTACTCATTCTATATCTTCAGATTCATTAATCATTGCTAGTAAAATAGTTGTTATATACGAGCATGATTTTTTAGGATCATTTGTTAATTCAACTAATTTATCAAAATATTCTGATAAATCTCTAGTAACAGTCAAAATTCTAGCATCATCAATACCTAATTTGTATTCTCAAAGGTATTTCAACCTTTTTTCAATTGGCAATTCAGGTAAAGTAGCTCTAGCTTCTTCAATAAAACTATCTTTTAAATCAAGTGGCAATAAATCTGGTTCTGGAAAATATCTATAATCCATAGCATCTTCTTTTGATCTTTGAGTTCTAGAAGTTCACTTTTCATCATCCCATCATCTAGTTTCTTGATCAATAATTCATCATTCACTTAATATTTTTGTTTGTCTTTTAGTTTCGTGATCAATAACTCTTCATATAGCAGAAAAACTATTTACATTTTTAGTTTCAGTTCTAAGTCATAATTCAGTTGATCATTCAGGAGCCAAAGATATATTTACATCACATCTCATTTGTCATTTATCCATATCAGCATCAGAAACTCACGCAGCTCTCATTATTTTTTGAAGCTCACGTAAAAATTCCATAACCTCTTCTCTATCATGAAAAACTGGATCTGTAACTATTTCCATTAATGGACTTCAGGCTCTGTTATAATCACATAATGTCTTTCCTCATGCATGCATAAGTTTTCAAGCATCATTTTCCAAATGCATATGGTGAATTGCAAATTCCCTTATTTCATTATTAACTAATACTTTTACAGATCATTTTCATACAATTGGTTCATAAAGTTGAGTTATCTGATATGAATTTGGATTATCTGGATAAAAATAAGTTTTTCTATCAAATCTAGAATACTTATTAACCTCACATCCCATCATCATACCTCAAATCAACCCCAGTCTTACTACTTCTTTGTTTAATGCAGGTAACATTCATGGATGTCACATACAAACTGGACAAATATTTATATTTGGTTCTGATGCTAATGCTACTGCATTTTTACATCCACAGAACATCTTAGTTTTTGATTTTACTCTTACATGTATTTCAAGTCATATTGTTTTAATATAATTAGTCATTTTTTTTAGGTTAAATTACGAACCCATCCTTGAATTCCTTCCCTTAAGTCTAATGGAAGGAGACTGCAGTTAATATATTGTAGCCCCTTCCCCTTAGTGTTAAGGGAAAGGATTTAGGTTAGGGTTAATTAAAGGTTTACATTAATACTATATTTATATCTAATTATAGTTATTTTTCAATTATTTTTTTGAATTTGTCTTGATTTTAATAAACAAAAGTATAGAATACAAATACAATTTTATAATTAATTAATTGAACACGATGGAAATTCAAATAAAGATACACCTTGGAAACGAATTAACTGACTCTAAAGNAGTAGTAGAAAGATTAATATCAGAAAACTTAAATAACAAATTAGANCAATACTTAAANAAATTTAANAAAGANGATGCTGAAGGTACTATTGAAGTATCAGTTGATAAAAATAANAAATGATTATTTGATGCTAAAATTCAAGCAAATCTTGATGGTAACAGTTTTAGATATGAAAGAGAAGATTATAAAAATCTAGATGATTTAATTAATCACTTATTTGATCACTTTAAGGAAACTTTAAGTAAAGCTAAATAAAAATAATCCTCCCCTTATTCACTTCGTTCATTTCCACCTTATTAAGGGGAATAAAACTATAGTAGTTAATAAAGGGGATTTTTTTATTGTTTTTTTATATAATTTCACTCAATATATAATCCATTACTAATATTCATCTATTAGTTAATACTAATTTATCGTCTTTTTGCATTAAATAGTTTCACTCTACTAATTCATCTATTTTAGACTTATTTAACTTTTCGTAATCATTTTTAGATAATCATGATGTTCTTAGATTAAACATTATTTTTTCTATAAACAAATCTTCAGAATCCAATTTTTCTTGGATTTCTTTTTTTCAAAAATAGTATTCTATGAAATTTTCACTATTAGAATATCTTTCGTTATTTATAAAAGAATGGGCTCATAATCAAAATGCTAATATATTAGAGTGATTCCAATAAGCCTGGTTATGCTTACATTCATATCATTGTTTTGCAAAATTTGATATTTCATAAGGATTATATCACTTTGAAATAAGCAATTCTTTTATTTCTGAGTATTCTCATAAATAATCATCCTCTAAAATTCAAAGCTTATCCCAATTATCTGGATATGTTATATTTTCAAAATTTGAATCTTTAATCTCTGGTATATCATAATATTCTTCTAGCATATAGACAGATACATGTTTTATAAACGAGTAATTATGCAAAATATATTCTATATATTTTTTTTGTTCTCATTTTTTTACATATGGTAATCCTATAATAAGATCAATAGAAACATTTTCAAATCATACAGATTTTAAATTATTCAAGGCTGTAAATATGTCTCATTTTTCATCCCTTCATATCTCTTTTAAACTCTTATTATTTAGTGTTTGAACTCATATACTAATTCTATTGATTCATATTTTTTTCCATCAAATAATATTTGATTTAGTTACGGTCACAGGTGTTGCCTCAATATTTATTTCGATTTTTTTATCAAAATCATACTTATCTTTTAAACTATTAATTATCTGCTCTAACTGTTTAATACTTAGTACACTAGGCGTTCATCATCATAAATAAATAGACTTTAAAAATTTAAAGTCTATTTTTTCTTCTTTTATTTCTTTTAGTAAATTTTCTATATATAGGTTTATTTTGATAGCATCAATATTTCAATATGATGCAAATCTACAATACTTACATTTACTTGTACAAAAGGGTATATGTATATAACAAAAAGTATTAATTTGTTTTATTCCCTCTGACAATAGGGGAAGAGAATTTTTATTATTCACAAGAGCTTGATAATTTTTCTAAAGTAGCTATTTTAGAAGCTTTACAAGTAATGATTTCTCTAAATTTATCAAATGCCATTTCATAATTAGATGCATTATCTAATATGGAAATAATATTTTCATCATATAAACTCTTTATTCATTTATCAAAACTAGATAATTCGTACTCAGATGAGAAAAAGTCATTTAATATGATATTGTAATCTGGATGAATTTTGTCTTCCAATTTATCAGATTCTAAAGAAAGTAAAGCTGGTAAATAATAAGGAAAGCTATTTAAATAATCTTCAGCTCAAATATCTGTTGCTAAATATCATAAAAAATCATTTGCAATAGCCATATTATCTGCTTCCTTATTTATTACAAAGTAATTATAATTAGCTAGAGTTTTTCAATCACCTGAATAATAGTGTGGAAAAGGAGTAGCAAGTAAAAAGTTTTTACTAAATCATTTTTCATTAATTTCATTTATTAGTCTAGGGTATCAAATTACCATAAATGTTTCTCACTTTGAGAATAAATCTATAGAATTTTGTCATAAATTACTTAATTCCATAAATCTAGAATCAAATCCATTAGATCAATTAACATCTCAATAAAGTAAATATGAAACTAGTGATTGTTTAAGTTTAGTTCAAGTCACATCACTTAATCATGAAATATCATCTTCTAATAAGAAAAATTGAGTTACTATATCTGATGCAAATCTAACAGTGGACCCGTTTCAGATTCAGATAGGTATTAGGCTAGGTTTTTTATCCTTTAAGTTTGCTACTACGTTATTCAATCAAGATAAAGATGCTAGTTCAGAATTTTTTACATATCTTCTATTATAAAATATTCATAAAGTTTCATATCAAACAGGTACTCAAACTAAAAATTCTTGAAGTGTTTCTCATTCTCATACCGAAGTAATTAAATCATCAGCAAATATTCATTTAAATTTTTTTCTAAAATCATTTGAATTAATTATATTGGGATCTACTCATATAACTTGATTTGAAAAAATTGAATTCTTTTCATTATTATTTAATACAAAAACATCTGGTGCTTTATCAGCTGTAATAGATGAGATTAAAGCTAAAGAATAATCATCATAATTTGAAAAACTTTCAATATTTATAACAGCGTTAGAATATTGAGGATACAATGATTTAAAATTTTCGGCAATTAAATTTGAATCTGTCACGTTGTCTCATAACATCCAAATATCAAAAGTTCATGAGCTTTTTGCTCACTGATCAGTTGGTCAAGAACTATTTAAATTAAAAGCGATAAATATTATTAAAGTAATTAAAACTCATCATACAATTGCTAGTATAATCTTATTTTTATTCATATTATTTTTTATGTATTAACTAATAATTAACCTCAACTGAATCAAATGATCAATAATCTGTAACTGTGGTTGTTGTATTTGTTGTAGAGAAAAATATTAAAACATATCATAATATTGATAATGATATTAAAAAAAATAATAAAAATGTTGTTACTCTCGATATATTTTTACTAAAATTTTTAAATTTGTATGCATGTATCTTAGCAACAATAAATAATCCCCATAACAATGCCAATACTAATGTATATACTCCTAAATATATAGCTAACATAACTAAAATATATAAAAACTAAATTTAAATGTCCTCCCTCTTTTTTAATATAATTATTATAACTCTAATTTTTTTTTTGCAAATTTTAAAATAGTTTGTTATAATAAAGTAAGTTACAAATAGATTATTATTAAATAAGGAAAACTTATTCAATAATAGTAAATTAAATAATAATTTTTTAATTAAAAAATATGGCTGAACTAAAACAAGATTGAAAAACTTTTTCTATATCAGACGAAGTACTAGCTAAATATAAAGAGCTTGTAGATTTAATCATGAAAACAGATTCAATGGATGATGATGAAAGACAATATTGGTTTGATATCATGCCTTCAATGAAAGATGAGCAAGTTGATAGACTTTATAGTATTTTGGATACTGAAAAGAAAAAATTAGAAAAATTAGAAAAAAAATATCAAACTGAAATCAAGGATTTAAATGAAAAGCATTTAATAGAATGGCAAGAATTTCAAATGAAAGATTCTAAGAAAAAAATAAAAGACGAAGAATCAAAAGATAAAAAAGAAGATGCTGAAGATGTACTTGATATGTTGAAAGATTTATAAAAATTAATCACAAAAAAAAGAGAAACTTAAGTTTCTCTTTTTTTGTTGTAAATAACTAGAAATCACTTTCGTGTTCTATATTAGCATTTACTTCTTTTAAATGTCTTTCTCATACATCTACATCTTCGTCTCTTGAATCAAAATAATC
>JGI26270J51728_1001122_pt1 | contig 10401 bp, 12 predicted proteins | sample SaaInlLV_10m_DNA_2_FD_51728 | JGI IMG/M metagenome (IMG submission 51728) | reverse complement strand
ATTCCGGTAGTAACATGGATGTTGCAATTGGAGCAGTGAAAATTGGTACTGAAGAGATCCTCGGAAAGACCTGTGATGTGTGGGAAAAAAGTAATCCTAACAGTATGACCTGGATGTGGAAAGGAATTGCATTAAAAAAGGATCAGGTGTTGCCGCAACGAGAGTAGTTACCGAAGCGACAGAGATCCAGAAAATTGTCTCTATCCCTGAAGACAAACTTATAATCCCTTCAGATGTGAAGGTTAAAGTACTGGACGCACGCGCATTAAGCGGCATGTGAATAAAAGGGTCTAAAAAAATAGACAGACACTTTGAAATCGTGTCTGTCTATTTTGTAAATCTGTGTCCAATTTGATTTAGTTTGAAACCTGACCAAACTCAACAATCGCATTATATTTGTAGCCACTTCCAAAGTCTTTATCAGAAAACAAGACTCCCTTTATGGTAACGGTATCTCCAACTGAAGGCAGGTCCATTGTAGTAACAACCATATCATGGTTTCCATCCTGTGCACTTCCAGACCCGTCCTGGATATGTAACCAGTTTTTGTTCATAATCCGGGCAGTAACCTTGACAACCTTCCCCTTCAGAATTACATCTTGATTGTCCAGCTCTTTTCTTTTTTTGAAAAGCTCTGCTACCGTGTAAGCATTACCTCCGCCAGCCTTTTCAACCTTTACATTCTCCTGTGTTGAAGGCTTGGCCCCACTACTGCCATATGTTTTCTTTTTAGGTTTTGGAGCAGCTTTCCCTCCCTGCGAAATCATTCCTTCAGAAAAAATAATTGAATCAAAAGTACGGTCCAGAGACTTGCTGTGAAACTCAAGCATTTCCATACCAGACGCCAGAACAACTTCCTCTCCAACAGCAACCGTACTTTCAGCTATCGCTACCCAAAACATCTTTGCCTTAGTTTGAAGAAGAATATAAGTATACCCCCCACTGTTCATCGTCTCTGCGACAGTACCAACAAGAGGATCCTTTGACATAGCCTGAGGCGATACAGCCTGAGGGCTGTTATGTGTATCCTCATTGGACAGTGAATATTCTGAAGCATTTGTATAATTAACAAAAGCGGTAACAATAAATAGTAGAATAAGAGACAAAATAGCTGATGATCTTTTCATTTTTAATACACCTTTCTGATTTTTTATGGCTTATTACAAAATAAATTTATCAGGGTTTACAATAATCTAACAAAAAAAGAGTTATTGTTTGTTCCCATCATATAATTAAATTAAAATATATTTCATTTATATAAAATGAGACCGATTATTCAAAGTAAATTATTTTAATACAGGGTATTATCTACAAGATGAAAACATTCCTTATCTGTCATCGCGGTGCACTTGGAGATTTTATACTTACCTGGCCGGCCCTCTACTGCCTTACAAAGGTGTTACCACATTGTAAATTCCTTGGTATCGGACGACCTGAACATATGCAACTGGCCATAAGATACGGTTTATTAGACACTTACCTTGATAACGAGTCCGCAGGCTTACTTGATCTTTTTTGTGGTGAGCGTATTCCAGATGAAGTTGGATCCCCGCAAGGAGCTATCCTCTGGCTGACAGACGGACAGGATACAGTAGATATACTGAGACAATCTGCTTCATTACCGGTCGTCTGTATACCCCCCTTTCCGCAAACAGAGATACACCTGGCACAATATTACTGTTCAGTCATACAATCACATTATGCCATATCAATTCCAGAAGATCTTTCTGATTGTTTTCCAGCCAGAATAGCTGAAGGGCTAAACGCACTGATTCATCCCGGAAGTGGGAGTTTCAAAAAAAACTATAATCCACTCTTTTATCGAGAGCTAGCGAATGTATTGAGACGATCGGGTTATCATAAAGTAGGTTTTATTTTCGGGCCGGTTGAAGAGGAGAAAATGAATAGAGCAGATTTCACAGGAGAGTGGATAGAGCGCCCAAAAGATGTAAAGGCGTTAGCATATCTATTATCACATGCGTCACTTTACATAGGAAATGACTCCGGAGTAAGCCATCTTGCAGGGTTTGTGGGCACACAAACAATAGTTCTCTATAAAGCCACAGATCCAAAGATATGGGGAGCCTTAGGCAGAAATGTTACTCATATCTCAACGGATGAAGAGGAATCAGCCTTGCGCATGATACAGGAATGCCTGAAGGATTTATGATCGACGATTGCATTTATGAGTCAGAAAAGAATTGCTGTAACAAAGATGGCACAGCAAGAACTGATCCTATTTCCCTGCTTCTTTAGATATAGACTCTACAAATACGGAGATACAATATCCGTCCGAAGCCCTGCACTTGGATCGACGTTACAGAAGAATTGCCATTCATCAGATGTATTAGGTTGATTAACTTCCTGTTCTAACCAGGCAATACTCTCATTGCCAATACGACCAAAACTAAACACCCTCTTATCTTTCTTGCTTATATAAAAATCCCTCTCATCTTTTGTGTAATTATTATCTTCCAGAATTTTATACTTATTCAGCTCTACGAAATCGTACTCTATCACGTCAAGTTCTCCTTTTAAATATTCATTTTGTATGAATGTGTTTTCAATACGACAGATTACCCTTCAGTAACTTTATATCCTAGCTTCTTTACTGCTTCAATGAGTACATGTGTATCAGTTCCATCTTCAACATGTACAGAAGCTTTACTCTCCTCGAAGCTTACCTGAACTTCTGCAACACCTTTGCATGCAGACAAAGCAGCCTTTACCTTACCGGCGCATCCACCGCAATGCATACCATTTATGTTTAACACGACCTCTTCTGTTTTAACAGGCTCGGCAGTGGATACGTTTATCAGCATTGATGAGAAAGAAAATGCAATGGCAAGCATTACAACGATAAGAACAGTGCCGCTTAACCTTAAAGACTTAGACATTTGTAACTCCTTTCACTAAATAAAACTAAAATAAATATCTTTCATGAAGATAAGGATGTTATCAACATCCCTCTTCTAAAATACCTGATAGTCTCTTCAAATCATTATTCGAAATCTCCCAACCAACAGCACCCATATTTTGTTCAACCTGATCAGGAGTTTTTACACCGACAATTGCCGTGGACACTCCTTGTTGATGAAGCAACCAATTAATGGCCAGCTGAGCCAACGTCTTTTCATATTTTTGTGCGATCTCCGCAATTTTTTTTACTTTTTTGATATGAGAAACGTATACCTCACCTGTAAAATTTCCGATTATACCCTGCCCACGCCAGTCCTTAAATTTTGTATTTTCATCGTACTTACCGGTCAACACTCCAGATGCAAGCGGACTGTAGCAGATTATACCAATTTCATTTTCGAGGCAATATGGAAGTCTGTCTTGTTCTACATCTCTTTCCAGCATACTATACATTGGTTGAAGAGATACAATCTGACCGAATTTAAGACTCTCTCAATTTGAGCAACAGAATAATTGCTCACTCCTATATATCGAATCTTCCCTTCTTTCTGTGCCTGTAGGAGAGTATTCATCGTCTCTTCAATTGGTGTGTCTTCGTCCGGCCAGTGAACCTGATACAAATCAATGTAATCTGTACACAGTCTTTTCAAGCTCAGCTCTATCTCTTCTAATATGGATTCTCTGGTAGCCCTCTTTCTTATTGCCTTTAACTCTTCTTTTTTCCATACCAATCCGCATTTTGTTGCGATTATGACATCTTTACGTTTTGATTGCAGAGCCTTACCTAACAACTCTTCTGAATAGCCAAATCCGTAAACCGGAGCAGTATCATAAAAATTAATGCCCAGATCAATTGCCTTTTCAATTGAACGAATAGAGCTAGTTTCTCCCTCGGTACTCCAGAACGGTTCTCCCCCTATTCCCCATGCACCGTAACCGATTACAGATACATTTAAATCACTTTTCCCGAGTTGTCGATATTCCATTATATGTTTATAAGTATTTTCTTATTAGTGGCAAGGCTTACTCATGCCCTGTGACGCAGATATTCAGTACATTAATTCTAGTGAAAATATATTTCAAATAAAAGTAAAATCTGAACAAGACCCAAATGTCTTATTCTGTAACCTTCCTGCCCTTAACAAGAGGAACAAATCGTACAGGAATAGTACTTTTTGTTTTAATGTTTCCGGCTTCATCTTTTTCCACAATCAGCAGGTCTTGACTACTAGAATTATTATCAACAGGAATTACCATCCTTCCTCCCGGTTTAAGTTGTTCTATTAAGGAAGCAGGAATCTCTGGTGCGGCGGCTGTGACTATTATGGCATCGAATGGTGCTTTTTCCGGAAAGCCGAGTCCACCATCTGATATCTTTACTTCTACATTACCGTATTTCAGTTTTTTCAACAGTTCAGCTGCCTGAATCCCTAGCTCTTCAATTATTTCAATAGAATATAACTTCTTAACAATAGTAGACAGGACAGCAGCCTGATAGCCTGAACCGGTTCCAATTTCCAGTACGATATCATCATTGTCAACATCAAGCATTTCAGTCATCAGGGCCACTATGTATGGCTGTGAGATAGTCTGTCCTGATCCGATCGGTAATGGCTGATCAAAGTAACTGCCTCGTCTGTATCCTACCGGGACAAACAGATGCCTCGGCACATTATTCATCGCATCGAGAACTCTTTTACTTTTTACGCCTCGTGCCACTATTTGTTGCTCAACCATCATCTCTCTTTGTTGAGCATAGTCTTCTGCGGTAGATTGTGCTTCCTTCCCGTTTGCAATTGAAACATTCCCCCTGTTTATAAAAGGACGGTAACTGTAAAAGATGCATGATATGATAACCACTATTATTATGAGGGCTAAAAATTTCATTTTTTTCACTTAGGCTAAAAGATTTATACCTGAATTATAACACCACAGCAAATAGTGTCAAGAAAGCTATAAGCTATAAATACGCAGGTTTTTCTTGCATCAGATCTGTTTTATAACTATACTCACAACCTGAATATCATTGTGATAAATACTCTTCATTTAAGATGAAAAAAACAAAGATAAAAAAGAACTTAAAAGAAGAATGTTTTGTTATTGATACAAGCATTTTTACTAATCCAGATGTATATATTACATTTGGAAGAACACCAACTACTGCCCTCAAAAATTTCCTGAAACTGATAACGAAACTTGAATGCCCTAACTTTTATATGCCTCCATCGATTTACGAAGAGCTAATGGACTTTGTAGATATTGACAAAATACCAAAGGACCTTCAGGTTAGGGTTTTTCAGAAGCCTCCAATGAAGTACGAGATGAATGTCCCCGCTTTCCTGCTTTATGAGTTAATAGAGGATGTGCGCCATAGAATAGATAAGGGCTTAAGGGTGGCAGAGCAAGCTGTGAGAGAAGTAGTAAATGATAACGAACCGGAAACTATAAATAACCTCAGAAAAAAATACCGTTCGGCATTAAGAGAGGGAATAATTGACAGCAAGGAGGATGTCGACTTAATATTACTGGCCAGGGAGTTGGATGGCATTCTGGTTACTGCTGATAACGGAATAATGACCTGGGCCGACAAACTGGGAATTCGTTATGTTGAATCACGCAATCTTCGCGGGATCATAAACAGTCTAATCAAAATGTGAATGGCCATCCCAGTGTTTTTGAATCACTTCATATGAAGGAAAACATCTCCTGACAAATTCTACATGCCAGTGCTGTCCAATCTTTTCCTGTCGAACAGGATTGGCATCTACTTTACACTTATGAAAATGTTCAAATAATTTTTTGATGTTCTTCTTTTTGTTGAACCTTACTTTAAATCTTTCAGTTATCATCTCTCCACCTGCCACCTTTTTTATACTTTCATAAAGTGGCTGCAGTAAGGCATCTCCCGTTTTTTTAAGAAAGTCATCATTTAAAGGTAAGTCGTGCTCTATAAGATAAAAAAGAGATCTTAGCATTCTGTTAGTAAAGAACTCCGCTTGATATTCTGTCATTAGCTGAGATGTCACCTTCATGTCTCTCAGGCACGATCCTGCTGTAACATATTTTACTGTTTTTCCAGATGGGTCTGTTGGTTTAAACACAAGACCTTCACAACCTTTTTTGTTCATATCCTGAATGTATCTCTCTATCTCCTTAATGTCAGAAGAGACATATCTGCCAAATCGTGTGACGGTTGGGATTTCATACTCATCAAACAACTTATATCTCTTTTCCGTAGGAATCTGCTGGTCACTATTTTTTATCCTTATATCAAATGCAAAAAAACTGATGTCCTCAACCACATAAGGAGGTGATTCTCCATTATATGGACTCTCAGGCCCTGCTATTTCACCACACACAATCAAATCAGGATTTTCTCTAAAAAAATTATCATAGTCAAAAAAATCTACCAATCTATCGGTACTGAAAGGGCAAACATAGCTCCCTCTGGTAAAGGCAAACACTTGATCCTGAACTTTTGCAATCCGCACATTATAGCCATCCACCTTTTCCTCTACATAAAACGGTTTATTAAAAGCCTGCTTGATACCGCTCTCCAGATGCATAATCCTTGCTATACGTGGAAAGTCATAGATTATTCCAGAATCAGTTACCACTGTTCCCTTGTTTAACTTTCCTACTTTTTTAACTACCCTATAGTAAGTAGTCCCGTCAAACTTATCGGGTCTTATAGAGTGGTCTTCCAGAGACTCATTCCATACGCCTTCTGTTATATTTACCTTTGAAACGATTTCCAGAATACTCATATTTAATAGAATTTATCGAATAGAAAGTAAGAAAATATAATAAGTAACCATGCTCGATTATCGCATAAAACTTATTATATTGTAAAGAGTGTAACCTTCAATTTTTTAATATTGACAGTTTTGTAAATGAAAAGTATAATCNGNNTTCTTANGTTCACATTTCTTTCCCGCTAAAAAAATACATACGTAAAAGTATTTTACATATAGAGCAAGCCATTTATCCCAGTCACCAGTATATTAATCTTANCATAGNAGTTAATTGATTTTATNATATTTCAAAGAGCCTGAAGAGNCAGAGAAAGCTTGCCATACTGCAAGACGNAACTGCTTTGAACTATTTTTATATAGTTNTAATGATTAATTAATTTCTTAAATTGTTCATAGTCGGAGAAAACCTTATGTACATTATTTTTGGTTGTGGTGTAACTGGAAATGCAGTTGTTGATGCGCTGAACAATGCAGGCAGAGAGGTATTGATCGTAGACCGGGATGATAAGGCCTTATCTTCGTGGAAAGAAGAGGGTGTTAACGTGATAGTTTCGGACATGAATGCATTTGANCTGAACTCTCAGTACCGCGAAAGCTCTATTATATTTGCAATCCTCACCGGGGATTTTAATGGCAACCTGTCACTGGTGAAGAGATTAAAGGAGAAACTGCCAAACAATTTTGTCCTTGCAAAGGCATATAACAACGAAGAGGCTAAAGCGTTGGAGTCAAACGGCGCAGACATGATATTGAATACAGGGGATGTACTGACTAATACCGTATTGTCCGCTTTTGAAAATGTAAAAATGAAACATTCCGCTTTTACATTAGTTAACATGATCAAGGAATCAAAAGGCAAAGAGATGGCAATCTTCCTACAGGACAATCCTGACCCTGATGCTATTGCATCAGGACTTACCCTAAAGTACATTTGCAAGCACTGTGACGTTGAAAGCAAACTCTATTATGGCGGCACTATCAGTCACCAGAAGAACAAGGCATTAATTAATTTGTTAAAGATAGATTTGATAAGTATAAAAACAAAAGAAGCGGCAATGGAAGTAGTAAGGTCTGCAGGTATGATTGCATTAATAGAGGCATCTATTCCATCAAGAAACAACATCCTACCTGAAGGGGTTACACCTAATTTAATATTTGATCATCATCAAGTAGATCTTAGTGCTGTTAATGGAGATTTTGTAGATATCCAGGTTAACATAGGTGCAACCGCAACAATTATGACCAAATATATTCGTCAGTTAAACCTGACACCGGATATATCGCTTGCCACGGCTTTATTATATGGAATTCGTACGGACACAAGGGAGTTTACCAGAAATACATATCCGGATGATATGAATGCAGCAACATATCTCTCTCCACTGGTAGACAAGGATGTAATGAGCCAGTTAGAGCACCCTCCCATGGGATTAGAAACGCTGGATATTATTGGCAGAGCAATTCGAAACAAAGAAATCAGAGGTTCATATCTTGCATCATTTGTAGAATTTATCAGCGATAGGGACGCACTGCCGCAGGCGGCTGAAATGCTTCTGCATCTAGAAGGCGTATATACAGTTCTTGTTTTTGGAATAAATGAAGACAAGGTCCAGTTATCTGCAAGAAGCAGGGACACTAGAGTGAATCTGGGTCTGATCCTACAAAGTGCATTTGGCGAATTAAATTCTGGTGGTCATGCAACGATGGCAGCCGGAACAATTAATCTCGGAATTCTTGGCGACGCAAATGACAGAACATCTCTTTTAAAAGTAACTTCTGATGCGGTCAAGAAAAAATTCTTTTCATCAGTTGGTGCTGAATTCGAGCAGGAAACACTGCCTGCAGACGAAGAATTGCAAGCCAATCTGGTTTAACAAAAGCCGAAATAGTTAATCGACAAATCTATCCTCTTCATTCCAATTTGCTGACTGACCGCTTGAATAGTATTGAAATCTACCGGATTGAAACTTCCGTTTCAAAATCTCCTTTAGCCGCTTTTTCAGCCAACCTCTGAAAAGTGGAACCATTACTACAAATCCAAATATATCTGTTATCATGCCCGGTGTGATTAACAGAGCACCTGCAATCAGAATAAAACAGCCATCAATTAGACTGTCTGTTGGGATAATCCCCTTTTGCAAATCCACTCTTATTTGTCTCTGAACACTTAAACCCTGACTCCTTGCAAGTAAACCGCCTATGATGCCGGTTATAAGCACAATCATTATCGTGTGGAAAGCGCCAAAACACTTTCCAACCTGTATCAAAAGATATAATTCTATTAAGGGTATAACCGTAAACAGTAAAATAAGTCTGATAAGCATATTTTTTTTATTTAATCTATATAATTACTGAATAAATCTGAAAAAAGCTTGACTTAAAGTTTTAATTTCACATAACATATCATACTATTATACTGCGAAATTCATCGTTGTTCTGTTAAATATTTTATGGCAAACTTAGTAAGCAAAACAAGGAAAAAACTGATAATCAAAGAGTTAGATTCAGGTACTGACTTGTTGAAGATCTTTCATCATACACAGGCTCAATCAAAAAACTTTTTTCTTGATAGCGCTGATAATAATGAAAAGACGGGAAGGTACTCATTCATAGGGTACGACCCCTTCCTTACTGTTATGTCAAAGGATAGCAATATATTGACGCAAAGTAGTAAAAGCATTACCAGAAAAACCGGAAATCCCTTCGACGAACTGCGACATCTGCTAAACAGCTTTCATCTGGAGAACAGTTTTGAGTCTATCCCGTTTACGTGTGGCGCAGTTGGATACTTTGCCTACGATCTATGTCATTATATAGAGAAACTTCCCGATACCACAATCGATGATATTGAATTCCCGGAAATGTGTTTCAGCTTTTATGACACAATTATTGCTGTTGATCACCTTGAAAANAGATGTTTTCTGCTATCGGTAAATATTAATCAGAATTCTCAAAAAAGTACAGCGAAAAGAGTTGACCATGTGCTAAAGATGATTCGTGATGGATCGANTACACCTTATGAAGAGGAATCACGTTTTAACGGAAGCAGAATAAAGCGGAAGATAATAAGCAATTTTTCAAAAGAAAACTATTTAAGGGCTGTAGAACGCGCAAAACAGTATATAAATGCGGGTGATATTTATCAGGTTAATCTTTCACAGCGTTTTCAGACACAGATAGAAGCTTCACCTTACGAGATATATAAAAGATTAAGAAAAATAAATCCTGCATCATTTTCAAGCTACTTGAAATTTGACAATAAATACGTAATCAGTTCATCTCCGGAAAGATTCCTGTCGCTGCAAAACAGGCCTGGTAGTGGAGGCATGGTGCGCAAAATACAAACAATGCCAATTAAAGGAACCAGGCCCAGAGGCAAAGATGAAGACACAAATAAGAAGATGCAGGAAGAACTCCTCTCCAGCAAGAAAGACGATGCAGAATTAGCAATGATTGTAGATCTTGAACGAAACGATCTTGGTCGGGTATGTAATTATAATACAGTAAAGGTCACTGAGAAGAAAAGGCTAGAGGCACATCCTACAGTGTACCATCTTGTTGCTACAGTCGAAGGAGAGCTACATTCAAGGTATGATGCTATCGACCTGCTAAAAGCTACATTCCCGGGAGGTTCAATAACAGGCGCACCGAAGGTAAGGGCTATGCAGATTATTGACGAATTAGAGCCCAACAAACGAAGTGTATACACCGGTGCAATGGGATATTT
>JGI26270J51728_1001097_pt1 | contig 10619 bp, 6 predicted proteins | sample SaaInlLV_10m_DNA_2_FD_51728 | JGI IMG/M metagenome (IMG submission 51728) | reverse complement strand
AATTAATTGAAGATATGAAGAAGCACGGAAGAAGAAACATATCTCTGCTTACTATTGCTCCTACAGGCACCACCAGTCTGATGACTCAAACCACATCAGGTATTGAACCAGTCTTCCTGCCTATCTATAAGCGTCGCAGGAAAGTAAACCCAAATGATAAAGAGGTAAAAGTCACTTTTGTTGATGAGGTTGGCGACAGTTGGGAGGAGTATAATGTATTTCACAAAAATTTCACTACCTGGCTAAAGGTAAATGGCGTGGATCCGGAGGAGATTAAAAACTTTGATGAAAAAGAGCTCAATGAACTGGTCAAACGCTCNCCTTATTACAAGGCTACCTCGAAAGATATTGACTGGATGCAGAAAGTCAAAATGCAGGGAGAAATACAGAAATGGGTAGATCACTCTATCAGCGTAACAATAAATTTGCCGAAGGATGCAACGGAAGAGCTTGTTGGAGATCTGTATATAAAGGCATGGGAAAGTGGCTGCAAGGGCGTTACCGTTTATCGAGACGGGTCTCGAACGGGAGTATTACTTGCTGCGGGTGATAAGGCAGACGAAAAGATAAAATTCCCTACAAGAAGGCCGAAAGAACTTGATGCAGATATATTGAGATTCAAAAATAATGATGAGTATTGGATTGCTTTTGTCGGTTTGATTGATGGCAAACCATACGAAATATTTACAGGTCTCAAAGAGGATGATACTTTTCCCATACCGAAAAATGTTACAAAAGGAAAAATCACCAGGCATGTACTGGAATCCGGAGAAAAAAGATACGATTTCCAGTACATTGATAAATATGGTTATAAAGTAACAATGGGAGGACTGTCTCATCAGTTTAACAGTGAATTCTGGAATTACGCAAAACTGATTTCCGGAGTGCTAAGGCACGGGATGACNGTAATTGATGCGGCCCATCTGGTCTCTTCACTGCATCTGGATAATGCTTTCATTAATAACTGGACAGCAGGTGTTGCACGGGCGTTAAAGAAATATATCGTAAATGGCACAAAGGCCAANACGGGCCAGAAATGTAATGAATGCAGCTCTTCCAATATGATTTACCAGGAGGGTTGCCTGCTCTGTACAGACTGTGGCTCTTCAAAGTGCGGTTAATAACATATATGAACTTGTAAGAAAGAGGTTGTCTTAAAATAAAGAGACAACCTCTTTTTTTGTTGGTCTCAAATTCAGGGGCTTTGTACTACAATCCATCAACTTCTAGAAAAAGGGTCAATCCTCGCATTTAAGCAAACCCTTAACTTATCACTTACTTCCCGCGTACATATCATATTTCAGCAAACGGCAATCGATCGCACCATTGAACAACTCTTTGCGAAAAGTGGTTCTAAGACCGATATTTTTGGCTTCCTTCAAATTACCGGTAAAAACAAATGCACTGTAATTCTTATATTTGCTTTTTAGCACATCACCTATTCTTATATATTTTTCTCGTAACTGATCTACTTCCTGACGTTCCCCATAAGGAGGATTCATGACCATTACTCCGGGGGCCGGGGGAGGTGTTTGTTCCTCAAAAGCCTTGTGTTGGATTTGTATATAGTCTTCCATACCGGCATTTTGAATATTTTTACAAGCGATCTGGTAAGTCTTTCTATTAACGTCTGATCCTTCAATAGGAAAAGAGAGTGTCTCTCTCTCGTTTTTTATCGCTTCGTCCTGAATGCCATGAAAGAGCCCCGAGTCATAGTCCAGCCAACGCATAAAGCCGAATTTGTTTCTGTAATAGCCGGGTACACGGCCCAGCGCCATCATAGCCGCTTCTATTAAAAACGTACCTGAACCGCACATAGGGTCTATAAAACTTGAGTTGCAGTCCCAGCCGGTCAAATAGAGAATTCCCGCCGCAAGTACTTCATTTAACGGTACGGTATTCGTTTGAATACGATACCCTCTCTTGTGCAGGGAATCGCCGGAAGAGTCCAGTGAAAGAACAGCCTTGTTCTGATTAATATGCAGATTCAGACGCAAGTCAGGGTCTTTTAAATCCACGCCCGGACGGATGCCTTTTTCATCTCGCATTTGGTCGACAATAGCATCTTTGGTTCTTTGCGATACGTATAAAGAGTGGGTAAAGATTGAACTGTGCACAAAAGAGTCTATAGCTATGGTGGATTGTGGGGTGATATATTTATCCCAACGGATCTCCTGGATTTCCCGGTAGAGATCATCTTCCTCATGAAGGGTAAAATATGCAATGGGTTTGAGAATACGAATAGCCGTACGACACCACAGGTTGGCTTTATACATTAGGTATTGATCGCCGGAGAATTCCACAAATCGACGCTGCACACGAATATCTTTTGCCCCTAATGATTTCAGTTCCTCTGCCAATATTTCTTCGAGGCCAAAAAGGGTTGTTGCTGATAAGGAAAATGTTTGAGTCATCGTATTCTATAAAGGAATAATAATCCTGACCTGTAAATTTTATATGTTAAGAAGACATTAATCTTCGATCAATAATAGTCACTAATCATTGGTAAATCAAACACAAATCAGGGTTTGGTCTTTCATTTTGATTTTTAATTCTTTTCTAATATCTATAAGGCCAATAGTTGATTATCTGGCATCTCAACAAACTTTACTGCTGAAGTAAGCTTCTTTATTTATTTTGATCATCTTCACGGATGATGCACTCCATATTATATTTATCGAGATTTGTTATTGACTCGTATAGCTATTTGCTAACATGGTTTTTGAATTCTGGATAGGTATCACGAGCTCTTTAGTTGTTGATTTCGTGGGGTAGGAATTATCAGCCTATTATTAGAGAAAGAGGTGTATATCAATGGATTTTGTCAGTCATATCTTGAAAAACAAGGGAGGCAATGTAACGTCTATTGCTCCAGGCTAAACCGCATATAAAGCATTGAATTACAGGCTGAAAAGGATTTTGGAAGTTTGCTGTTTCTCATGATAACCGGGGTGGATTAACCGCCTTTATCGATCCTCTAAGAGATACTTTCTGATGTGAATATATAAATCTCTATATTCTTTTCTTTCCATGCATCCGGTGACAGGCCTGCCTTCATACTGCAGCATTTGGACAGAAATTCTTCTTTTGTCCATCCTGTTTCAGTTGCAACCTGAGGTAAGAAGCAACCGTTTGAAGAACCTTTTCTAATATGAATCCCATGTGTGCCAAGCTCGAAGTCCAGAGGGTCATCAATTTTTTGTAAGGGAGATAGTACTGAGATGTCTATCTCCAAACTCTCTAATTCTGAAAGCTGAATATGGCTAAACCTCGGGTCCTCTTTTGCCGCTGACACTGCCATCTCAGAAACAAGCTTGTAGAGAGGAATATCTGAAACCATTCGCCCTATACACCCACGTAATTTTCCGTCTCTTCTTAATGTTACAAAGGCACCACTCTCTTCTTTGAGCTCCGGGCTGGTTATTTCAGTTTGTGCATGCTTGCTGGGATCGTCTGTTATTGCAGATTCAATACTCTCCCTTGCTATAGAGAGTAATACTTTTTTATCTTTTTCGTCCATTTTTGGAGAATAGATTTTTTTGTGGAATGGTTAGCGCAGACTGAAGTCTGCGGCTACTGTAAAGCAAAACAGTCACGAACTGTGAAAAAGAGAGTCTTTGTATTATTTCATGGCTAAACTTTTGCCTTCATGGAACACTTCTGCCGTAAAGACAAAAAATTCCATCTCCTCGTCTTTCCATGCGTATGAAGGCAATCCCGCCTTGTTACACAGGTGGGCGAGGGTTTCTTCTCTATTCCAGCCCTGTTCAGTAGCAACTTGTGGAAGGAATACTGCTCTCGTGCCTCCCAGACGTATGATGATTCCGTGCTTTCCGGTTATGAATTTTTCAGCACCGCTTATTTTTCTTATGGGACTGAGTACCGAGATATCAATTTCTATATCTGACAGTTCATCTTCGCTGACGGGCTTGAAGCGTCCGTCGTTCATTGATGAATTAATGGTGTTGTCTATTACTGCATCAAAAAGCTGCTCTCTGGGTTGGATGTGACCAATACAACCACGAAGATTACCGTTCTTATTAAGTGTTACAAATACACCTCTTTTATTCTTCAGCGTTTGTGTTAGTGTATATTCTCCGGAATTTAAGTGAGGCTTCTTTCCCTCCTTCACGCAATATTCGAGTGTGTTCCTTGCAACTTCAAGTAGCGTCAACTTTTCATCACTGTTCAAACCATTGCTGTCGCCTATAATATCAGGAGGTTCAATGTCTCTTGTAAATACTATTGAGGCGTAGCTCACGGAACTGTCAAAATTGCCCAGTATACTGCCTGATGTGTCATACTTTAGCATCTTCCCCTGCACGTTAGGTGGCATAATCTTCATCATCAATGCGATAGGCATAAATCCACAGGCCGTTATTCCGGTTGCCCTTTTGTATTGGAAGAATCCGTCAAAATCCAGGGCGAGGATTCGTTCTATTGCCCCATGGTCAAGTCTTTCTAACTTCGCCTCTACATCCTTTTTAAAAGGAACATAATCGTACCCGTAACCGTAATGGGTAAAATCAGAACTTACAACTATCAGCGTATCTTCATCTATTAATGGTCTCAATTTATCAGCAATAAAATCTAACTCATCGCTGTTAAGCCTGCTGATGAGTAAGGGAATGAGTTCAAAGTCGTCTCCAAGGACCGTTTGCAGAAAAGGTAATTGTGTCTCCAGGGAGTGTTCTCTTTTATGTGCATTCTTGAATGTTCCAATAAATGGAGGATTATTTATAAGGTTATTACAGATGCCCTGATTGAGGTTTACCAGCCCCAATGGTGTCTTATAAGCTTCGACATCAAGTATAGATGCTCCTCTGTATCTGGAATAGTGGCAGGGTGCAAGCACTATCACTCTTTTATATCCGTGGTCCTTTATGGCTTTGTAACCGTAAGCTGCAACTGCTCCCGAATATTGATATCCGGCATGCGGAGATATTATCGCTACAGGTTTCCCNGGTAGGCTNTCTAACAAAGCCTTATCCAGATAGTTGTTTATCTTTTTTGTAAGTTCAGCTTTAGAATCCGGATAAAAACGACCTGCTACGGCAGGCTCACGTACATTCTGTCCTTCGCCCGGCAGATCTCCAAACATGTAATCTTCTGCGTGATTTATCGAAGGGAAGGCTATGCAGAGAATGAATAAAGAAAATAATATGAGGTGTTTNCGCATGATAATTCTCCTTGTGTGAAAACTCAGCTTACCACATGGAAAGTGGTAAGCTATTTGAGGTATTTTACAGCAACGAAGCCACTGATTAGTAATATGACAAATATGATAGAGAGAATGTTAAAATACTTCTCTATAAATGTTTTTATCTTTGGACCGAAGAAATATAACAATCCTGCAACCATAAAGAATCTTGCACTTCTGCTTAAAGCTGATGCAAGGATCAGGGTAAAGATATTGACCTTACAGACTCCGGCCGAAATGGTAAATACCTTGTATGGTATGGGAGTAAACCCAGCCACTGAAATTGCCGAAAATGCGTTATTTTGATATTGAGTACTCACTGCATCGAATAACTCAGTAATGTTGTAAAAACTGATAATCGGTCTTCCGACATACTCAAAAAACTGAAAGCCAATAAAATAACCAAAACATCCCCCTAATATTGACCCGACAGAGCATATCAATGCATATTTAAACGCTTTGGCTGGTATTGCAACTGCTAACGCTATTAAGAGAACGTCCGGCGGAATCGGNAAAAAAGAGGATTCACAAAATGCAAGTATAAAGAGCGCCCACGTACTATGNGGCCTTTCTGCCCAATGTATTGTCCAATCATAGAGCCTCCTTATATAATTTGCTTTTCTAGTGACGTGCTCTTTTTCAATTGATTCCATTATCTAATTANGCAAACGACAAATGCTGTGTTGTAATGATTAGTTAAAGTTGCATAGTCTCTGTAAGTTACCCGTTACTTAGCTACTCTTTCTTCGCCACCTTAGGTATGTAGATACAATACGGCTCTTCTGCCATGTAGTCTCCTGTTTCGTAGAACGCACGTGCTCTGCAACCTTCGCAAACCTTCTTGTATTCGCATAGGCCACACTTGCCTCCAAGCAAATCAGGCTGTCTGAGTTTGGCGAAAACAGCAGAATCCTTCCAGATATCTACAAACTTCTGCTTCTTGATGTGTCCGGCTTCAACTGGCAGATATCCACATGGGAAGACCTCTCCCTTGTGAGAAACAAAGCATACTCCGGTCCCGGCCAGGCATCCTTTTGTCATTGCGGCCATTCCGTGAGTCTTCGGTGTGATCTTGACACCCTCTTCTTTTGCCCGTTCGCGCATTATTCTGAAATAGTGAGGTGAACAGGTAGCCTTAGTCTGGATCACTGCCTCTTTGGATAGATCATAGAAAAGATTAAGGAGCTCCTCGTACTTTTCAGCTGGCAGCATCTGGTCCTCCGCAATTTCAACACCGCAACCTACCGGAACGAGCATAAATATATGAATCGCCTCGGCGCCCAAGTTAACGGCAAGGTTATACAAGTCGCGAAACTGATGTGCGTTGTGCTTTGCAATAGTACAGTTAACCTGCATACCCATTCCCAGCGCCAATAAATTTTTGAATCCTTTTATGGCCAGCTCAAACGATCCTTTCAATTTGCGGAATTCGTCGTGAGTAGCTGCATCTGCACCGTCAAGGCTTATAGCAACNCTGGATACACCTGAGTCAACAATTTTCTTCGCCATAGCCTCATCTACCAATGTACCATTGGTAGCCAGTGCGACTGTTAAGCCTTGTTTCACCGCGTATTTTGCAATATCGAATATGTCTGGNCGAAAAAGCGGTTCTCCTCCGCTTAAGACAAGAATAGGGTTACCCGCTTCNACTATTGCATCGACGAGTTCGAAGGATTCTTTCGTGGTCAAATCATCATTCATCAGCTGGGTACTTACGTCTATCCTTCTACAGTGAATACACTCCAGATTACAGCCAGCAGTCGTTTCCCAGAAAACAAGCCGAAGTTTGTTCTGCATATTTCTCATATATTCACTGGAAACCTTGGCGTCCCCATGTCCTTTTATTTGTGAGTATACTTCCTTGATAGTTCCTTCAGGCATGCCATGCGGCATACCCTGTGAACCTGAACCGTTACCGTGATCATCCTTCATTCTTGCCCCCAGTATTCTTTCTACATTATTGGTAAAATGCGTTAAATTGTTTGTCCTTGACAAGGCAATTTAGCACTGTAATATTAAAATTTTGCATAATATTTACGATTTTACCCTTATTTTGCATAAATTCAAATACAAAAATATCTAATTAATCATAAATGCGGGTGTTATGAAGACCAGAGAAAAAATAACAATATATGATACAACATTGCGAGATGGCAGCCAATCTGAGGGTATCTCGTTTTCTCTGCAGGATAAAGTAGGAATAGCACTTAAGCTCGATGATCTCGGCGTAGATTATATTGAGGGCGGTTATCCATTATCTAATCCCAAAGATAAGAATTTTTTCAAAGAGATCAGAAAAAATTCGTTACAGAACGCTAAGGTTGCCGCATTTGGCAGTACAAAGCGGGCGAATAAAAAGGCATCGGAAGATCCTGGAATAAAAGCACTGCTNTTAACNGANATGNCTGTCGTAACAATCGTAGCCAAGAGTTGGGATTTCCATGTAACAGATGTTCTCAAGGTATCGTTGGATGAAAANCTGAAAATGGTATCGGAAACAGTCGAATATTTGAAATCAAAAGGAAGAGAAGTTATTCTCGATGCAGAACATTTTTTTGACGGGTACAAGAATAATTCCAGATATTCATTAAAAGTATTGAAGGCTGCACAGAATTCAGGGGTGGATACAATTGTCCTTTGTGATACCAACGGAGGATGTTTGCCGCAAGAAGTGGAAAAGATCACTGGAAGTGTTATGGGTAAGATAAAAGTGCCGCTGGGCATACATACTCACAACGACGGTGAACTTGCTGTGGCTAATACCATTGCTGCCATAAATTCCGGAGCAAGGCATGTACAGGGGACAATAAACGGGCTTGGAGAGAGATGTGGCAATGCGAATCTCTGTTCGGTAATACCGAATCTGGTATTGAAAAATAAATTTAAGTGTCTTGGCAATTCGGAACTCAAGAAACTTACGGAAATATCAAGATATGTCAACGAAGTGGCAAATTTTGTACCCATGGCGAATCAGCCTTTTGTAGGTTCAAGTGCTTTTGCACACAAAGGCGGTTTGCACGTAAATGCAATACAGAAGAACAAAAGTACTTACGAGCATATAGAGCCGGAGACAGTTGGAAACGAGAGAAGGATTTTAATATCCGAACTCTCCGGAAGCTCAAATATTCTCAAAAAGGTAGAAAAATATAAGATTGCACACGATAAGAAAATAATGAAGAAGATTCTGAACAAAGTCCAGGATATGGAGAACGAGGGGTATCATTTTGAATCTGCAGAAGGTTCATTCGACCTCCTGGTCAAGAAGGTGATAGGAAAGCACAAAGGTTTTTTTGAACTTGAAGATTTCAGGGTAACTGTGGAAAGAGGAAAAGATGGAAAATCTACTACTCGTGCAAACGTTAAGATAAAGGTTAATGGTGTAGAGGAGCTGACGGTTAGTGATGGGGATGGTCCTGTAAATGCCCTTGACGGCGCATTGCGAAAGGCCCTTGAGAAATTCTACCCATCTCTTTCGGATATGCATCTGATAGATTTTAAGGTACGTGTTATTAATCCTAAAGAGGCAACTGCCGCGAAGGTAAGNGTAATAATTGAATCTCACGATCACAAAGATACCTGGGGTACTGTAGGTGTGTCTGGAAACCTGATAGAGGCGAGNTGGAAAGCACTTGTAGAAAGTATTGAATATAAACTTTTAAAGGACGAAGATGGAGACTGAATTACCAACAAAATACAATCCTAAGGAGATAGAGGATAAATGGTACAGCTTTTGGGAAGAGGGCAATTTTTTTCATTGCGAACCGGATCCTGCCAAGAAACCATATACTATAGTAATTCCACCTCCAAATGTTACAGGTGTCTTACATATGGGGCATGCTCTCAATAATATCCTGCAGGATATTTTGATAAGATGGAGAAGGATGCAGGGNTACAACACACTATGGATGCCGGGAACAGATCACGCGGGCATAGCAACTCAGAATGTCGTTGAAAGGAAATTGGCGAAACAAGGTACAAACCGGCATGAGCTTGGAAGGGAAAAGTTCATCGAGGAGGTGTGGAAATGGAAAAAAGAGTACGGTTCAGAAATCATGAAACAGCTTAGAAAACTGGGTTCATCGTGTGATTGGGAAAGAGAAAGATTCACGATGGACGAAGGTTTGTCAAAAGCCGTTAAAGAGGCATTTGTTAAGCTGTATGAAAAAGGATTTATTTATAAAGGAAAATACATTGTTAACTGGTGTCCAAGGTGCCTTACTGCCATTTCAGATGATGAAGTAGAACATGAAGATCATGAAGGGCACCTCTGGCATATCAGATATCCTTTCCGGGATGCACCGCACCTGTTTGTTACTATTGCGACAACACGTCCGGAAACGATGCTGGGTGATGTTGCCGTCGCGGTAAATCCGGAGGATGAACGATATAAGGATATGATAGGCGAGATGCTCGTTCTTCCTGTGGTAGGACGAGAAATACCCATAATTGCAGATGAAGCTGTAGATCCGGAGTTTGGTACCGGTGCTGTAAAGGTTACTCCCGCACACGATCCAAATGATTTCGAAATCGGCAAGAGGCATGATCTGGACCACGTTATAATTATGAATGAAGACGGAACCATAACAGGTGACGCGGAAAATTATATCGGTATGGACAGGTATGAATGTCGCGAGGCGTTGGTTGAGGAACTTAAACAAGAGAAGAATATAGTAAAGGTCCAACCACATTCTCACTCAGTAGGGCATTGCTATCGCTGCAGAACGGTTATAGAGCCTTATCTTTCTGAACAGTGGTTTGTGAAGATGAAGCCTTTAGCAGAAGCGGCAATTGCAGCACAAAAGAGTGGAGATGTTACTTTTCATCCTGAAAGATGGACTAAGGTCTATTTGAGCTGGCTTGAAAATGTAAGGGATTGGTGTATCTCAAGACAGATATGGTGGGGACACAGGATACCGGCCTGGCAGTGTGCGAGTTGCGATGAGATAAATATTGCTCGTGAGGCCCCGGAGAAATGTTCAAAATGTGGTCACGATACGTTGATTGAAGAGACAGACGTTCTGGACACGTGGTTTAGTTCCGCACTGTGGCCTTTTTCTACAATGGGATGGCCCGAGGAGACAGAGGAATTAAAGTATTACTACCCAACGTCTACACTTGTTACTGACCGTGGTATTATATATTTCTGGGTGGCAAGGATGGTGATGATGGGCCTGGAAATCAGGAATGAAATCCCTTTTTCAAATGTGTACGTGCACGGTACTATTCTCGATGATTTGGGAAGAAAAATGAGCAAGTCTCTTGGCAATGGGATTGATCCTCTGCTAATGATTGATCAGTACGGGGCTGATGCAGTAAGAACATCAATAATAATGCTAACTGTTGAGGGGCAGGATGTAAAACTCAATGAAAACAGGTTTGAAATGGGTAGGAATTTCATTAACAAGGTATGGAATGCTGC
>JGI26270J51728_1001088_pt1 | contig 10671 bp, 13 predicted proteins | sample SaaInlLV_10m_DNA_2_FD_51728 | JGI IMG/M metagenome (IMG submission 51728) | reverse complement strand
TTTATATTTAAGTAAGGACTTGGGGTAAATTTGTCTAATGAGTCACCCAGAGTGATTCCGTTTGTGCAGAGGTAAATATGCCGTTTTTTTGCAATTAATCCGTTTACTATCTTATCAAGATCCGGATGAAGGAAAGGTTCTCCTCCGGTGACTGATACCACAGGTGCTCCACACTCCTCAGCGGCATGCATGCATTCTTCAACACTCATCTTCCTGTCCATTGTCTCCTTAAATTCCTGAATCCTGCCGCAGCCTTCGCATGTGAGGTTGCAGTTATGTGTAATCTCCAGCATCATTACAAGGGGAAACCGCTTAACTGATGAAATTTTGTTCTTTAGTAAATATTTACTAATAGAATATGTCTGCTTGAGCGAACTTCTCATTATTTTATACCTTTTATTATGCAATTATTGACGAATTTTCGATTATACATTATTTGTCATACTTGCGAAAGAATGAATCTTCACTCCTGAATATAAGTACATTATCATCATTCGTGACAGTCTTGACGACAGGAATATTTAATAAATAAATTGACATAAATATTTGGATTTGATAGGTTTACGGGTTTGCAAATTTTGCCGCTGTATCGTCAGGACATGAAAAGTCGTATTGACTTCATAGTGCTGGTAAAAATGACCAACTCTCACGAGTATTATATATTTGATATTTAATGTCAAGAGCAAAAGATGATAGCTATTTTATGTGCGATACGGCAGGAAATAAGCCCTTTAGCTGCCTGTATGAACGTTTCCAGGAAGTATAACATAGATGAAATACCGTTCTACCAGGGTGACCTGAATGGTCGACCCCTTACTCTTGTTCAAGGCGGAATTGGCAGAGAAAATGCGATCAAAGCCGCTTCGTGTCTGTTAGAATCTACGAGTGTGGATCTGTTGATTTCAGCAGGTGTTGCAGGGGGCATAATACACGGTCTTAATGTCGGCGATATGGTTGTCGCAGAACGAGTCGGATATACCAGTCAGGATGATTTCGACGGTGAGGAGTTGCAACTTGAGCCTGATTTTGTCTGCAAAGAAGAGATCGTTCAATTGGCCAGGCAATGTAGTGATNATCTGGAGTCAAAGATACATTTCGGTAATCTATTNACGGTTGACAANGTTATAAGNCAGGCNAGTACAAAAAGAAGGATTGGAGAGCAAAATTCTTTTCTGGCAGTTGAAATGGAGAGCGCNGCTGTTGCAGAAGTTGCATATGAGAAGGGCGTCGACTTTGCGGCAATACGTTCAATATCTGATGATATAGATGATGACCTTCAACTTGATTATGACAATATGATTTCTGATGAGGGCAAGGTTAAGGTTGCAAGCATTGCATTGAGNGTTTTGAAGAACCCTCAAAAGCTGGCACTTTTAAGTCGCCTTAACAAACAGACGAGACGCGCATCGAAGAATCTGGCTTACTTCATGACTAGATTAGTTCCATTGATAGAGACTAATTTTACAAACTAATACTAATAAACTGTCGGGAGGACGGTATGTCGAATAAAAAAATTGGAATTGTAATGGGTAGTGATTCTGATCTTAGCACTATGCAGGAGACACTTAATGTCCTAGATGAATTTGGAGTAAAATATGATGTAGATGTAATTTCATGTCATAGAACCCCACAGCGTGCGCATAAGTATGCGATGACAGCGGAGAAAAAGGGTTACAAGGTTATTATAGGTGGAGCGGGGGGTTCTGCACATCTTGCAGGTGTGATAGCATCAATGGCTCCTATTCCTGTNATTGGAGTTCCTATGCTGACACCTGATCTTGGTGGGCTTGACTCTCTTTATTCCATTGTGCAAATGCCGGGTGGCGTTCCTGTTGCTGCTGTCGGCATAGGAAAGGCCGGTGCAAAAAATGCGGCCATCCTGGCAATTCAGATTCTGAGCACTGCGGACAAAGCTCTTAAAAAGAAGATTATTGATTTTAAGAAGAAGCAGGCTGAAAAGGTAATTCAAAAAGATAAAAACGTAAAGAAATTACTAAAAAAATCAAAACAGTAATAAGTCTAGAAGTTAAAAAGCAATCACACAGAGACACGAAGACACAAAGAGTAATGACTGAAAACGAGATTGGAAAAGTGGTAGTTGATTCTGCAATTACAATTCACAAAGCTCTTGGTCCTGGTATTTATGAGATCGTGTATGAGGTTGCATTAACACATGAGTTAAAGAAGCATGATTTAAATGTTGAAAGACAAGTTCCCGTGTCAATAGAATATGATGGAATAAAGTTCGACGAGGGATTCAGGGCAGATATTATTGTTGAAAACAAGGTAATCTTGGAATTAAAATCGATAGAATCTGTCACAAAAGCACATAAGAAGCAAGTATTAACATATCTTCGACTGACAGGGTGTAAGCTAGGCTACTTATTGAATTTTGGCGAAGACCTGATGAAGGATGGGATAACAAGAATTATAAATGGATATCTCAAATAATGTTAATCTTTGTGTTCTTTGTGACTTTGTGTGAGAAATAGTTTTTTTATAAGGAGGTTTTTGTGCCGGTACCAACAATAGAATGGATAGGTGGAATAGACGGAAAGATAAAGATTATAGACCAGACTCTCTTGCCGAATGAATTAAAATATGTCTTCTGTGATGATAGAGATAGTATTTACCATGCGATAAAGACACTCATGGTCAGGGGTGCCCCTGCTATCGGAATTGCCGGTGCAATGGGTGCTGTAGTAGGGATTAAAGACAGTAAATCGGAGGACTTTGACTCTTTTTTCAAAGAGTTCAAGGAGGTAACTGCATATCTGGGCTCTTCCAGACCGACAGCCGTCAATCTGTTCTGGGGCTTGAAACGTATGGAAGATACTGCGCAGAGGAATAGCCAGAAACCGGTTTCTGAGATTAAAGAGATCCTTCTTAATGAAGCAAAAACAATTCTCGAAGAGGATAAAGCTATATGCCGAAAGATAGGTGAAAATGGTGAAGCTTTATTAGAAGAGGGTAGTTGTGTAATAACTCATTGTAATGCAGGTGGATTAGCTACCGGAGATTTTGGAACAGCTCTGGCGGTAATGTTTGCCGCAACTGATAAAGGGAAAAAGATCAGTGTGTATGCGGATGAGACACGTCCATTATTACAGGGATCCAGGCTTACGGTCTGGGAACTGAAAAATGCCGGTATTGATGTAACGTTAATTTGTGATAATATGTCGGCTCATACTATGAAAAGCAAAAAGGTTGACTGTGTTATTGTGGGTGCTGACAGAATTGCCTCAAATGGTGATGCCGCGAATAAGATAGGCACGTACGGCCTCTCTATCATAGCAAAGGAGCATGGTGTGCCATTCTATGTTGCAGCACCAGCTTCTACTTTCGATCTGACTATTGCTTCCGGTGATGAAATACCTATAGAGGAGAGAGAACCGGATGAGGTTACTACTATTGCTGGGCACAAGATTGCCCCGGATGGTATTAAGGTGTTTAATCCTGCATTCGACGTAACACCGGCAGCGAATATAAAAGCTATTATTACGGAAAGAGGAGTGATTTACAATCCGGATACAGAAAAAGTTAAAAATGTTATTGGGAATAATTCATAAGAGGGAGGGGCGTCATGACAAAATTTAAATATGTAATTTGCATTGTTACCATTACATGTGTAACCGCATTAATTTCATCAGGTTGTGAGGTGCAGAGGTATACAACGAAATTCCAAGCGACTCCTATGGACAGTGTAAATGAAGATCTTTCAATAGATCCTCAAAAGCTTACTCAAGAAATGGATGACCAGATGATGATTGAAGATGAGAGGAGAAGGAATATGCTGTTGGATAAAGCAAAGGCAGAAGCTGAAAAGGGTAATAAGACTGGTACGCAAAATACAGAAGGTGCAAAGTAAGAGTAATTTGCAGAGGCAAAGCTTTCTGTCTTAGGACAAGTGAGTGGGGAGGGCGGATGAAAAGCAGATTCTAGTCCGCAAGTCTCAGCCCTTTATTCTTTGCGTATTCGTAAATAGTGTTGAATTCCTGTCGAGTTACCGGTCTGTTTATTTCAGCAAAATCGTGAGCATTGAAGGCCGGTCTGTATTGGTCCATGATATTTACAAATGTATTCTCAGAGATTTCGTTTGCAATAAAATCAATTATCTCTTTGCTGTGTGCAATATTGTCTGGCATTACAAGATGACGTACCAGCAGTCCCCTAACCGCAATGCCATCCTTTGTCTCCAGGTCTCCAACCTGTCTATACATTTCCAATAGAGCAGATTTCATTACATCAGGGTAATCCTGTGCAAAGGAATATTTCCTGGAAGAGTCGCAACTTAAATATTTTGCGTCAGGCATGTAAATATCAATTGCTCCTTCCAGAAGCAGTAATGATTCGATAGATTCATAGCCACCGCAGTTATAAACAACTGGAATTGCGAGCCCTCTTTCTTTTGCTAAGAAAACAGATTCAATAACTTGAGGCACCACGTGTGTTGGAGTGACAAAGTTGATGTTTACACATCCTCGTGTTTGTAACTGTAGCATCATGTTTACCATATCGTCTATTTCAACTTCGTGTCCATTTCGGAGCTGGCTGATGTCGTAGTTTTGGCAGAAAACACAACTGAGGTTACAGCCTGCAAAGAATATTGTTCCGGAGCCTCCGCTGCCAACCAGTACTGCTTCTTCTCCATAATGCGGACCGGCTGAAGAGACAACAACCTTTGCTCCAATACCGCAGAATCCTTTTTCATAATTCAAGCGGTTAATCTTACATAGCCTTGGGCACAGTTCGCAGGATTCTAATAATTTGTAAGCGGATTGAATAGTCTGTTCTGTTACTACTTTCCTATGTGCAGTTGTCATGATGTTTGATTTTAGAATTAAATCTGTTTTTGTCAATGCATGCCCATCCTAAATGTTTCTTTTGGTTCTCAGCTGACCGGCNCGTATGGAAACACGCCCTACATGATACCGTTATTCTNTTGTAGGTCGGGTTTCTAAACCCGACGTAATCATACTTCCTAATTCTTGACACCCTTGATCATTTCTGCAATAATCACCGTCATGATAAAAGAGATGATAGGAAGAATCGTTGAAGGCGGAGACCTTTCCTTTGAAGAGAGTAAGACGGTTATGAAGGAAATAATGGAAGGCGTTGCCACGGAAGTGCAGATTGGATCCTTTGTTACAGCGTTACGAATGAAGGGTGAAACAGTTGANGAGATTGCCGGTTGTGTTAGTGTTATGAGAGAGAAGGCAACTCATATCAATGTGGGTAAAAGTTTAGTAGTGGATACCTGCGGTACCGGTGGAGACGCAAAAAGTACGTTTAACATTTCGACGTGTGCCGCATTTGTTGTTGCAGGGGCGGGACTGAAGGTAGCAAAGCATGGTAATAAGGCATCTTCAAGTAAATGTGGAAGTGCTGATGTACTGAAGTTGTTGGGAGTTAATATTGATGCCAATACAAAAGTTGTAGAAGAGTGCATTCAGAAAGCAAATATCGGTTTTCTTATGGCGCCTCTTTTACACAGTTCGATGAAACATGCCGTGGGACCAAGACGTGAAATAGGAATCAAAACTATTTTTAATATCCTGGGGCCATTAACTAACCCTGCAAGGGCAACTAGACAGGTTATAGGCGTATATGATGCTAAGTTGACTGATGTTGTAGCAAAGGTACTTAAAAAGCTTAATACAGAGCATGCATTTGTGGTATATGGCTATGATGGTATGGATGAGATCACCACGACTGATAAAACAAAAGTTTGTGAATTGAAGGATGGAAAGATTAAGAGCTATTTTATTACACACGATAGCTTCAATATTCCAAAGGCAGATATGAATGATTTCATTGTAGATTCACCTGAGGATAGCGTGATTGCAATCAATGCTGTATTGGATGGGGCGAACGGTCCAAAACGAGATATTGTTCTGTTAAACGCATCTGCCGCAATTGTTGCAGGAGGAGGTGCTGAAAATCTGAAGGATGGAGTACGTCTCGCTGCAGAATCTATTGACTCCGGGAAGGCTAAAGCATCCCTGGGGAAATTGATTGAACTGACACAGAACATCTGAGTTGACCGGCGCGTATGGAAACGCGCCCTACGTGATACCAACACTCTTTGTAGGTCGGGTTTCTATACCCGTCGCAAATTCTGTTTAACAGCTTCGCCAATCAGCATACTCTTGAAGCGAAACCCTCTTGCCACTCTTAAGAAGTGAGTACTTTCCAAAATCGTTCATATTGCTGAGTGCCTGTAGATCAAAGACAGGTCCATCCTTACAAACCATCTGGCCGTCGCATACACATTGACCACAGACACCTATGCCGCATTTCATATATCTTTCCAGTGACGCCTCGAATTGTATATCATGCTTCTTGCAGAATTCGAATACTTTAGACATCATAATTTCCGGACCGCATGTATATATAATGTCGTATTCATGCTTATTGTGCAGGTCCTCAAGAACGTCTGTCGGGTATCCTTTAATACCTTCACTTCCATCGTCTGTAAAGAGAGTAAGGTTCTTGTAGCGATTTTTGAAGAATAGTGATCTACTTGTTGCAGCTCCCATGAGGATAGTGGGGTTATTGTTTTGCAGCTTTTCAATGAGAACTGTCACAGAAGCCATTCCACACCCGCCTCCTATTACACAGACACTTCCTTTTCCGTTCTTAACACTATCCGGAAAACTGTACCCATGACCAAACGGACCTCTAATACCAATCCGGTCTCCAGGGCCCATCTGGTGTAAGAGTTTTGTGAATTTTCCTCTTTCAAGAACAGTGATCCCGAAAAAACCATCGCCCAGATATGATACTGCAAACGGTTTCTCATCAACGCCAGGCAACCAGACCATAATAAATTGTCCGGGGTCATAATCAAGCTTGTATTTGAACATAAATGACTTTGTCCCATTGGACTCATCAATGATCTTATCAATCTTCATCATTACCGGTTGATCAAAAGAAGCGAATTCACTCATGGGCAACTCCAATCATTTCATGTATAGAGTTATAGCTGTTTTCAGACATCCATGTTTCCATTTCCTGGCATATCTTTCTGAAGACGTCTATTCCTCTTTCGTATATCGCGGTACCAACCCCAATCGCGGTTGCACCGGCCATAATCATTTCGATGGCGTGGCGGCCCGTAGAGATCCCTCCAGTGCCGATTATAGGAATTTTAACTGCTTCGTATATATCATATACACATCGTGTTGCAACAGGCCTCAGGGCCTGTCCTGAAACACCTCCAACCTTATATGATAGAATAGGTTTACGTGCTTCTATATTGATTATCATACCCGGACCAAGTGTATTTACAGCTGTTATGGCATCGGCACCGGCGTTTTCGGCAGCCTTTGCTAAGTTGCCTATTTCAGGTATGTTAGGTGATAGTTTGACAAATATAGGGAGTTTGCTGGCATTTCTGACGGCGGCAACAATCTTTCCTGTGCTTTCTGGAGTTCCCTGTCCGGCCAGTAGCCCGAAACCGGGCGTATGAGGGCACGAGAGCGGAAGTTCAATAGCCGAAAATTCATTAGCTGACAGTTTATCCACAACACGTACGAAGTCGTCCGGTTCTGTGCCGATAATGCTTGCAATTACTGGTATTGGGACATCTTTCAAGTTTGAAAACTCTCTAGCGGTCTCCTCTGCACCGGGGTTTGAGTACCCAACAGCATTCAACATTCCTCCTTCGAATGGAATAACGGTTGGGTTTTTGTGTCCTTCTCTAGCTTCAAAACTAACCGATTTGATAGTGGCCGCACCAACACCACTGTCCGCAACCCGTTTTAGAAGGGATTTAGATGTGCCGAGAAATCCTGATGGGAGAACAGTCGGGTTTGACATTTTTATCCCGCACAGGTTAGTATCGAGGCTTGGTGTAGTCATATTATTAGACAGAGTTTATAGAATAAGAAAGAAGTCGGAAAAAATCATTTAGTCAATGTCACAGGAGTATACCAAAAGGTCAGAATTTGTTGAAGGCATATTTTCAGGCATTCTTTTACATCCATTTCAAATTGTAATGGGTATAATATTGACTTTTAATGGGAAATATGTATTTATATTCCTAATTGATGCTCCATGTGTGCCGAATATTAGCAATCTTAATTTAATGGAAATGCATATCCCGGTCTGCACCTGCAGTCTACACCTTAATTATATTATATCATGATTACATTTCTCGGATTTCTGTTACTTATATTTATTATATCTGCTATTGGTGGCCTGTTTCCACTGGTGAGAGCTTGGTCCAAAAACAATATCAGGCTGACAGTCAGTTTTGGTGTGGGAGTTCTGTTTGGAAGTTGCTTCTTTTATATGTTGCCGGAAATCACACAACCCCTTGGTAGCAGTGTCGGCATACCAATACTGATCGGGTTTTTTATTATTTATATACTCGAAAAATTTGTAATGGTACATTCCTGCGAAGAGGATGTATGTGACGTCCACACAATAGGACTCTCCGCATTTCTTGGTATTTCATTTCACAGTCTGATAGAAGGCATGTCAATGGGTGCCGGATTTCTTACGAAAGATATTGGCATAATAATATTTCTGGCAATTATTGTTCACAAATTCCCTTCCGCCCTGTCACTTACCGGGATTCTTATACATGGAGGATATAAAAAGGCAAGTATTATTAAACTGGCTCTGGTCTTTTCGTTGACTACACCCATTGGTGCTCTCATATCTTTTTTTATTTTCAAAAATCTGCATGAGAACGTTCTCGCCTGGGCAATTGGAATATCTTCCGGTACTTTTTTATATATTGCCAGCAGTGATCTTTTGCCATTTGTCCACCAGCATCATCCTCGGAAATTCTATAATCTACTTAGTCTGGCATTAGGCCTGTTTTTAGTGTGGCTCGGGAAATATTTTATTTAGTCACTTTTCAATTAAACATACCATGCATGGAATTAATTAAATTATTTTTCTGCGGTATTTGGGAAATATTCCAGCTCTTAGCACCGTACATGTTAATAGGGCTGCTCTTGGCAGGAGTGCTTCATGTTTTTATTCCGCGACATATGATTCAACGTCTTATGGGTGGAAAAGGATTGTTAAGTGTCATCACGTCTGCGGCTATTGGTATTCCGCTTCCGATATGCAGCTGTGCTGTTGTTCCTGTCTCTATTGAGCTTCGTCGTAAAGGCGCCAGCAAGCCATCAATAATGTCGTTCCTTATTACAACTCCCGAGTCAGGATCTGATTCAATCCTGATAACGTGGGGATTATTAGGCCCCTTTATGGCAATTGCCAGACCAATAGCAAGTTTCTTCTCTGCGTTATTGGCAGGTTTTTTTGCTATCAGCCTGCTCAGTGATAGTGATAGAAATGATGTTGGAGGAAAAGAATATACCGGCTGTCGTGACCATGGAGTCGAGAGTTTTGATGATGAGTGTTATGCGGGAATATTTCAAAGCATTAAACGAATATGGAGTTATGCCTTTAAAAAGATGGCGGATGAAATTGTTTTTTCACTGCTAATTGGACTATTACTGGCAGGCTTGATCATAGCCGTCTTTCCCGATAACCTGGCGGCATATGGAATGTCAAAAGGTATAATACCCATGTTGATTATGCTGGTAGCAAGCGTTCCTCTTTATATGTGTGCATCTGCCAGTACTCCTATAGCAGCCGCTCTTATTGTTAAGGGAATCAGTCCCGGTGCTGCCATGGTCTTTCTTTTAGCAGGACCGGCTACGAACGTTACCACTCTTGTCATGTTGACCAGGCAATTTGGTGGTAGATTTGTCCGTGTTTATCTGGCATGTATTATTGCAGGCGCTCTGATATCCGGTTATGTCTTTGACTATCTGCTGGTTCTTTCAGGAATGCACATCATTCCAACAATGAGCATGGACAGTCATTCTATCATTGGTGCATTCCAGTGGGTTTCTGCACTACTGCTTATTGCTCTCATGGTCTGGCGATTTAAGAATGGTGCACTCAGGACAGGACTGAAAGATTTGTCTGACAATACATCTGTACTATTTAGAAACAAACGTGCTCCCAAATCGTAAAGTGGTGTACTAAGTAGGTGCCAGGCTTTATTAGTTTTAATATTGAAATATAAGGATTCAGAACAGATGCGTGTTTTAGGGATAGATCCGGGCACAATGGTAACCGGCTTTGGAATTGTTGATGATATTAGAGGCAAATTGTCCTCAGTGAGCTTTGGTACTATTGAAGGCAAGCGAAAGGATTCGTTTCCGGATAGGCTTAAAATGATGTTTGATGGATTAAATAAGGCTATTGACGATTACAAGCCTGAGCAGATTGCATTGGAGAGCGCATTTTATGGGAAAAATGTAAAAGCTGCTATCAAGATTGGTGAAGCCAGAGGAGTTGCAATTTTGTGTGCAGCATTAGCAGGGATTCCTCTGTTTGAGTATGCTCCGACCGAAGTGAAGCGGGCAGTTGTTGGTATAGGTAATGCCCAAAAGATGCAGGTGAGTAAAATGGTGAAGGTTATTTTGTCATTATCTGATGTCCCTGAGAAGTATGATGCGACGGATGCGCTGGCGATTGCTATATGCCATTGTCACAGAATGAAATTGACGGTTTAATCTTGACAGCGATGTGGTAAAAGTTATAATTATCAGATTGGATATTTTTTTCTAGATTGTTGTAATTTCTTGTAAATTAAGCTATTAGGAAGATTATGGATCTGGCTGTAGCAGAAAATAATAT
>JGI26270J51728_1001084_pt1 | contig 10695 bp, 8 predicted proteins | sample SaaInlLV_10m_DNA_2_FD_51728 | JGI IMG/M metagenome (IMG submission 51728) | reverse complement strand
AGCTTTAAGCGAGGGAAGATTTCCTGCTGGGCATACCAGCTCCATACGATAACTCATCCAGCTATTATATCACACCAAAAAAACTGTAAGAAAATTAGTAACTATTCAGCTCACCCCTAAAATTTACCATCTTTGTGTTGGTGGTAGCAACCTTGTGTGGTAGGATATTTATTAAGAGAAACTATGCAATCAATCAATTTTGAATTTATCAGAGATCACCAACCTGTCATCGCAGATCTTGGCGGTTATGCGGAGGCGATTTTGCATATTGATCCAGGTGCTGCCTTGACCCGCCTGCGCAGTATTGCGGAAGTGATTACTCGCATTATTTATCGTAAAGAAAACCTCCCTTTTATCCCCAACGCTAATTTTTTCGACCTGCTTAAAGCACCCGCCTTTCTTGCCTCGGTTGATAAGCGTTTAATGGACTACCTACACTTTCTGAGAAAAAATGGGAATAGTGCGGCACATGGTGGTGAGGGAAACCAGTCGATTGCACTACAGGCATTGAAGATTACTCACCAACTGGTTAGTTATCTTGCAATACAATATTACAGACAAGAGTACGCCTCCATTTCTCAATTTATAGCCATTGATCACCCTACTGAGCCGCTCAAACAGGCCAAACAGCAGGCAGAACTCAAACAGCAAGCACAAGAGATTAAGGCATTAATCAAGGCGTTGGATGAGCAGCGAGTTCGTGCTGAACAGAGTGAGTCCAGATTGAAGTCTACCCTAAAAGAGCAACAAGAGGCGGCAAAACAGAGCCATGCCACCGCCCAATCTTTGAGCTGGAATGAGGCAACCACTCGCCGCCTGTTGATTGATACCATGTTGGTGCAAGCAGGCTGGAATCTTAAAGATGAATATCAGGTAACGCTAGAACACCCTGTCGAACATCAGCCTACATCCAGCGGAATCGGTTATGCCGACTATGTTCTCTGGGATGAGAGCGGAAAACCACTCGCAGTGGTAGAGGCAAAACGCTCTAGCGAAGAGGGTCTACAGATTGGGAGAGAGCAGGCAAGAATCTATGCTGATGGGCTAGAGAAGATGACAGGGCAGCGTCCCGTTATCTTCTATACCAACGGCTATGAAACTTATATCTGGGATGATCGACAATACAACAGCTACCGCCCCGTATATGGTTTTTATAGTCGTGACAGCCTCAACTACCTCCTCTACCAACGCCAATACCGAGCGCCTGCCATCGAGCAGTTCAATCCAGATATTGAGATTGCGGGTCGCCCTTACCAGATTGAGGCAGTCAAAGCCGTCGCTAAAAAATTCCAAGATCAACGCCGAAAAGCACTGCTGATTCAAGCAACCGGCACAGGAAAAACCAGAGTCGCTATTGCTATCAGCGAACTGCTTACCCGCACCCACTGGGGAAAGCGAGTGTTATTTCTATGCGACCGCAGAGAGCTTCGTCGTCAGGCAGATAGCGCCTACAAAATCTATCTATCTACAGAGCCGCGTTGTGTGATTGGTGAAAAGAATGAGATTGACCAGAACGCACGCATCTACCTCTCTACCTACCCAGGGATGATGAATCGCTTTCACCAACTCGATGTTGGTTTTTTTGATCTAATTATTGCGGATGAGTCTCACCGCTCCATCTACAATCGATACCGTGAAATTTTTGAATACTTTGATGCATTGCAACTAGGGCTGACTGCAACGCCGGTCAAGTTTATCGCCCGCAACACCTATGAGCTATTCGGTTGCGAAGATCAAGACCCAACTTTCAATTATAGTTTGGATGATGCAATCAACAATGAGCAGCCCTATCTTGTCCCTTTTAAAGTTAAAGATCTGACCACTGAGTTTCTGCGAGAGGGGCTCTACTACGATGACCTCTCAGCAGAGCAGAAGAGACAACTGGAAGAGGATCTCGGCGAAGAGGCGGCAAAGCAGACCCACATCAAGGGCAGTCAGATTGGTAAGAAGATATTTAGTGAAGATACTGACCGCATCATTCTGGAAAATCTGATCAACAATGGGATTAAAGATGCGACCCATTCACTGGTTGGTAAAACCATCATCTTTGCCCAGAGCCAACAGCACGCGGAACATCTGGAAGCGCTTTTTACCAAGCTCTACCCGCAATATGGAACCGCCGTCTGTAAGGTAATTCATAATAAGGTGACTCGTGCCGAGGCATTGATTGATGAGTTCAAAGAGAGCGGTAACCAGTTTCGTATCGCTATCTCCGTTGATATGATGGATACAGGAATCGATGTGCCTGAGGTGGTTAATCTGGTCTTTGCAAGATCGATTAAGTCATGGGTGAAGTTCTGGCAGATGATTGGGAGAGGAACACGACTCTGTGAAAATCTCTTTGGTGAGGGGGAGGATAAAAAAGAGTTTCTCATCTTCGACCACTATAGCAACTTCGCCTATTTTGAAGAGGAGTATCAGGAGGCAGAAGAGTCTCTCGGCAAGTCACTGCTTGAACAACTCTTCGAGGCTCGCTTAAATCTAGTACGCTCATCACAACTCAAGAACAACAGAGAGGCTTTTGATCTGGGAGTCAGTCTGATCCGTGCTGACATCAACGATCTACCAGAAAAGAGTGTCACTGTTAAAAAAGAGCTGCGTACCGTTCACGAACTACAGCAGAGCAAGCTGTTAGAGCGGATGGAGGCAAACACCCTTCACACCCTGGAAAAAGTGGTTGCACCGCTGATGGGAAGTCGAGTCTTACGAGAGCCGACTGCCATATCATTTGATCGGTTAATGGCTAATCTGCAAGGTTGTGTTGTAGAGCAGTCAAGCTGTCTTGAAGACCTGAGAGATGTGTTGCTCTTGGGGTTGAGTGAGTTACCTGTCACCATTCAGGCGGTACGGCAGAAAGATAGCGTGATTCAAGAGGTACAGAGCGCAGCGTTCTGGTACAACCCAACCGTAATCAGGTTAGAGTGGGTGCGAACAGAGTTGCGCGGCATTATGAAATATCGAGAGCGTGGCAGTGAGCCAGGTAGTATTGAGACAACCACAACTAAAGAAGATAAAAGTAAGATTAAAGAAAAAAATAGATCAATTGATCTCGGCTCTATCAGTGATACTTTAAGATACCGCAAACGGATCAAAGCCATTTTAGACAAGATGGTAGAGAGTAATCTGGTACTACAAAAAATCCGTAACAACCAACCGATAGAGCCAGCCGAGATGGATAGCCTTGTCTCCACTATTCTGACTGAAAATCCAGGGGTGGATATCAACATACTTAACGAGTTCTACCACCGCTCATCCTTTGAACTTCAGACTACCCTGCGTGAGTTGATCGGGATGGATTCAGAGGCAGTTGAAAACCACTTCACCCAATTTCTCCATAAACACCCAGAGCTGGCGTACCGACAAGTACAGTTTATGAATTTGCTAAAAACCTATCTCAGCAACCACGGCACGATCACGGTTGAAAAGCTCTACGAAGCACCTTTCACCAGTATAGATCATGAGGGGGTCGGTGGTCTATTCAAATCGGAAGATGTCGATGATCTGGTAGAGGTACTGCGCCCCTATCTTGTTACTGAACCCACCCAACATGAGGCTCACTAAATGCTAACCGGCACCCTACGCAATGATATCGACAAACTCTGGGAGAAGTTTTGGACAGGCGGAATCGCCAATCCACTGACCGTGATTGAGCAGATTTCCTACCTGATGTTTGCCAGAATGCTCGATATGCAGGAGCAGCTCAAAGAGCGAAAGTCTGCCCGCACTGGCAAGCCGTTTGAGCGGCTCTACCCAGAGACTCCAGCAGGACAACTACTGCGTTGGCAAAACTTCAAAAACCTCTCGGGTAGCGAGATGCGTAGCCACCTAAGAGATAAAGTCTACCCAGGCTTTGCTAAAGTCCACCTCGGCAGTAGTGATGTGGCGGAGTTTATGGCAGATGCCGAGATGGAGATCAAAAATGAATCGGTACTGGTGGCAGCGGTAGAGATGGTGGAAAAACTCCCCCTCACCGACAGCGACATCAAAGGTGACATCTACGAATACCTTCTCTCCAAACTCACCACTGCGGGGATCAATGGGCAGTTCCGTACCCCGCGCCACATTATTGATCTGATGGTGGCGATGGTCGATGTGCAGCCCGACGAAATCATCTGCGATCCCGCCTGTGGAACCGCTGGTTTTCTGGCTCGCACCATGGAGTACCTCAACCGCACCCACTCCAGCCCAGAAGGAATTTTCAAAGATGAGGATGGCAACATCCACTACAGCGGCGACCAGTTAGAGCCATACCGCAACCATATCGGCAAAGAGATGTTCTGGGGGTTCGATTTTGACACCACCATGTTACGAGTCTCGGCAATGAATATGCTGCTGCACGGAGTCTCTGCCCCCAATATTCACTATCAAGACACGCTCAACCGCTCGATCCAAGAGCACTACCCGCAACAGGAGCAGAACGCCTTTGATGTGGTGCTCGCCAACCCGCCGTTTAAGGGGAGTCTGGATGAGAATAGCATCCACCCCGAACTGCTCAAACAGGTCAAAACCAAAAAGACCGAACTGCTCTTTGTGGCGCAGATTTTACGGATGCTCAAACTGGGCGGACGAAGTGCCACCATTGTTCCCGATGGGGTGCTGTTTGGTGCCTCCAAGGCACACCAGAAACTGCGCAAAACCCTAATCGAAGAGAATCAGCTAGAGGCGATTATCAGTCTCCCCAGTGGCGTATTCAAACCTTATGCGGGTGTCTCAACGGCCATTCTGGTTTTCACTAAAGGAGGGACCACCGATCAAGTCTGGTTCTATGACCTCACTGCCGATGGGCGATCTCTGGATGATAAGCGTGCTCCGTTAGTTGAGGATGAGCAGTTTGGGCCGCTTCCGACACAACCACTCAATAAGGAGGAGAGCGAAAAAAATAACCTCCCCGACTGTCTCAACCAGTGGCGAACCTATCATCAGTTGAGAATGGCAAATCAATCGACTGAGCAGTTCAGTGATCGCACGGCTAAAGCGTTTACTGTGCCGACCGAGGAGATTGTTGGTAACAAGTATGATCTCTCCATCAACCGTTACAGAGAGGTGATTTATGAAGAGGAGGCGTATGATCCACCGAGAGAGATTCTGGCTGAGATGAAGCAGTTGGAGCAGGAGATCGTGCGGGAGATGGATGAGTTGGAGGGGATGTTGTGAGCATATCAAGCGAATTTAAAAGATTTCCAGCTCACTGGGATGTATTGCCTTTTAATGAAGCAGTAAAAGATATAACATCGAAAAGTTCTAAAATTCCAAAAACTGATTATTTGAAGGTTGGTAATATTCCTGTTGTTGATCAAGGGAAGTTATTATTTGGCGGGTACACAAATGATATCTCTCTTCAAGCAAGGGTTGAAATTCCATCAATTATTTTTGGAGACCATACAAGGATTTTTAAGTTTATAGATAGACATTTTTGTTTGGGTGCTGATGGAGCTAAAATTCTTGAACCAAATGTAAATCTCGATAAAAAATTCTTATTCCAATATCTTAAACAGCTTAGAATCGAGTCAGCTGGTTATAGTAGGCACTACAAATTTCTAAAAGAAACTTTGGTTCCTGTTCCTCCCCTAAAAGAACAAAAACGCATCGCCACTATCCTCGACAAAGCCGACAGCATACGCCGCAAACGCCAATATGCCATCCAGTTAGCAGACAAACTCCTCCGCGCGATCTTCCTCGACCTCTTCGGTGATCCAGTTACCAATCCAAAAGAGTGGAAGGTTGTTGAGGTTGGTTCTGTAACCGATTGCATTGTCCCAGGTAGAGATAAACCAAAATCATTCTCAGGAAACATACCTTGGGTTACGACTAACGACCTAGTTCATCTTGGTGTTACCAGTAAATCAATAAAATCAATTGGGCTTTCAGTTGATGAAATTAAGCAGGTGAAGGCTAAAATTGTACCTAAAGGGTCAGTTGTAATGACATGTGTTGGTGATCTTGGAGTAGTATCTCTTATTGGAACTGATATGGTTATTAATCAGCAACTACATGCTTTTTTACCCTCAGATGAGGTTAATCCTTCTTTTCTATCCTATATGCTCTCTTTTAAAAAAGGTTATATGGTTAAGATGGCATCTAATACAACGGTTCCGTACATGAACAAGAGTATTTGCAATAGTGTTCCAATCTTTTTACCACCAGCTAATTTACAGAAGAGGTTTAGCCAAACGGTAGACCATGTTAAAAAAATAATTGATAAAGATATTTTTAGTGTTAAGCGTAGCAATGAGCTGTTTAATTCCCTAAGCCAACAAGCCTTCTCAGGCAACCTATAGGCTCAAACCATGACAACAGAGCCAGAAGCCAAACCTGAACCAGTAGCCATACCTCTCAAAATAGGAGAGCTATCTTTGACAGATTGGCCTTGCCCAGAAGATCTGCTGGAGCGCAAGGATGAGATAGAGAATCTTTCACCAGTACTCCTCAACGCAGCAGCACCGTTAGTCTTTGCTCTGGATGCCCCATGGGGCGGCGGAAAAACCACCTTTATAAAACTGTGGCAACACTACTTGGAAAGCAAGTGTGGCTACACGAGCCTCTATCTCAATGCATGGGAGAGTGATTTTGCAGAAGATCCACTGCTACCAGTGCTCGCCACTTTTGACAAGTGGTTGAAAGGAAATGAGACAACATCAGAAGTAAAGAAGAGTTGGGAGAAGGTCAAAACGCTTGCGCCATCCATACTCAAAGCCTCAGCCATTGCGGTGACAAAAATAGTCACCTTTGGCGCTGTTGATGCAGATAAGATAACAGAGCAGATATTGGCAGAGGCAACAGGAAAAACTGCTGGCAACCTGGTCGAGAGCTTCTCTCAACAGCAATCAGCAATTAAGCCGTTCAAAAAGTTAGTCGGTAAAGCAATGGCCGCTCTACCAAAGGGGCAGCAAAATTTGATCATCTTTGTCGATGAACTGGATCGTTGTCGCCCAACCTACGCCGTCGAAATGTTGGAGCGCATCAAACATCTATTCGAGATTGAACGGCTGGTTTTTGTCCTCTCCATCAACCGTGACCAATTGAGCAAAAGCATACAGGGTCTGTATGGCAGCAGTTTTGATGGGGATCAGTATCTAAAACGGTTTATCGATCTGGACTATCAACTGCGCACCCCAGAAACGGGACAATATCTAAAAGCACGACTGCAACAAGAAGATATAGAGGGCTATTTCAACTCCAGACATCAAGGCAATGGTGAGTTTGATTCACTAAAAGATGTTCTTGCTGTGTTGATTGAGCGGTTCGGTTATACGCTGAGAGATATCAATCAACTCGTTCTCCGACTGAGGCTTATTCTAAGAAGCATTCCAATAAACAAAAAACTGGATCCGGTCGTGCTGTCGTTGATGTTAATTCTAAGGAAGCAAAACAGCGACCTCTATCAACAGTATATAGATGATCCCTCTGTGACCAATGAGGTGATCAAGTTTTTGATGGGGGATCCTGAAAACATCTCTAATCTGCCTGATCACTATGGCTGGATTGGCGGCTGGATGATTCAGGCTGCATCAGATCATCACGGTAGTTTTGATAAACAAACCCTGATCAAATCATGGCAGGATCAGTTGGGCGCAATCGACGATAGTGACCCTCGCCATTATGAAATTTCTCGTTTGATCAAATTAGCGAAGGATCGTACTGTTGATAGATGGCATAACCAAAGAAAACTGGCCTTTCAGCGTATAGAGTTAGTGGAAAAAATCGATGTTAATCAGTAAATCATGTAATTTACAGCAAGAGATATAAACAGGAGAAAAGTATGGCAACAGCAATGCACGAAGTTAAACAGCTTGTAGATCATCTTCCAGATGATTCAGGTATTGAAGATGTATATTACCACCTCTATGTTCTAGACAAAATCCGCAAAGGTCAGCAAGATATTAAAGAGGGCAAGCACCATTCAACGGAGGAAGTGAGGGAGCATCTGAAGCAATGGCTCAACCCGTAAGATGGTCTGACGAGGCGTTAGAAGATCTTTCTAGTATTGCTAAATTTATTGCGAAGGACTCCCCATTTTATGCGGAACATGTATTGGAAGAAATTTTGAGCAAGGGTGAGGCGATTATACATTTCCCAGAATCTGGTAGGGTGGTGCCGGAGATGGGTAATAAATCTATACGAGAAAGGTTCGTTTATAGTTATCGGCTCATTTATCAAATTGAAGATGAAATAGTAAATATCCTTGCTATTATTCATGGTAAACGGCTATTAGAAAATGACGCAAGATTTAAGAAAATTTAGGATTGAGTCCACTGGAACAAGTTATGTTTGCTGCCCCTGTTTTCCATGAATTTGCTTGACTGGAAAGGGTTCTATATGGATAAACAGGAGAAGAGTATGGCAGTAGCAATGTACAAAGTTAAACAGCGTATCAATCACCTCCCAGATAACTCAGATATAGAGGAAGTTAGAAAGCATCTGAAGTAATGGCTCAATCCGTAAGATGGTCTGACAAGGCGTTAGAAGATTTTACTCTATTAATAAAAAATATAGAGATCATTCCACTTAATACAGCAAAAACAAGTAGTGCATTTTCAACTCCCCAAAACTCTGCTATAGCTCCAGCTCCTAAACTTCCTATGGGAGCCATCCCAACAAAAACCATAGAGAATAGCGACATTACTCGCCCTCTCATCTTATCTTCAACTAGTTGTTGGATGTACGCATTGGTAGAGGCTATAACTGTAGTTATAGAGAATCCAGCAACAGATAAAATTAGCAGGGATATAAAGATGGAATCGTTACGACTAAATAGTATCAAAGCCGCTGCTCCAACTAAGCCTGTCAATCCAACTAATGGAGCCAANTCAGCACTACTCTTTTTNCGTGCTAAATTAAGTGCTCCAAGCAAGGANCCCGCACCACCTGCAGAGAGGAGCATCCCTAAAGTATCACTCCCTCCAGAGTATTGTTGATCTACAAATACTGGCATCAACACTACAAATGATGTTCCCATCATACTGACTGCTCCGACATGGAGCAACAATAGACGGATTTTAAGGTGATTCACAACATACTTTAACCCTGAAGTAAGAGGATTTATTAATTTTTTTCTCGCACTTGGATCTCCAACTTGTAGTGCTGGTGTAATTTTCATCTTCCACAAGATAGAGAGTAAAATAAGATAACTAAATCCATTAATTGCAAATAACACTCCAGCTTGCCACTGAAGAAGCAGCACTCCAGCAATAGCTGGGCCAATAAAGCGAGCTGTATTAAAAATAGTGGAGTTCAATCCAACGGCATTGGTAAGCATCTTTTTAGGGACAAGGTCTGCAAGAAAGGTTTGGCGTACAGGCATATCTATTGCCTGGGTAGTTCCTATCAAAAAAGATATAATAAAAATATGCCAGAGTGCGAGCTGATCGCTCAGAGCAAGTCCTGCAAGCAAGAAACTCAACAACATCGCCCCCATTTGAGAGATGAAAAGTAATTTTTTACGAGAAAAAGAGTCTGCTAATACTCCGCTAAATAGACCAAANAGAAGGATTGGAAAAAGCATAGTAAAATTAACTAGCCCTAACATTAAGCTTGAGTGGGTCATATTGTAGACCAACCATGCCTGTGCCACAGTCGCAATTTGCGTACCATTTAAGGAGAAAAACTGCCCTACTAAATAGTTGCGATAATTTCGATAGTGTAGTGANCGGACAATATTACTCAACACGACTATTTTACCGTGAAATTATAGATCTTAGATCTGCAACGGTACGATGTACTGCATGACAGCGTGCACACATAACCACACTCAGTTCACCAAGCTTTCTGCCAGCTTTGCTATCGCCCTTCTCTGCCAACAGTTTTAACTCGTGAAACATCTCTTCAGTCTGCTCTCCTAAGATACGCTCCTCCGCACCATCATTTTTATGACACTCTTGACAACTCTCTCCCAAAGCATCAACACGCTCTTTAAAAACTGCTAAACGCTCTACTGCTCTCTCTTGATGTTTATCATCGTAAGCTATTTTAAAGCTATTCATAGAGACAACTAGAGCTTTCATCGCATCCTTAAATGAGATCTCCTCTTTAGTGTTACTATTGATCACATCTATATTATCAAATATAGGGGTACGATAGAGAGCCACTGTAGTGGCACGATACTCTTTATGACAAGAGCTACAGCTCATATCTATTTTTCGTAACGCCTCAGTTACTTCTCCCCACTCACTACTTGCAACTGCCACTTCTAACTTATCTATCCACTCCAACTCTAACTCATCAAACCACTCTGGAACCATATCTCCAATTGAGCGATACCTCTTTACAAACTCAGCACTCCACCTCTCTACAGAGTTTTTATCTTCCAACACTACATACTCCTCTATAGCTTGCATAGAGCGGCGCAGAGAGAACATAGTGTGTAAAAATTGTTGCCGTCGATTTAGTGGTTTATACCACTGTGCAATAGAGACTGGCGGCACACTCAACGATACTTCTCTCTCTAAATACTCCGCCTTTACAGTAGTAATTGACCACACCCATAGCAGTAGAATAGCTGTTTTATAACCAATTGTACTCTTCATATATTACCCCTAATAAAAAAATCCCCACCTCTCAGGAAGAGGTAGGGATTATACATCAAAGTAAACTCAACAAATATTATGCTTGAGTTACACGACCTCGTTACTCGGTTGCACTCTCTCCATCGCCATCAATAAAGAAGCTCATTATGTAGAGCACTAAACCGATAAGGAA
>JGI26270J51728_1001082_pt1 | contig 10724 bp, 9 predicted proteins | sample SaaInlLV_10m_DNA_2_FD_51728 | JGI IMG/M metagenome (IMG submission 51728) | reverse complement strand
TCGAAAATCCGCAGAACGTGGTCATCTGAAATTTAGCTGGTTGGAAGCACGTCCCAGCTTTTCGTTTGGCAATTATTACGATCCAAGATTCATGGGCTTCCATAACTTGCGAGTAATCAATGAAGACAAGATTGCTCCCTCACGCGGCTTTCCAACTCATGGACATCAAGACATGGAAATTATCACCTACATGATTTCCGGTGCACTTGAGCACAAAGACAGTATGGGTAATCGTGACGTGATCCGTCCAGGTGAAATACAGCACATGAGCGCGGGAAGCGGAATACAGCACAGTGAATATAACGCCTCAGATACAGAAGAAGCTCATGTGCTGCAGATTTGGATTGAACCGGAAAAAAACGGAATTGAGCCGGAGTACACACAGAAATTTGTGCGTGATGTAGTTACACCCGGAAAGTTGGGATTGCTGGCTGGACCGACAGGGAAAGGTGGTGCATTGACAATGCACGCCGATGCACTACTCTACATGGGCATTTTAAATGACGATCAGGAAATTGAACACACGCTTGAGACAAATAGTCATGCTTGGTTGCAGATGGTGAGAGGGGAACTTCTACTGAATGGAATTGAACTAAACTCTGGAGACGGTATGGCAATAAGCGATGAAGGCACCTTGAAAATACGTGCCTCCAAGTCCAGTGAGTTTCTGCTTTTTGAATTAAATTAAAACGAAAATGAAACTATAATTATAAGCAGGTAGAGCATCCCCATCATGCCTGCTTTTAATTTGGTGAGTGTGTAGTTATTACTCCAGAAGAAATAGACCGCTAAGAAGGTGGCGCCTATCAGGCTCCAGATCAAACCCAATTGCGGCAGATCAATAGCGGTTGGCTCGCCACTCATGGCAAGTGCGAGTAAGATAGGAATACTTAAACAAATGCAGATGTCGAAAATGTTACTGCCGAAAACATTTGAAACGGCAGCATCGTAATGACCTTTTTTAGCGCTGATTACCGAGAGGGCAGTATCGGGCACGGATGTTCCAGCGGCAATCACGACAAAGCCCATGATAACTGCGTCAATACCCAACATGTCACCAAGAGCAAGTGAAGCTTCAACCAACAGGTGAGATGCTCCTCCCATCACAAGCATCATCCCGACAATCCACATCCACGCCTTTTTTTCGGATGTTAAGTTAAGTTCATCATCATCCTCAGTCTTTGTTTCCAAAATATCAGTTTCCTGGAAATCCGCGGTTTGTTTTTTTGATTTTTTGAAGTCCCGATGAAGAAGAAAGACATAACCAATGTAGGCCAGTAAAAACACCACAGCGACACCGGCGCCCCATTCAGTAGGGAACATCCAGAGCATCGCGCCTAGCAAAAGAGTAACGCAAAGATAATAAATATTATCACGCCAGACAACTTCCCGGCTGATGACCATTGGACTAGCGGCGACCAAACCAGCGGCGGCTGGAATAACGAGCACATTATAAAGTGCAGAACCCACGATTGTGGAGATGCCAACCTCGGCTCGTCCAATCAAGATTACCGCAATAATGGCGACACAAAACTCCGGAAAGGAACTCGCGATTGCGTCGATACTGCGGCTTTAATTGACTGCGGGATATCGTGTTTATTCTGGACATAAGTTGCTGCTGGCGAGAAAAAATCACCGGCCCGCCAAATTATTAATGTGGCGATCAGAATAAGTGAAATCCACAACAAATAACCTCCCCAGCCAATTCCGCTGAGTGTCAGGAACCAGGCAATGATTGCAATTCCGGAAAAAAGAATTACGTGCCGGAACATATCTTTACCAAAGAAGAACAAGAATGGAGCAAGTGGATTCATTTAAGGTTTCTTTGAAAGATGTTTTCAGTCTTTTTTATTGGAACTGAGTTGGCCTTCTTGACCTTTGAGCAGACGCTGAATATTTTCACGATGCTTAAAGATTAGCAGTGATGATAACAGAAGGAAAAGGAAAAACATAGTCCAAACAGGAGTTTCATTTTGTAACCAGGGAATCAGGATAAATAACCACGGAAGTACTATCAGCATGGTGATTGCAGAAAGGCTTGAGATCTTTTTCCATAAAAACATGCCTGCCCAAACCAAGGCTGCACTGAGACCGATGCTGAAATGCAAAACCGCTAAAACTCCAAATAATGTCGAAATTCCTTTGCCTCCTTTAAAACGTAGAAATACGGAAAAGACGTGTCCGCAAACAACAACNATTCCAGCGAGACTGAGGAATAACANCTGAGCTTGCGGAGATGTTTCGGATACAGGAAAAGCTGTTTGNGCCAGTAAAACTGCGAGACTGCCTTTTCCGAAATCTAGCAAAAAAGTCATAATNCCNGGNAATTTGCCACCGACCCGCATGACATTTGTCATCCCGATGTTTCCGCTTCCCTGCTGGCGGATGTCTATTTTTAACCAGTAACGGCTGATCAACAAACCGAAAGGGATGCTTCCAAGTAAAAAAATAAAAATGAAGAAGCTAATTTGAAACATGTTTTAGTTAATGAGTGAGAAAGAATTTACCAGTTTGGTGTTTTTCGACTGGTTGCAGACTCAATACCTTTTTCCTGAATTACCCGTAACAGTTCACGGTCGTCACGATGTTTAACCAGAGTTTGTGCACCTTTAAGTCTTTCAACAACTTTAGTATCAAGGACATTTGTCTGAACGAGGTATGAGATCCAATCTAAAATTTCACTGGTAGAGGGTTTCCGTGTCAAGTCAAGTTCACGTAACTGATAGAAGATTTCAATTGCTGCTGCGACAATTTTCTCATTTGCTCCAGGATGATGCATCCGAACAATTTCACGCAATCTTTCCGGTGGCGGAAATTCGATATACATGTAGATGCAACGCCGAATAAAAGGAGCAGGCAAATCCTGTTCGTGGTTGGATGTGATCACAATAATCGGCATTTTACCCGGTTCACAAGCAATTGTTTGCTGTGTTTCCGGAACAACAATCTTACGTTCGGAAAGTAAAAACAATAGATTATTGGGAAGTTCACGGGGAGCTTTGTCAATTTCATCCAGTAAAAGAACCGAACCTGGTGTAGAGAAGGCTTCTGCGAGTGGTCCCAAATGGACGTATTCTTCCAAGTTGTCCACTTTACGTCCACCGGTATCGATCTGCATGTCAATCCCAGCTTGTTTCATCTGGGCATTGGCAACAGCAGCCTGTGTATCCATCAGGCGTTGAACTTCATCGAAACGTGAAACGAGGAGCGAAACTTTGCTTTCTGAAGTTATTGGTACTTCAAATAAGGGTCGGTTTTCTGTTTTAGCAAATTCCTGTGCAAGTTTTGTTTTACCGGTTCCGGGTTCACCTTCCAGTAACAGTGGTTTTTCCAACAGGCGTGCAATGTGGAAAGCTTCACTTAATTTTGAATCCAGTAAATAAGTAGGTGTTCCTTTGAAAAGCTTTGAGCTCATATGTTTTAATTAATTAGTGTTTGGTTGATTGTTATGTTAGCCAGTGTGTTTTACTTCGTATGCCTTGTCTTTCAATTTATTATAGATTTCATTAACTTCCATTTCAGGCATGCTGTCCCATTCCATAATCTTGAGAAAGTGTTTACGCAATTTTCCTCTGGAAAGTCCTCGCTTTTGCCAGCCTTCGTATATTTCATCCTGCGATGATTTCAGCGGACGACCGTCAAGTTCTTTACGCATCAGAAACTTGACCGCACTGTCCGGACTGGTGAGGATAAATGATCTGTGTGCCTTGTCAGTGATGCGTCCTGTACCGTAAACTACATCTGAATCATCATCATCAGCCAAACTCGAAAGTGCCGATTCTTCCTCATCATCATCTTCTTCTTCCACATCATAGGATTCTATGTCCGGTTCAAGCTCTATTTCAAAGGATTCCTCTTCCTCTGCAGGCATTTCTCCCGCTGCGTTTGGAGTTTCTTCAACAGGAGCAGACACTCCTGAAGGTCCGAGATAACCCGCACCGGCTGCACCCGCAAACTGAGATGTGGACATGCGCTTTTGAATTTGCCCTGGACTTGGAATCACAATTACTCCCAGCAGCAGCAAAAAGGCAATTCCGAAAGTTATACTGTAAACTAACCCATTTACATACAGGTCGTGGCGATTTTTATCAAGATAATATGTTGTGAGCTCCATACCCCGATAAACAAGATAACTTGTTTCCGAGATACCAGCATAGCAGATCACAATTCCGCTTACTGTTGCAGCAAGTCCGCCGAAGACGGCAAGAAGATATAAGTTAAGATAATTGATAGGCATTTGCACCTCTGAGATTGATCATTCTTTAAAATGGGAATTATCGACGTTAATAGCCGGACTTTCGTAAAACAGAAAGCCAAGCCGCAAAACGGCCTATTCCTCTTGATCATTAATATCGTCAGAAATGCAAAAAACTTGAACGATTTTTACCAGACAGTTTTGAGAGCACCTCCATCAACGGCAAGACTTGAACCGGTGATATAACTTGCAGCATCAGAGAGTAAAAAAGCTCCGCAACGTCCAAACTCTTCTATGGTTCCGTAACGACCCAAAGGAATTTGAACATGGCTTGCCGCTTGAATTTGCTCGACAGGAACTCCTTGTTTTTTTGAATTTATCCCATCCAAACTACGGATCCGATCCGTGTTAATTCGCCCGGGCATCAGATTGTTGAGCCGGATGTTATCGGAAGCAAGCTGTGCAGAGAGGCTTTTCACCAAACTTGTAACCCCGGAACGCATGACGTTTGAGAGAATCAGCACATCAATCGGTTCTTTGACTGACATTGAAGTAACCGTCAAAATTGATCCGCCACCACGTTCACGCATCGATGGTAAAGCTGCCCGGATCATGCGCACAGCACTGAAAAGGTTTAGTTCAAATGCCGCCTGCCAGTCCTCATCAGAAAAATCCTCAAATTTTCCTGTGGGGGGTCCTCCGGCATTGATCACAAGTTTATCAACCCCGCCAAATTCCTTGAAAGTTGCATCTGTCCAGTTTTGGATTGATTGCGGATTTGACGAATCCAGAACATTAGCTAAAACAGGTACTCCGGTTTCGTTCCGGAGTTTTTCGGCTGCTGCTTCAATATCCTTTTCAGTACGACTGCCAATTGATAGTGAAGCACCTTCCTGGGCCAGTGCTTGAGCGATACCATAACCAAGTCCTTTACTTGAAGCCGCCACCATGGCGACTTTCCCTTTGAGTTTTAAATCCATTTTTTTCTCCTGTTAAGGTGAATAACATTAATGATTGTAAATACTTATTGAAATATTTTGCATCCACGAAGTGCCGGAATCAGCAGCAGCAAAAATAAAAAGATAAATCCTGCCCAAACCCATTCTGCATATTCCCGGTAAAACGAAAATTGATGCTGAAGCTGTACTGTAGAGGTTAACGTACCTTCTTCAAAAAGTCCAAGCTGTTGGCTCATGTTTTTACCGTTTGCAGCAATGAAGAGACTTTCTCCATTGTTGGATGCAAAGACAACCGGTACCCGATTTTCGATAGCGCGCCAACGCAAAGTCGCGACCATGTTGTCAGATGCAGTTGTTCGTCCGAACCAGGCTAAATTACTGAGGTTCAGCACCAGGTTTGAGCCATTAAGAACCATACCGCGCATGACTTTAGGATTAAAAATATCGAAACAAATAGGTGCAGAAAGTTGAATATCTTCCGCCAAAGGGAAAACTGTATATTCCGTTCCTCGATCAAACTCAGACATATTGGCAATGTTCTTCCTGAGCCATGCGGCGATGCCCGGAAACCAGTCTGAAAAAGGAATCATCTCTCCAAACGGTATCAGGAAAATCTTGTTGTAGCGTCCCAGAACTTCACCTTTTTTGCCGACCAGTACTGAAACTCCATAAAATTTATGACCCGTTTGAGTACGTTCCCAGTCCACTGTCGTAAATAAGATGTTGGTTTGATGTTCCTCTGCGAAAGCTGAAACTTTAAGACGCGAGTTTTTAGACTTGAAATAAGCATCCGGAAAGACGGATTCCGGCCAGACCAGCAATTTTTCTGTGCTTGTGTTTTGAGGAAGTTCCGCGAGCGCTTTCCTCGAATCTGTCAACAGACTTTCCAAATTCTGCTGCCGTTTTGAATGAGCAAGTTGCGGATTAGAAGCAAGATCCTGAAGTGAAAAATTAGGCTGAATTACGAGTACGGTCAACTTAGAACTTTTTGAGTTGGGTTCCGTAAATTTTGTTTCGAGGTTTTGAGTTCGCCATGCACCGTAACTTAAACCGATGATCCATAAAAGCAAATATAGAAATGAGGCCTGCAGAATTTTTTTGTGACTTAGCTTTCCGGATTTCCAGCGTAACCAGCCGCTGAGCAGGAAAGCGAAACCTGCACTGTAAAGAAGCAGTCCGGAAGATCCGATTATATCCGCAAGTTGTTCAATCCAGGGAAATTCGGAGAAGGTTAATGCTCCGTAATTCCAATGAATTAAGCGAGGATACCAGGGATCGAGTGCGAGAACAAACGCGAGCCGCAGCGGTAAGTCCCAGTTATTGAGTTTAGGGATTAAAAGCAGCGGAATTGCGAAGTAGACAAAAAGCTGAAAACCTACTTCAAGTCCGTAACCGACTGCTGTTATCATTAAAGCTGCAGGCCACGGGAGGTGCCCAAAAACGTGGGTGCTGTTGGTTATCCAATAGCCTCCAATTGAAGCGGCAATTCCTCCGGCGAGCCAACAAATTCCAAAAAAAAGTAAGGCCCGTTTCCGGAAAGATAGAGCATCTTCCGCATGGAGTTTCTCCAAAGTGAAGATCAAAGGAAACAAGGAAATTAATCCCAGCCAGTGTGTGCCGAATCCCGGTGCATTCAGACCAAGCATTACACCTGAAATTAAACTTCCTGTAAAAAAAAGCTTTTGTGTACTTTGCCGGTAGTTATTGTTTTTGGCGTTTTTGTTCATGATTTTATGTGACCGACTTGCAAGCTTTTGACGTTAGTGCTTAAAATGGTTATCACTGATTTACATTGACAGAAACATTCCACACATCTGTGGAAAATTTAGGATAGCTGATGATTAGTTTAACACCATATTCTCATGAAAATCCTGTAAATATATCCCAGGAAGAGTATGAAAAGCTGGTTCATATGAATGAAAAAGGTTGGAGCCATTGCGATTCAAAAGAAGAGTGTCTGGCAAAACTGCATTATCTCCGTGAAGGATTTGCTCAAGGAAAGATTACTGAAGCTGATTTCCAAGAACGGGAAGAAAAGATGGTTGTCGGTTACTGGAACAGAGGCAGTTGACAACTATGATTCTTTCTCAGTTATAGTCTTAAAAACGGGATTTGATCATCGTAGTAGTTTAACCAATTCATCCTTACCACTTGCCTCTGCCAGCGTTAAAGCACTCTCACCGTCAGGTGTCTGGACATCGGGAGAGGCTCCAAGTTCCAGCAGAATTTTGAGGGTTTTCACTTTTCCACGTTTTACTGCAATCATCAGTGCTGTTTCCCCTGCACTGTTTAATGTGTCGAGCAGAACTCCCCGTGTGACTAATTCATGCATTATTATTGCAGCACTTTGTTCTTTTTGCCCTGAACCGTAACTGGAATCGCTGTCTTCATTTTCTACATCACTCATCGCTATCAAGTGCCAGATGCCGTTACCGTTGGAATCTTTTTGATCCCCTTTTTGTCCAGCATCCAAAAGCTGAATTACAACCGACAGATGATTGTTGGTTGCAGCAAGCAATAAAGCCGATCTTCCGGAGGAGTCTTTTAACATTGGGTCAGCACCAGCTTTCAGCAAAAGACCTGCCGTTTTTTCATGACCATTCAAAGCTGCAACCATCAGAGCTGAATGGTGAAACATCAATTCAACATCGTCAATAACGGCGCCTGCTCTCAACAATTCCAGCGAAACCTCAGCATGCCCGTTTCTGGCTGCCTGAATCAAGGGAGTCCCGCCTTCTCCACTCATGTCAAATGCATTAACATGAAGATTTGCACCTTGTGAAAGTAGCATTTCAACTACAAAAAGATGTCCATTTTGAGCTGCTCTCAGCAGAGCTGTTTTTTCATTAACATCTTCTGCGCGAAAATCTGCTCCGTATTGTATCAGCAGGTCCACAATTTCACGAAAGCCTTTGGAAGCGGCAAGTATCAAAGCGGATTCTTGCCAGCGGTTTCTTTCCTCAACTTTTGCACCAAGCTCGAGGAGTAGTTTCACAATCTCCAGATAACCGTGGACTGCGGAAATCATTAAAGGTGTATTTCCTATAAAATCCGTGGTATTCAGCTCAGAAGTCTGTCGTCCATATGTCGGGTGATGCAGCATAAGATTTACCAATCTTACTTCTCCGGTCATAACTGCAGACATCAGCGGGGTCTGTCCCTGTGAATTTTTTAAGGCTGGATCAGCACCCTGTTCCAGCAAAATCCTGGCGGTTTCCCAATGTTTCCCTTGTGAAGCAAGAGCTAATGGTGTTTCATTTTGTGCAGAGAGCTGATCAATTTCCGCATTTTCTTCAAGCAAAAAGACAACCATTTCGTTGTAACCACGCTGGGATGCATAGAGTAAATTCTGATTTATATCAGCACCGTGTTTGATCAATGTCTTTGCAGTAGAAAAATGACCCTGCAGTATTGCGTGTGCCAAAGCAGTTTTTCCGTGCAGATCTTTTAATTTAACATTTGAGCCTTTTATTAACAGGGCTTGTACAACATTTTCGTGTCCTTGAGAGGCTGCCCAAATAAGTGGTGTTGCCCCATCAGATCCGCGTACGTCAATACGGCTCCCTTTTTTTGCTAACAGGCTTACAATTTCAGAATAACCCTTGAGAGCAGCCCAGGTCAGTGCCGTCCATTTGTCCTTATCCTGAGCTCCGAGATCGGCACCTTTTTTGATGAGAGTTTTTACCGTTTCAATATGCCCGCCTCCTGCCGCCAGCATAAGTGGGGTCCAACCGGAATCATCAGGACTTTTTTCAGGGCTGCCGTTTATGTTTGCTCCACCTTTTAGCAACAGTTCCACAATTTCAGAATGACCGTTATTTGCTGCCCACATCAAAGGAGTCCAGCCTTGAGAATCATGGATTTCTGTATTTACCCGTAAATCGAGCAATATTTTTACTACCTTAAGGTGCCCGTGTGAGACGGCATAAAAGAGGTTTTCCTCATTATCGATTTCTTTCTTACTGAGAAATTTCACCATGGACAACTGCTTCTTTTCTGCTGCATATGTCCAAGCAGTCCAACCAAAGCGGTCACGAAAATCCAGTCGACTTTGCTCTCGAAGCAGCAATTTGGCAATTTTAATATGGCCTTCAGCGGCTGCGACCATCAAAGCTGTTTTTTCAACGAAATCTCTGGCATTTACGTCCGCACCTTTTTTNAGCAGAAANCNGGTCAATTCCAAGCTACCNTGAGCAGTTGCTGTCATCAGNGGTGTACGTTTTTTAAGGTCTGGAGTATTGACTGGAATTCCGGATTTTATCAACAGGCTCGCTGTTTTCAAGTGGTTGTTACTTAAAGCCAGTAACAGTGCATTTTCTCCCTGTTTATCAACTGCCGCCAAATCGGCACCGGCAGATAATAACTTTTGCACTGTTGATTCCAGACCGTACATTGCCGCGAGAAGCAGCGGGGTTCTTTGGAATTCATTTTCAAGAGTATCTGTTTTTGCTCCTGCGTCCAGCAGTAATTCCGCAATTTTTTCATGTCCCGATCTAATTGCCCAAATTAAAGCAGTAGATCCATTGAGTGAAGTTAAATCCACTTTAATTCCACGTTTTAGTAAGAACTGCACAATCTCAAAATGACCGTTCTGTGCGGCATACATCGCTGAAGACATGGACAATTTATTCTGAAAGTCAGCTCGCGCGCCGTGTCTCAACAGTGTCTTGAGGATTTCCAATTCACCTCGCTCTGCGGCAAACATCAAAGCTGTCCACTGCTGATTTGTTTCTGCATTTGGATTTGCACCCTGCAGGAGTAGGAAGCTGACAGTTTCAGGATGTCCTTTATATGCTGCCTGAATTAAGGCTGTTTTACCGAGGGTATCGGTATCATTCAGGCGAGCTCCTTTTTCGACTAGAAGTTTTACAATTAGCTGCGCTCCAATGCCGGATGCAAACATGAGAGGTGTTACTCCGTGAAATTTCCCGGTTCCGCGAATGTTTACGCTAACGCCATCGGACAAAACACTTTCTACCGCAGACGCACTATTAAGTGTGGCTAACATCAGGCGGGTCCAGTCGTCACGTCCTTTTATACTGATTAAAAAATTTTTCAGGCGGTGACTTCCCTGAGGCGTAATTTGCCCTGAAGAACTTTGCGCAAAAGCCTGAGAGGATAAATAATTGCCAGAGGGAGTTTGCAGTAACGCTACGGCAGCAAGGGAAAAAAGCGAAAAAAGTAGTAACTTCCGGACTGAAGATGCCATTGAGGAAGCGTAGAGCCAAAAATTATGTGACTTCCAGAACATCCTGAATGAGGAAACTTTACTCATTTTTTGGTGTCGTGGCACGAGAGGACAAACCATTTTCAAGCTTAGCTTCTGTTGAATGCAGACTACCGCTGATGTTGAGTAAAAGACCTGTTAAAAACATGGCAACAACAAGAGAAGTACCACCGTAACTAATGAAAGGAAGCGGCAAACCCTTAGTTGGAAGCAAGCCTACTACAACAAAGAGGTTAAGGATTATTTGCAGACTGAGAATTGTAGTTGCGCCAAAAGCAAGGTGTTTTCCAAATGCATCCTGGGCATTCCACGCAATCCAGTAACCACGCCAAATATAAACAAC
>JGI26270J51728_1001081_pt1 | contig 10724 bp, 9 predicted proteins | sample SaaInlLV_10m_DNA_2_FD_51728 | JGI IMG/M metagenome (IMG submission 51728) | reverse complement strand
GTGATTGCGGTCAAGATTCTATTGAAGATTGTAAATATCTGGATCAGCGAAAAATATGCTCAAAATGTTATGGGGTTAATGTGCCTGATAATTATCCTGCCGGATTGGTCGCCGCACAATCACTTAGTGAGAGATGTACCCAGTTATCTATGGCTAGTTTTCATACTGGTCAAAGTGCATCACCAATCCAAGCTGTTGAAAGTATCATCAATAATAAAAGTCTTTCATTATCAGAATTTATAGATCGACTTTCTGAGATTTCTGCTCTGTCAGAGTTACACCACTGGCATTTTCAAGTTATTTGGATAGCTATTCAAAAAATGGAAAGATCCGGAATTAATAGTTTCATGAACCAAAAGGATTCTTCATTCTCAGGAATTTCAGGATATAGAGTTTTCAAAAATTTGGTAGATGGTCTTGTAATATCCAAACCCAAAAAATCATTTAATAACCATCCAAATAATCAAATATTATTAAGTAACTGGGGAAATAAATAATGCAAAGTCGAACTCAAATCCAAGGTCAAAACCAATCTAGGGAACAAAAACATGTTCAAAGTAGGGACTGGAAACGGCTTCATTCCCGTTCAATCTTACACCAAAGACAATTAGTATCGGGTGAATTAGAACAAGAATCAGATTCTCTAGAGGAAATGGATATCGAGGTTGATCCTGAAAGTTTTGAAGATTACTGCACTGATGGTGAGGATTCTTTGTATAATGAATTATTTGATGAGTCAATTGATAATACTTCCTCGTTGATTTTAGATTTTGATAATCTACATCAAATCTCCATTCTTAAAGATAATTCCAATAACAATTATTGTTATTACGATCCACCGGATTGGATGGTAAATAATGTGATTAAGGAGTACAGAGGGCAAATGAAGTATACTATTGATTTCATTTATAGTCTTGTGAATTATTTCAACAATGAGCAGCAAAAGTTTCTAAATAATCCAACGCCGACTAATTTTCATTTTGATGGGAAACTTGAAAGAGAGCCATTTTTAAAAGCTGTTTCAAAATATGGTATCAAATTAGATAAAACTAATTTCAGCGTACTACAAAAAGATATATGGTTTATCTGGCCCGATAAATCATTCTGTTTATACTCAATATTTAAATAAAATTAGGGAAATGATGACAAAAATAGATACACAGGAACTTTCAGATTATTTTTACAAATTAATAAATAATATTAGTAAAAATATTCTCATTCTCAGACAGCTAACACAGAGCCATTTTTTACATATATTTGGTACCGCAGATTCGAATGGAAATTGTTTAATGGATACGAATAATGCAAAATGTGTTACCGTTGATGAAAAGGACAGTCATACTTTTACTTGCGAACTCAAATTACCCATTAGATGTTTAGTCTTCATAATTTGTGATAAATTTACTCGACTTGTTGATTTATCGTGCGGTCAAGGTACTAGTTTGCATGACAGCGCAACAAATTCTGATTTGTTTGTATTGACCAATATTAAGTCACCTGTGACAATCAAAGGTAACCTAATATCATCATTTCAAAATGAAGTGAAAAAACGGATTATATCAGATTCTGATTTAGTAAATCTTCTAATTCTGTTTATTCAAAAAGAAAGTGTTAGCAAGGGATATCCTCTTAATTTTGCTAATGATAATGTACCTACTAATGAATTGATAGAATATCTCGATGGAAATTTTGCCATTAGATACACAATTGGAATGAGTTTTCTTGAATCTTATACTGGGATTGCGAAAGAAAATCTGCAAAAAAGGAAAGTTTTGGATTTAATTTTTTCAATTCGGGAGTTGTGGAGAATGGAATTAGAAAAGCCCAAAACACTAAATATTCCAGAATTTGGTGATTTCTATATTGAATCGGAGGATGAGTTTGCCAATTCTCATTTTGGACATGCAAAGTATGGAAAATTAAAAGATACTATTAATTTAAAACACTTAATTTCAAATCCAATTAAGGAATTAATAATTCAATTCATTTGTAGTTTAGATGATTATAAATTTATTAAATGTATGTACCCTGGATCGTCAATTTCCCATAATTATTTTAGTGATAATGTTAATAAAGTTATTCAATTAAAATCTACTGAAATGGCTGATGTTTATCAAAAAGTGAAAATGTATTGTAAAGAAAAGCGTATTATCATTTTGGGTGATTCAGGCGTTGGAAAGCAGGGAATTGCAGAATTGATACATTTCAACTCAAAAAGAACTAGTGATTTTATCCCCTCAAATGTTGGCGGAGTGTCACGTGAAGCTCAAGAAAGTCAGTTGTTTGGGATTGAGGGTGGAGTTTTCACTGATGTCCCTGAAACTCAAATTGGAGACATTGAAAGAGCTCATAAAGGTACACTATTCCTTGATGAAATAGGAGACATTGATCCTGACCTACAAGTAAAATTACTAACATGTATCGAAGAAGAATATTTTCGACGTGTAGGTGGAAAAGAAAATATTGATGCTGATTTTCAACTTGTCTCTGCAACAAATAAAAATATTAACGAAAGAGTTAAAGAAGGGTTCATGAGAGAAGATTTCTTTGCACGTATAGCAGGTGTAGAAATATTTATCCCTCCGTTGAGATATCGAAAAGAGGATATTCTACAATTGGGTTATCATTTTTTTACAACTCAATATAAAGAATTTGAAGATTTTAGATTTAAACTTACTCCTAATGACTTCTTGATATTAACCCACCGTGACTGGAAGCGAAGTAACGTTAGGGATTTGAAAAACCATATTAACAGAGTTGTTGCTTGTCTTAACTTTCATTTCAATAAGGCCAATCAAGTACCGAAGGATATGTTTATCTCTGCGTTAAAGGATCAATCATTGACTAGCATTATTACAGATCCTTTCCAAATTTTAAATGAACTACAATTTTCTTCTATCAAGGCTTTGATTAATGTCAAACTTGAGAATATTTCTTGGGGTTTGCCTTTGGCTGCAAAAGAGACAACTATGACTGAATCTGAGTTTAAAAGTACTTTTCATACGGCATTAATTCTCCTTGGATCACAATTTGATTTTAATACTAAGATGATCACCGTTAAAATATTAACAATCTGTGAAGTACCTAACATGGGATTCACAATAAAAATACAAAATTTTATTGATGAACGATATAAGGCTATCATCAAGGCGAGTGAAGAAAAAGATATAAAACTATATCACAAATTAAAGATCGACCAAAATATTATTTTAAAATTGAAGAAGTTAAGAACCGATCTATTATAAAAATTCCACATGTTATTTCGGATAATAACTATAATTCCATAGGCTCAATTACAATTACCACAACCTAATAGGTCTCATATTCCTATAGAACTCTGCAGTTCTTAACCAACCTCATACATTTAATCATTACATCTTTCCACGAGGGGGATTGATAGTCTCAAGCCTACAATAATACATTTTATACAAATTTTAATCAACCAAAAAGCAGTTAAAAATAATTCCCATTTTTAAAAAGTGTGCGAATTTCATACATAGGATGAGAAGAATGGAATTTTTGAATCATAAATTTCCAGAAATCCAATATTCTCATAGTGGGTAGGAAATTTTCCTACCTTTAATTCTAATTCATTATTACGTATCGAATCCAGCAAAGCTTTGATTCATTAATTTGAATCATTGGTTGGAAACTTAACCAATATCAATATGATTATTGGTCTGGCCAATACTCCTCACACTCCTCCTGAACTCATATCAAACTTATTAGCATTGATTTCAAGACGAAGAGGTAATGAATTGCAAATTCCTTAAAATATAAAGGAAACAAATGAAAACAAGTAAAAGCCGTGCATATGACGGTACGAAAAGGCCATCGTTACTGATGGTAGAATCGTTAGTTACCATCAACTCAGCTGAAACTCAGTTAAATAAAATCAACTTGCGAGGGAAGTATCTTCTTGCACGGCATGCGGAACTTGCTTCTCAATCTGGAAAAACAGATGAAGTGAAAGATCTTTTGAAGTACCAGAAAGAAGATAAAGGAATCGTCGAGGAACTTGAAATTTTGAGATCTGCTAAGGAGATAACATCCAAGCGGGTTGAGGACTTGAAAGAAAACGAGATTTCAGCAGCTAATTATGAGTATCCAGAGTTGGACTGGGACGAGTAGTTGATTTAAGATAAACAGGGACAAACAACGAATGGGTCGTTCATTTTCTTGATCGGCCCATTTTATTATACAAAGGAATTTAAAAATGAATACAATGAAAAAAACGAACGCTGAAGCGATAGTAGAAAATTTGAATAAGCGTTTTATTGAAGATCAAACCTCATTAGAAATTAAGGAGAAGATGGAAAAGGCATTCTTAGATGGAACACTAGGAAATCAGGATTGCATCTATAATTATCCATTTTCTGATGAGGATGTTAGTAGCGATCCACCAGATGATCGAATTGAGTTATTGAACAATTTTTATGATTCAATTGCACAGCAAGGTATTATAGNCATTTCTGGATATTCAGGATGTGCCAAATGTTTCAATAGTTATATTGATGATCTGAAACTGTTAGCACCATTTTCAGAGGAATTAAAAATAGTTGGGCATAGTATTGAAGACCATTTGGCTTATTTATACTGTGGTGGTCTGGAAATCGAATGGAGTCTACTCAATGTAGAAGATACAAATGTTGCAAAAAATGGAGAAATTGCTGATTTCTTACATCGAGAGGTTCAGCGGTTTGGCTTTGGGATTTCGGAAGTTTCAGTAATCAATAGAACTATGTATATAATTCGTATGTATTAAATCTAGTTCATAAAACAAAGTTAGAAGGGCTGTTCAATTATTTGGCAGCCCTTTTTTTATACAAAAGAATTTTAAAAAAAAAGGAAAAACAATGTTAGAAATTATAATCAATAAGTCAAAAGAAATATTTGGGCATTTCGAAAATAAACTCAGCTCTATAAGATATAATAATACAGGCAAAAGTGAGAATCAATGTCCTGGGTTAAGCCACAGCGCACCAATAGATGTGTTTAACCAAAGAGGTAAGCGTACACAAAGTGGGTTGTTTCAAATTGATTGGGATTATGATTCATCAGCAAAAGATGACTGAAATGTATCAGTCAATAATTTTGAAATTGTTCGACAATAACGGGCTGCGTAAGTGCAGCCCGTTTTCATTTGAAGGAGAATTTTTATGAGAGAAAAAGGTATAAGAATCTTGGAGCAGCTCATTAGCATTCCGAACGTTGCCAAACGATTAGATATATCCATTCGAACAGCCAAGAGATTGATTCGAAATAGCGGGATTGAAACCTACACGGTTGGCAAAAGAATAAGAATTCGTGAAGTTGATTTAATGAATATAGCTCAGTCAACCATGTCTTTAGATGACATGATAAATGTGAAATTCTAGAGGGAGAATATTATGGCATCTATTAGAAAGCATAAATCAAAATCAAAGGGAAATGGGTTCATAGTCGACTATTATGACCTAGACGGAATAAGAAAAACCAAAGTGTTATACACTGATCGGGCGACTGCAGATGCATTTGCCAATCGAATAGAATATCGAAAATTTCTTGTTCGAAGCGGTCTTGCTGACGACTTGAAACCGAACGTGGTATTCTCAATTGCTCTAGACAATTACATTGATTATGCAGCAATTCAAAAGAAACCTAACACGATTGAAAGAGAAATGTATGTTTACAATAGATTCAGAGAATTTGTTGGAGATATTAAAATTCGCTCAATCTCAAGGGAATTAATTGAATGCTACATTAAGAAACGATTTATCGATGATAAATTGTCCGCAGCTACCGTGGATATAGAAATGAGAACAATGAGACAATTCTTCAATGTCCTTATCGCTCACAAATTCCTATTATCAAATCCGATGAAAGGAATACAGGGGCCTAAGGTTAATGATAAACCAATACGGTTCCTAACTGCTGAAGAGGAAAATAAGTTGCTAGAGTTCATCGATTCTGATAATTTCAAGGATTTAATCGTTGCGTATCTTCATTCGGGAGCAAGAAAAGAAGAGTTATTACCTCATAGGTTTACCTGGGATAGTGTTGACTTAAAAGAAAATACTATTACAATAACTGGAAAACGTGACAAAGTGAGAATGGTACCAATGACAGCCACACTTTTTAAGATATTAGATCGAAGGAAAAATGAAATGAATGAAGAATTCCCATTTGATTTCAAATACAACAATGTCTTAAAGAAACTGCAGATATATTATGATCGAGCAGGAATTAAAGATGCTGACGTGCATACACTGCGGAGAACATTTGGGAGCAGACTTGTTCAGAAAGGTGTTCCAATCTTTACTGTTTCTAAACTACTTGGTCACAGTTCGGTTGTAATAACTGAGAAACATTATGTGTCTTTACTCAAGAGCGATCTTGAGAGTCAGGTGAGAAAACTTGATGAACTTGATTGAACTAGTAAGCTAAAAGGAGTCCTGCGGGGCTCCTTTTTTTTTGCCTAAAATCTGCAATCCCTATAACAGCGTGCATTTTGGATTCAGATGATAATTTCGAGGAAGAATTCAAGAACGTACCTAAAAACCATTCACCATTCATTCACCATGCTATGTCAGAAATGCCTGATTTTTCCACTTTTATATCATATTCATATACCTACCTACACCTCTACCCCATAAATATAAAGCCTCGTAAGTATTTAATTTACAAGGCTTTATATATGTGTGCCGCAGAAGAGACTCGAACTCCCACGCATTGCTGCACTGGTTCCTAAGACCAGCGTGTCTGCCAATTCCACCACTGCGGCTATATTTAGGGTGCGAAAATTACAGGTGCGACAGGATTAAAACGAAATGATTATTCAAAGGAAATATCTGAAATTATTATTAAGAGGTCACCGAATGTATCTAATCCGTTTTCGTAAGTGACATTTGCAGATTTTTCAATATTATTAAAACTGTCCCAGATAACAATAGTCGGCATATTTCCTTCTACATAACCAGGAACCTGGACGCCACCAAATGAACAATTATCTATTGAACCAATTGCTACTAAATCCAATTGAGTTCCATCCCATACACCACTGCCAACCAGTAATTCTCCCCTTACATTACTGCAATCATTAAAGTTGGTGATTCCAATTTCATCATAGATGCCAATTTCATCCCCAATATTCAAACTAAGAATACCCGTTTGAAAGACTATTAGCTGATTAATTCCGGTCCCGTTAATTGAAACCTGGAAATGTAATTCATCATCATATTCACAACTGCCATCATCATCATTGGCGGCTGGGTTATAATTTGTCGCTGCAGGATCCGTACAGCCTGGTACAACTATTTCATACTCGCAACTTCCATCATCAACTGTAGCATTTGGATTGTAATTTATAGCAGTTTCATCTGTACAGCCGGGAATTGACCCTGAAGTTGGACTTGAATCATCACTGCAAGAAATACCAATTATTATTGGCAACAGGATAAATATAATTACTCTTGGATTCATATTAATGAAGAATTAATTATTCAGCTATAAGTAATGCTATATTAATATTTGAAAGATTTACCCATCCAATATTTTGAGAAGTGTCATTCGTAATAGCATCATAATATGTATTTTCACTGCTATCGTAGACTTTAAATTGTGGAATATCACCAGATAACATATAATTATCACTTAAATTAAATCCATCGTCACCCATTGAGGGAACTACGGTGTATTCCCCTGTCCATTGGGCGGCACCAGTGCATACATCATTTTTAAAGACTGCGATCCAGTCATCGGTCGTTATATCAATACCTTCAATGGTAGTAGCCTGGATAAAGTAAAAGGCCTGTAAACTTGATTGATTCCATGAGAAATAACTTCCTACATTTGGACTACCAGTGATAATAAATGGATCCAGAGGATCGCCGACAAACATATTTACCTGAAATTCCACTTCCTCATTTAAATTATACATCTCATCATTTTCAACCGAATAATATTTAAAATTTAATACATCCCCTGAACTGGAGTTACTGTACACTGTAATCATAAATAAATAGATATCATCTGGAGGAAAATAAAGGCCATTCACCACACCCCGAACTTCCTCTCCAACAAATGCCGCAATGCAATCTTCCTCTGAACCAACAGGCAATCCATCAATCTCTACTCTCGCAGTTATTGAACCATTATATTCAAACTGAGCAGGGTCTACATCCCAGCAGCTATTAGCCGGCGCATATTCACAGCTGCCGTCATCAATGGTCGCAGCTAGATTGTAATTGATTGCACCAGGATCTGTGCATCCAAAAATTGTATATATGCAGCTACCATTATCGATGGTTGCCTCTGAATTATAATTATCTGCCAGAGGATCTGTACAACCAGGGATTTCGTTTTGATCATAATTGCACGACCCGTCGTCAACAGTAGCGTTTGGATTGTAGTTTATTGCATCAGGATCTGTACAGCCAGTAATCACCTGAGCAAATTCGCAGGATCCATCATCGACTGTTGCATTCTCATCAAAATTTAATGCCTCAGGATTTGTGCACCCTGGTATTTCCGTGATAGTATTGCTATCGTCAGAGCATGCCATAAAGCTGATACTAATTGCGAGAGTAATAAATAAATTTTTCATCATATCTTGTTTCAATATTAAAATATTTCTCCTATATAGAAACAGAAAGGGGTTCAAAATTGAACCCCTTTCTTTAGTTTAAAAACAAATCATTGTTGATTTATTTAATCATAATCATCTTTCTTGCTTTAGAGACACCTTCTCCTTTTAAGGAGTAGATGTAAACACCGGCAGATACTTCCTGATTATTCATATCCTTACCATTCCACATAACAGAATGATAACCTGAGCTCATATCAACATTATCAATCAGGGTGCTAACCGTTCGGCCATTCATATCGAAAATCGTAATGGATACGGTGTTATCAGTTGGCAGACTGAAACCTATGACAGTACCAGGATTAAATGGATTCGGATAGTTCTGTTCTAACTGATACTGAGTTGGAACCGCTGAATCAGTGTAGACGACAAGGCTTCCAGTTGTCAGAGGTGTTGTACCATAAAAGTCTCCATCCAGATCTGAAACAAGGCGCATTTCTTTATTTTGAGACTGACTCCACATACGAAGATCAATCTTATCACCCATATTGTAACCGTCAATATCCATATCAAATTCATGATATCCTTCCCATGCTGTTATAGCAATAGGAGCATCAATATCAACTATTCTTGTGGCACCAATTGCGATTCCATTTGCATAAGCAACAATCTCATCACCTGTTTCAACATTACCCTGAATACTGGTAATGACAATTGGGTGGAATTGACCCGTTTTCACAATTTGATACTGCTCGCTAATACTGGCTTCAAAGATCGCTTGATCGAATGAGTTATCATATCTTGATAACTCTAATCCGGTATATGTAAGTGTAGCAGCCTCAGTACCGTCCAGGAATACTTCGTATCCTCTACCCGGCTGCATGCCACCATTATTATCAATGGTATTTACACCGATTCCAGGCACATAGAAATTACCACTGGCATCTTTTGTAAGAAGCACAGGAATATCAGCCATGACATCGGCAATATTTGCAGAGCCTGATAATAGATAAGCAATGTTATTCATCATCAGCGGATTAATTGTAATTGGTGTAACAGCAGGATCTATCATGGATCCAACAACAAATAATGTCTGGTCTTCCATACCTGACAGGAATACCTGATAACCTTTTTCTTCTTCCATACTACCAATTGTATTTACACCAATTGATGGTACAAAGAACTGACCCGCATCATTTTTTGTCACAAGGGTGTTCACATCCCCAAATACGGTGGATACTTCGTTATCCAATGGGCTTACATAGAATGAAATGTTATTCCACATCAAGGCACCAAGATCTATTGTCTGAACAACAGAGCAGGCATCAATCTCAACCTGTGTCACAATCTGACCCCATGTTCCATTACCAAGTATAAGGTCGACCTGAGATGGAGCAAGTGTAGTTTCAACATCATCTGATGAATTCCAAACTTTGAAGACAATATCATTTCCTTCAACATAACCAGGTAGCTGGACACCGCCAAAAGCACAAAGATCAACAGATCCAATACCAACGATATCTAATTGACCACCAGTGTATACACCGGATCCCACTAGAACTTCACCTATTTCCAGATCACAGTTATTATAATTGATTTGACCGGAGGTATCATAAAGACCAACTTCATCGCCTTCTGATAAACATTCGATGTTTGCAATACTAACCAATGAGGTAATACCAGTGTCATCGATTTCAACAACAAAATGAACTGGATCTACAGATACTTCATAACATTCAGTAGCGCCTTCATCAGATGTGTAACCATCTTCACAATCCATGCAGAACTCAGCACCTGACATATCGTTATACGTACCTGCTTCACAATCCATACATTCTGAGGCACCAACCATATCATTGTATGTACCGGCAGGACAACTCATACATTCATCAGCATTGGGCTCGTCGCTGAATGTTCCAGGTGGACAACTCATTACTTCATCATCAAAACAATACTCTCCAGGTAATGCATATACACATGATTCGTCATCTTCTGTAGCATCAGAATCATAGTTACAGGCACCATCATCCATACAACCTTCAACAACATCATCAAATACATAACAGTCACCATAACTAACTCCATATGGATCTTCACCAGGTGGTGCACTTACTACACCATCAGTTATACAAGATTCCATATCAGTTACATCACTAAATTC
>JGI26270J51728_1001075_pt1 | contig 10803 bp, 11 predicted proteins | sample SaaInlLV_10m_DNA_2_FD_51728 | JGI IMG/M metagenome (IMG submission 51728) | reverse complement strand
TTAGATTTCTATTAACAAGTCTAATTATTGGATGCATTTTCCTTCATCATTTTTAAAAATATTTCTTCAAGATTTGTTGGTACTGCAGATAAATCTTCAATGTCTATATTATTTTCATTAAGTATTTTCAATACTCTAAGTAACACTAATTCAGATTGTTCTGAATGAATAATGATTGTAGTGCCAGTATCAAAATCAATTTTATAATCTGGAATATCAACTAATAAAGAAGAAATGTTAGATTGTTTTTTTAATAAATGAATTTTAATTGTTTTTTCTTTTCCAAATCTATTTTTTAAGGCATCAGGTGAATCTACAGTAAGAATTTTTCCTTTATCAATNATAGCTATTTCATCACAAAGGTATTCAGCTTCAGATAAAATATGAGTTGTGTAAAAAATTGTTAAACCTGTTTTAACTTTATTTTTTAAATAATCTAATAGTTTTCTTCGAGCTTCTGGATCTAATCCTACAGTAGGTTCATCTAAAAATAATAATTTCATATCATGCATAAATTCACGTGCAACTTGCACTCGTCTTCGTTGACCTATAGAAAGATCCTCATTTCTTTTCTTACGAATTTCGACCAAATTGAAATCTTTTAAAAGTTGTTCCAGNCTTTTTTTACGCTCAGTTTTTGAAATATTCCACATCATTCCATATTTATCAAGAGCTTTTTCTACAGATAATGTAGGTTCATAACTTGGTTGTTGTAAAACAACTCCAATTTTATCACGAATTTTTAGTGGATTAGAAATAGCATCTATGCCAAATATAGAAAGTGACCCAGATGAAGGTTTGATTAGAGTTGTAAGAAGTTTGATGGTAGTTGACTTTCCAGCACCATTTGGTCCTAAAAATCCAAAAACTTGGCCTTCTTTTACAGATAAAGTAAGATCATTTACAGCATTTATCAAACCATATGATTTTGATAAATGATTTACATCAATACAAGACATGAACAAACTGCGATCTTCCTATTAATTTAGGTAATGAGGTAATTATGAAAGAACTAGATCATTTGAAGTTATTTACAAAAAATAGTCAAGAAATTTTAAAAAGATGCGATCATTTTTACTAAAATTAATTAATAAAAATAATGAAATTTTTATTAATACAATTAATTTATGAAAACTATATGTCAGAATCACAAGATCTTATCAATAAATTACTCGAACAAAAATCAGAATTAACTAAGGAAATAATTGATCAAAAAATTATAGAAAAGAAAGAAAAAATTGGTGCAGGATATTTAACAGACCAAGGTGCATTATTTCTTATTGCATCAGATTATGGAATTACTTTATCAGAATCACAAAAAATTGAAGTTAGTNTAAAGGATCTATATGCAGGTGCAAAAGAAGTTTCATTAGAGACAAGAATCCTAAATATTTCACCTACAAAACAATTTTCAAGAAAAGATGGTTCTACGTTTGATCTACGAACAATGACAGTATATGATTCAGATTCTACAGCTAGTGTAAAGTTATGGGATGAAAAAGCAAATCTACCAGGTATTGAAAATCTAAAACCAGGAGATTTAATTAAAATCATAAAAGCCTATGTTAAATCAGATTTAGATGGTTCACCAACTATCAATATTGGTTCTGGATCAAATATCGAAACAATAGATACTGAAAGTCAAATTCCAATGATTGACAAAATTACAAAAGATATTAGTGAATTACAAGAGGGACAAAAAGATCTTGTAATATCAGGAATGATTGATGGAATAATTAGCGGAATGCAATTTACAAATTCTAGAGGTCAACCTGGAACTGCACTTAGAATGAGACTAAAAGGAAAAGATGGTAGTGGTATGAGAGTAGTTCTATGGGGTAAAGATGAATCACTAATTCCAAATATGATTTCACAATCAGCAAATGTAAAACTATTAGGTGTTAGAGTAAAATCAGGAAATCAAGGATTAGAAATTCATGGTAATGAGGCAACAATTATTGAAATTGAAGGTGGAAAAGAAACAGAACCGATTATTGCAAGAATTTTGTCAATTATAACAACCGAGACTGGGAAAAACATGATAATAGCAACAGATAATCAAAAAAATATCTACAATATCAGTGATTTTTCAGATTCAACAAGTATCTGTGCTGAAGGTGATGTAATTGAATGCATGCCATCAAAAGTTTATGGTNGTTCANTTACATTGGATGAAAATTCATTTGTAAGAAAATTAGATAATGATGAAACAATTCCTTCATTATCTAAAATTAGAACAAAAATTANGGATGTAAANGTTGATGAAAATTGTTGTATCGAATGNATAGTACTAAAAGTTCCTGGAAGAAANGAAATACAAACTAAATCAGGTGAATCAATTTCCCTTTCAGAAATGTTTGTTGAAGATGATTCAGGTCAAATTTGGGTAAAGGGATGGAGAAATCAAGCAAAATTAATTGATAAATGTGAATTAGGAGAAATTATTTCCATTACCGGATTAAATACTAAATTAAATAATTTTGGAGAAGGCAGAATAGAATTATTCTTAACNGCACATTCAAAAATTATTAAGAAAAATTAAGAATTATCATCAGAAATACCTGATGCGGTTATTGTATAAGAAAAAAATTCTTTGTTAAAAGATGAATAAATTTCTCCATTAAATGATGATGAATTTTTAAAAAGATGAATTTTGATATGTGTAAAAAGATCAATAGCACTTGCCATATTTTCAACCTCTTTTCCATCCATGTTTCTAATCATATTAGTAACTACAATAGGAATTTTATTAGTAACTGCATAAAGTGATAATTCATACATATATTTCATAAATAAAGAATTTTTTTCAAATATAGATTGATTATTTTTATATTCATAAGAAAATAAATCAGTAATATTATCAATTACAATTAAAGAAAAATTGTTTTCTTGTAGATTTTTAATTGAATTAATTTGTTCTGAGGTATTTGTTATTCTAGATACAATAATCTTATCAAGGAAATTAAAATCTACATTAGATTTTTTTTGAATTTCTAATATTCTTTCAGGTCTAAATCCACCTGTGGTATCCAAATACAAAACCTTTCCACCATTTTTAATTGAATTAATCGATAATTGTAATAGTAGCTGAGTTTTTCCAGTTCCATTTCCTCCAAAAATATCGACAATTACACCATTAGGAATTCCTCCANACAAAAAACGATCTAATTTTAGTAAACCAGTAGAAATCATCGTATACAATTAATAGAAATACAAGAAAAAATTTAAAGAATGTTAATTTGAACAAAAGGGATAAGGCTTTTATGCTGGCAAATAGGNTTTCAAATTAAGTAAGTATTATGTCCCAACCAAGTAGTGCAAAAAGACCATTAACAGTTCTTCAAAAAAGTACAAAAAAGAAAGTCACAGTTAGACTGAAGAATGAAGTGGAATACAAAGGAAAAATGGACAATGTTGATTCATACATGAATTTGATAATGACAGATGCAGAAGAAATCCACGATAGTAAAACTATTGCAAACTATGGCAGAGTAATCGTGAGAGGAAATAATGTATTATTTATCAAATTAGAAAATGAACTTTAGTTAAATTAAGAGTGGTTTTATGACCAATAATTTTCTATTTACATCAGAATCAGTAACAGAAGGTCATCCAGATAAGATATGTGATAATATTTCAGATGCATTTTTAGATGAATATCTAAAACAAGATCCAAATTCAAGAGTGGCCGTAGAAACAATGGTAACTACAGATTTTGTAGTAGTTTCTGGTGAAGTTACATCTAAAGCAGTTTTTGATAAAAAAGNTCAAGAAGAATTAGTTAGAAAAACCATTAGAGAAATTGGATATGATGATAAAGAATTGATGTTTGATGGAGATACTTGTAAAGTTGATCTAAGATTACATTCACAAAGTCCAGATATCAGTCAAGGGGTAACAGCTACTGAAGAAAAAGAACAAGGTGCAGGAGATCAAGGATTAATGTTTGGCTATGCAACAAATGAAACTGAAGAATTAATGCCTATGCCAATCTTATTAGCTCACAAACTTATTCAAAAATTATCAGAAGTTAGACGAAATAAAATATTACCATGGGTAAGACCAGATGGTAAATCACAAGTTTCAGTGAAATATGAAAATAATAAACCAACAAAAATTGAAACGGTTGTAATCTCAACACAACATGCACCAGAAATATCTCAAGAAGAGATTTCAAATGAGATTATTGACAAAGTAATCAAACCAGTTTTAGGTAATCTTTGGGATGATAAAATTAAAATTTACATTAACCCTACAGGGAAATTTGTAATTGGAGGACCTCATGGGGATGCAGGTTTAACTGGAAGAAAGATAATTGTTGATAGTTACGGAGGATTTGGAAGACATGGTGGTGGAGCTTTTTCAGGAAAAGATCCATCTAAAGTAGATAGATCAGCATGTTACATGTGTAGNTATATTGCAAAAAATCTAGTTGCAGCAAAATTTGCAGATAGATGTGAAGTTCAACTNGCATATGCAATAGGAGTAGCAGAACCAGTNTCACTTTATGTCAATACTTTTGGAACAAATAAAATTCCAGAAAATCAAATAGAAGAAATTGTTAGAAAGAATTTTGATATGAAACCATCAGGCATTATTTCACAATTAGATTTGAAAAGACCAATCTACAAAAAAACTGCATCTTATGGTCATTTTGGAAGAAATGAACCAGAATTTTACTGGGAAAAAACAGACAAAGTAGAAACACTAAAGCAATCTGCTGGACTGCAATAATTCCAACACAGATTGAAATTTAATTTTAGATATTTTAGATAATCTTTTATGATTTCCGTTAAAATTACCAATTAGAATATTGAGATCATCTATTCCAAAAATAAACTTTGGATTTATTATTGCATCATGATAAGCATTTTCAAGATTAATTTTTTTAATTTTGGTTGTAGTTCCTTTAGAAAAAAGTTCAACATATTTTTTATAAGTTATAGAATCAGGCCCAACAAGATCAATTATCTTATTATTAAATTTCAATTGAGATATTGATTCAAAAATGACTTTTACAACATCAAACACATGTATTGGTTGAATTGAATATGTTCCAGATCCTGGAATTATTATTTCTCCAGATTTCATTTGTTTTTTTAGATTTTTTGAAAACAAATCATCTTTTCCAATAATGTATGAAGGTCTAAAAATTGTGAAATTTAAACCACAGTCAATAATTTGCTTTTCTGCATTAAATTTTGAAATAAAGTAACCCAATGAAGTATTTGATGAAACACCTAACCCACTCAAAAAAATAATTTTTTTAATTTTAGCTTTATTACTTAAATTTACAACATGTTTTGTTAAATCAGTATTTATCATATCATAATCAGCATACACAGATTGTTTTCCTATGCCAACAAGATGAATTAATGCATCTGAATTTTGTATTTTTTTAAGAATATCATTTTCTTCATAATTCTTTGAAATTATTTTAGTTTCACATTTAAAATGTTTAAAATCATTTCTAGATATTGANATTAATTCAATATTTTTTTCAGATAAATATTTTCGAAGATTTTTAGCAATAAACCCACTAGCTCCAGTAACAACAATCTTCATGGATTTAACCATAATAGAATTAAATCTATTTTAATTTTAAATCTATGTAAATAATTTTCAAAAATTATGAAATAAGAGTTAATACTACAAAATGAATACATCTCATGTGAAAGAAGAAAAAGTACAATTAAAAACAGGATATACTACAGGAAGTTCTGCAACTGCTGCATCAAAAGCTGCACTATTATCAATAATTAATCAAAAAAAAATTGAGAAAATAGATATTTTATTACCAAAAAGATCTTATATTCAAATTCCAATACATTCATGTAAATTTGAAATTGATGGTGCAAATTGCTCAGTGATTAAAAATGGAGGAGATGATCCAGATGTTACTCATGGAGCAGAAATTATTGTAGAGTTATCATTCACTGAAAAAATAAATGAAATTGAAATTGATGGTGGGGAAGGAGTAGGCATAGTAACTAAACCAGGATTAGGTTTGGAAATTAATAAGCCAGCTATAAATCCAGTTCCTAAAAAAATGATTATTGAAAATCTAAGAGAAATAGGAAAAGAAATTCTTTTAGAAAAAGGAATTAAACTAGTTATTTCAGTACCTAAAGGAAAAGAATTAGGACCTAAAACTGACAATCCAAGATTAGGCATAATAAATGGAATTTCAATTTTAGGAACTAGTGGAATTGTTATTCCATTTTCTACAGCAGCTTATGCAGCATCAATTAGACAAAATGTAGATGTAGCAATTGCAATGGGAAATGATACTGTAGTCCTTACAACAGGTGGAAGAAGTGAAGATTTTGCAAAAAAAATAATAGATTTACCAGAACATTGTTTTGTACAAATAGGTGATTTTTCAGGATATGCAATTCAACAATGTGGTAGAAAAGATATCAATAAAGCATATGTTGTTGGTTTTATTGGAAAGTTAGCAAAAATGGCTGCAGGAGTTAAACAGACTCACGTTAAAGGATCTAAAGTAGATATGAGTTTTCTATCGGAATTAGCTCAAAGATGTAATGCTAATGAAAATGTAATTCAAGACATAAAAAAAGCAAATACAGCAAGACATGTTTCAGAAATTATTCAGAAAAATAAAATTGAGGGGTTTTTTGACTTAATTTGTAGTGAGACGTATAAACATATGAGAAAACATTCTGAGGAAAAAGTTGTAATTGATGTAATATTATTTGATTTTGAAGGAAATATTTTATCTAGAAAATCTGAACAGTAAGGTATTTTATTAAAGTTAAAAGATTTTGATTATGGAAAAAATATCAGTTCTTGCTATTACTAAAAATGGAATAAAAATTGGAGAAAAAATAAAAAAAATATTTCCAGATTGGGATATATTTGCACCTTCAAAATTAACAACTGAGGTAACAGGGATTACATGGTATTCTGAGCCTACAANAGAAAAAATTGTAGAACTTTTTAAAAATAATAATGCATTAATTTGTATTTTTTCATTAGGTGCAGTAATTAGATTAATTGCTCCATATTTGAAAGATAAAAAAANAGATCCTGCAGTAATTGTAATTGATGATAAAACAAATTTTGTNATTAGTGTTTTATCNGGACATATAGGAGGAGCCAATGANCTTACAATAGAAATTGCTGAAAAATTGAAAGCTTTACCTGTAATTACTACAGCAGCTGATGTTAACAAAACAATTGCAGTTGATCTTATAGGAAAAAAATTTAATTGGAAAATAGATGATGATTCTACAGTAACAAAAATTAGTGCACATATGATAAATGAAGAATCAATAGGTGTAGTTCAAGAAACAGGAGAGAAAAATTGGTATACAAAATTACCAAAAAATGTTTTAATTTATAAAAATATAGAAGATTTAAAAAAATCAAATTCTAAAGCTTGTCTCATAATTTCTGATAAAATAATTAATGATGAAATAATTAATGAATCTGTGATATATCGTCCTCCAAGTTTAGTAATTGGGATTGGATTGCATTGGGACACTACAAAAGAAACTATTAGAGAAGGAATTGATACTTGCTTAAGAAAATTTAAACTTAGTTCAAAATCAATTGCAAAATTAGTGTCAATAAAAAAACCTGAAGATGTACAAGGTTTAATTGATCTTGGAAAAGAGATGAAGATTCCAGTAGAATATGTAAATAGAGAAGATTTGGCTGAAATTTCTGCNCCAAATCCATCTGAAACAGTAAAAGCTTTTGAAGGAACTGCAAGTGTTTCAGAAGCTGCTGCCATCAAAGTATCTGAAGGCCAATTAATAGTAGAAAAACAGAAATTCCCACCAAATTTGACTATAGCTATAGCGAGGATAATGAGTTGAAACGAGGATTATTACTAATTGATAGAGGTAGTAGAGAAAGAGAAGCATCTGAAGAGTTAGATGTAATTTGTCAGGGTATCAAAGCAAAAGGAGAATATGTTTTTACAGATTATTGTTTTCTTGAAGTAGAACCACCATATATTGAAGATGGAATTAACAAATGCCTCAAAGAAGATATTGATTCTTTAACTATAGTTCCTTACTTTTTGTATCCAGGTAAAAAAATAAAAAATGCGGTTACGGATGTAATGAAATTTCAAAAAGATACCAAAGTAAAATTTCTTGTAACAAAACAAATGAGTATGCATAAAACATTAGTGGATGTTGTTGAAAATAGAATATCTACAGCATTAAAAGAAAATCAAATTACTCTTACTACTAATGAAGTAGATGTAATGATAATTGGACATGGAAGTAAAGATCCTAATGCACAAATGTCATTAGATTACATTGTAAATGAATTAAAAAATTCGTATAGAAATGTAAGTAGGTGTTGGTTAGAGATAGAACAACCAGATATTTTTGAAGGTATTAAAAAATGTGAAAAAGATAATCCCAAAGTATTGATAATTGTTTTTTATTTTCTTCATGAAGGAGCACACGTTAAAACTGATATTAATAATGATTTGATACCAGCATTAAAAAATTCTAATATGAAAAACACATTCATTACAAAACATATAGGGACAGACGAAAAAATAATAGATTTGATATTAGAAAGAGCAAGAGAGGTAGAAAATGCAAACTAAAAAAGGTCAATCAATTGAAGATGCTAGTATGCAGATGATTGAAGATGAAATAGGATCACATGAATTTAATGAAAAAGAATGGCCTATAGTTAGAAGAATTATTCACTCAACAGCAGATTTTGATTTTGCAAGTAAGAATAAATTAATTTTTCACAAAGATGCAATTCAAAGTGGTATGAATGCTTTGAAAAATGGTTGTAGTATAGTAGTTGATGTTAATGGAGTAATTGGAGGAATGAATAAACAAAATCCTAAAGATTTTGGAAACAACATAGTTTGTAATATTTCAAAACCAGAAATTATGGAATTGGCAAAAAAAGAAGGTAAAACTCGTTCCCAAGTTTCAATGAGAGTTGCTGCATCAGATATTGATGGAGGAATTGTAGCAATAGGAAATGCACCTACTGCTCTTCAAGAAGTAATTCAGATGGTAAAAGAAGGTATAGTCAAACCTGCATTAATTATTGGAATTCCAGTAGGATTCATCTGTGCTGCAGAATCAAAAGAAGAATTATCAAAAATTGAAGGAGCTCCATTCATTACCAATATTGGTAGAAAAGGAGGAAGTTCATCAGTGTCTGCTACAATTAATGCAATTTTTAAACTAATTAGAGCAGAATCATCTACGTGATTGATTGAAACAATTTTTGACAAAAATTTCAGCATAATTAGAACTATCAAAATAAAGATGACCATATGATGCAAGAGTATTATTTTGAATTAATCCATCTTGATGGTTTTTAATTCCTTCACCAATTTCTAAATTAAAAGCAAATTTAGAATCAGATGATACAGATTCTAATTGAGAATAATGAAATTCATGACCACGAAATGCATGTAATGTATCAGATAAAATATTTTTAGAAGATAATTTTCCTTTTGTATAATTTAATCTCATTTTTTTTGTCATTATTGTTTCAGCATCAAATAAACCAACCATTTTGTATTTTTTCTTATTATTATTGATAGATTTTGTCAGATACATCAATCCCCCACATTCCGCATAAATAGGAAAATTATTTTCAGACAATGTTTTGATCGATTTTTTCATAATTTGATTTTTTTCAAGTTCGGTTCCTAAAATTTCAGGAAATCCACCTCCAATGTATAATCCATCACATTTTGGAATTTTTTTATCTTTTGTTGGACTAAAAAAAGTGAGTGATGCACCACCACGACGTAATGCATTTAAATTATCATCATAGTAAAAATTAAAAGAATTATCTAAAGCAACTGCAATTTTTACTTTAGTTTTTTTAGAATAATTTTTAGAATTTTTTAAGAGTGGAATAGGGTTTTTGATAATTTTTAGAATTTCATCAACATTAAGTGATTCTGAAATTAATTTTGAAATTTTTAGAATTTTATTTTTTAAAATTGTATTATCATATGTAGAAATTAATCCAAGATGTCTTGATTCCAAATTTAAGATAGGGTTTTTTGGAATTACTCCAATAATAGGTAATTTTGTTTTTTCTAAAGCACTTCTACAAAGAATTTCATGTTTTTTACTTCCAATTTTATTTAAAATAATTCCAACAATTCTTGAAAATCTATGAAATTTTTGAAAACCTAAAGCAATAGCAGCTATTGAACGAGCAGTTTTACTTGCATCTAATACTAAAATTACAGGAGATTTTGTAATAGAAGCTACGTGATGAGTACTTGCATAATTAGAATTTCCTTTGAATCCATCATAATACCCCATTACACCCTCAATAATAGAAATATCAGATTTAGAATGAGATGTAAAACTATCTAAAACTTGTTTTTGACCCATTAACCATACATCAAGATTGTAAGTATCATTTTTTGAAATGGATGTTAAATAACTAGGATCAATATAATCAGGACCTACTTTGAAAGGTTGTACAGAAAAACCTTTTTTTTGTAATGCATAAATAATTGAACATGTGATCGATGTTTTACCAACACCACTAGTTACGCCAGCTAAAACAATTCGCGGTATTTTCAATGTATGTCGAGAATTTTTTTTTTATTTAAATTAATACCTTCAGAAAATAACGAATGTTTTTACCGAGAAAAAGTAATGAATAATTATGGAAAAAGATGGCTTAACTATTGTCTATACAGGAAAAGGGAAAGGAAAGACAACTGCTGCATTAGGAATTGCATTAAGGGCTACAGGATATAAAAAGAAAATATGCATGATTCAATTTATCAAAGGTTCATGGCATTATGGTGAAATG
>JGI26270J51728_1001048_pt1 | contig 11010 bp, 10 predicted proteins | sample SaaInlLV_10m_DNA_2_FD_51728 | JGI IMG/M metagenome (IMG submission 51728) | reverse complement strand
TCCACACTCTGAAAGGGTGACGACTCACGTAACTCGAGAATACTCTCCACTACCACTGGATTCATCTCATCACTCAACGCCAACAGCGCCTCTGGCGGGGCTGTATTGATATTGATTTCAGCTTGAGTGCAGTGAGCATTGGCAGTAATGGCCGGTCTAATCAAACTGACCATCTCTTCATCCCACCCCTTGATCAAGGCCAGTTCATGCAGCGTATGGAGCGGTCCATTCGTCGGGACATAGGCCGCCCCCAACGCCTGATACTCCAACTTCTCGGCCCCGTGAATCCCCCTTCGCTCCGAATCTGCATCGATCCAGTCAGCCACGGCTTCAACAGCTTCTATCGACAACTCCTGTTGCTCTAACAGGCGCTGTAGGCGCTGTTCAGTGACCGTCGAGAGTGTACCGCTACTATCCATCAAACTATTCAGGTTAATCCAGCGTGAGACATCGATGATTGATACCTCAACGACCTGTTCCCGGTCCCAGGGGATTTCTAGCGGCTGCGCCCAAGCTGCCTCCAGGGAATCCACTCTGCTGCCCCCCCCCTCTTGCGGCTGATTGAGCACCCGCAGCACTTCAGGTATGGCTGAACGGGCCATAATTTGTGCCTGTTGCAAATTCAGTTCATTCTCTACCCGGTAGATCTGAAAACGCTGCCCCTCCACTCTGGAGTAGATCAGGGATGAGATCAGCGCAATGGAGACCAATACAATCAGCAGCACCATGCCCTGCTGGTTACCGACCTGACTACGACCTCCCCAGCTCATCCTGCTGTACCTGTACCGCTCATACTACTCATTGGTAAAACAGGGTAGACCAGACTCCAACGGCCAATCTGCTCAAAGTCGAGATAAATTCGAAGCCCCCGTAATTTCTCTTCATCCAGTTGATCTGCCGGCCCCCACTCCTGGTCCTGATAAAGTTCGACGGACCCACCCTCTAACCCTCTGCCCAATCGCAACACCTCATCTGAAGATTCAATGTCACCCCCCAGAGGGACTACAACACGTTCCAACAGTGCGCCCTGCCCATCCGTCTGCCATCGATAATGGACCTGTACGATCCCCCCCAAGCGACTCTCTGCAACGACCTCTCCCCGACAGTTCAACACCACACCCTCTGTGGTGACTTGAAATCGAAAATTCTTTTTACTCTCCTCATCTTCTAACTCAATTAATGCTGAAAGGTCCCGTTCCAACATCCGTCGCAACAGAAAAAAAGAGTAGAGGTCACCTTCGTGTGCCTCGACCACTGCCATCTGTGCGCCCCCCTCCCGTACCACACTGTAGACACCGGTAATCAGAACGGTTGATATCGACAGTGCAACCAGCAGCTCAATCAAGGTGAAACCTGTGCTTTTACCCACTACGGTACCTCAGCCGTTTTCAAGGGTAGATAGAGTGCGGCCTGTTCAATAGTCTCTTCCTGATCTCCCACATCAATCTGCATCTGCAGTGCAACAGCCTGTTGTGTCCCCTCTTCATCTTCTACCGTATAGATCGAAACGGTCTGACTCCATGGGAATTTCCACCCTCCCATCTCCATCTCTCCATTTGTAGTGCCCTCTTCGACCTGATCATGATGAATTTCCGCCTCTGCCAGCAGGTTTCGAACCACCTGTGCTGCTGCAGCCTTACGCTCCAGATGCGACTCTGTTTTGATTTGCTGTTGTAAGATTCCCCCAAGCCCCACAAAGAGCAGCCCGGCAATCGCCAAGGCCACCAAAACCTCTAACAGGGTAAAACCCCGATGACCCGGAGCCGGTGCAAATAACATCGCTGTCTTCCCTCAGTCCAGCCTGAATCTTATCACTGCGGCTTCTGGCAGCAGCAACACAACCATCCGTAGATTATTCATCTTTAACAATTTCTCTCACTCTTTACTTCTAACAGCTACTCTGGATTAAAACGGCTCCAGCTCAACCCGCCCTTCGGAGCGGTTGAGCCAGACCCTGAACCCTTCCCGCTGCTCCTCACCCTGAAGAAGAAAATGGATTGAGAGGGGGCCAGAGGCTCCAAACGGGGTAAAACTCACTCTCTGCACAGACTCATCCAGCCACCCCATTTGATCGGTATCGGCCTCAAAGCGAACACCGGTTTTCTCCATAGTGTGCGGTTTGACCAGTGTTTCACTGACCACTGAGAAGGTCTCTTGCTTGCTCTCTTGTTTGCTCTCTTGTTCCCCCTCTTGCCCACCCTCACCTTCGTTCTCTTGCTCAATCTGATAGTGCTGTTCGGCATAATCAATTTGCAGACGATAGAGCGATCCACTATAAAGACTCTGGTCCAGCGCCCACTGAAGCACGCGAGAGAAGTGCAGAGCCTCTTTTCTAAGCTGCTCCTGCTGACCATTAAACAGCTTGGGAACTGCCAACCCCACCAGCAGCCCNACCAACATCAGCACTACCAGCAGCTCTATCAGGGTAAAGCCCCGTTCTCTACCCATCCAGATTCCATGAACCGATATCTGCTTTTGAATCTTCCCCCCCAGGCTGTCCGTCTGCACCGTACGAGAGCAGATCATAATCCCCATGCAGCCCCGGTGAGAGGTAGATGTAGTCGTTACTCCAAGGGTCTGACGGTACTTTAGAGAGGTAGCCTCCCTTTCTCCAGCGCGTCACCCCATCGGGCTGCTCTTTGAGTGCCCGCAACCCTTGTGCGGTGGTGGGGTAGTCATGGGTGTCGAGTCGATAGAGATCAAGCGCCTGCCCGATAGATTGAATATCGAGTCTTGCCTTGGTCATTCGCGCCTCCTCTGGACGCTCCATCACTCTAGGCACCACCAGAGTCGCCAATATACCCAAAATCACAATCACTACCATCACTTCCATCAGGGTAAAGCCTGTCTGAGCAGAACGCTGCTTCGTACTACACTGTAGTTTCTTCATTTCTACCTCTATCTCTCTTTCTCTCTGACCCAAAAGTCATTTATTTCAAGCGGATCATACACGCGAGGACGACCATCGGATAGCTGTATACGGGAAGCCTGCTCTATTTCTGTACGCTCATGAATCAGACGATCTACCGTCATCCACCACCCGGTTAAGGCCCCATGCTTATGAATGGCCTGCCTTGAATAGAGTGAACAGTTCGGATATGAGGGGCAGCGATCTCCATCGATACGACTCAGTACCGTGGCATAAAAACGCAACGGTGCAAGCAAGAGCCGTTTTGTCGCAGACTGCTCCCGCTCGCCCTCATGTTGATGAACGATCTCATGCTGCTCAATCTGTGAGAGCGCCAGCGGGTTCTCAGCGGCCTGCAGTGGTGCCAATGGAGTCATCACTCCCATCACCCACAAAAATAGTGCCCTATCCATTCTCATTAAAAATCAATCTTTAAGCCAATACTCTCTGAAGCAAAATAGGGTCGGATCTTTTCCAGATAATTCTGCCTCTGTTCGTTGTTCTGCTTATGCGCCAGACTTGAGGCGCTGAACATGGTGCCGGTATACCAACCCAGCTCCAGAACCCCCAACACAACCCCCAGAGCTGGCATATCCTGCTCAAAAGCCTCTACAGTTGCGCCAATCATCAACCCATTGGAGAGAAATGCAAACTGGGCATCTTTTGGACGGTCTAGGTAAGCATGTCCGGCCCCAGGCAGCAGCGCACTCAACAGTGCGGCGGTTTTCGGATCTTTTTGTGGCAACCGTTCTAACTCAGGCAGTGCCAGTAACACCTTTTCAACGTTCGCCTTGTAGTGCGGGTCTTCAATCTCGTTGAGGCGCTTAAGCGCCTTTGTATCCTCTCCCAACTGAAGGTGCTGCCAAGCCTGTCGTAACGAGGCCCTGTCCTTCCATTCACTCTCTGGCGCATAATTTTTGAGCTGTCCATAGCGGAACCGGGCTGCCTGAGGCGCTTTTTGTGCCTCATGAATTTCACCCATCTCAAACATCAGTTGAGCAATTTTCTTGCTTTGTGGATACTGTTTACCAAAATTTGCATACGCAGTGAGCGCACGTTGATACTCCCCCCCCTTTGCCAGACTCTGGGCATAACGGTGCATCACCTCTTCATGGTTTGGATAATCTGCCTCAGGATGGCGACGTGCATAAGAGAGATAGCGTCCGAACTCAGTTGCTGCACGTTGGTAGTCTTGATTTTTTTCCTGTAGCTCTACTGCATAGAGGTACACCTCTTGGGCAGACATTAGATTCTGCCCTGTCTCTTCAGCAAAAACATGCCCCATGGAAATAAAACCAAGCAATACAGCCGAAAGATGCCATCTACCCATTTTTATAGTCAACCCGCTAAATTTGATAAGAGCAGACACAAAAGTCCATACAGCAAACCACCTTCTTCCACACAAGTAAAGTGAGACCGGCTGGAAGTATTATGGAGACTGAATGTTCTAGCGCCTTTCCTAATCGGTTCATTTTAGCGGATACCAATACAGACTACAAAAACTTAGAAAAGGATATCCCCCCCATCACCAATCTACATTCAGCCGCACACCAACAGAGAGGTATCTTGCATTACTCAATTGAGTAGCATCACTAGTCAATGCTACTGTAGTCCAAGGCATTTCAACCTCGACCCCAACGGCTCCCACTACAGGCTCTACCATAAGCCCTGTTTCAAACCAGGTTCGAGGCTTCCAGCTCAACCCAATTTGATAAAAATCATGGTCACGAATACTCCGCCAACGACCATGAGCCGACCACTGAGGTGCCACCTGATAATCAACCTCTCCACGAATCTGTAGTGGCAGCTGCTGGCTAATCTCCATTATGCGTCCATTATCAGGAAAAACTGGAAACCAGGTATTGTGCCCTCCCTGCTCCATGTGAAGTGTAGTCACGACTGCTCGGTTCCAGCGAATAATCCCCACCAGATCATCAAGGGCAAACTTTCCATGCCAAGGCCCCTGCTCCAATTCGAAATCAACACTAAACGTTCCCCCCTTGCCATCTGCTGAACTACGTTCGGGAACTCCCAACCGCTCCAACAATGCGTCATGCCCACGATATTCCTGACGAAAGCGCAGGTCCTGGATTGATCGCCAATTTTCCAACACAGCCAAATTGCCTGTAGCATGAAGGTCAGTGATTCTGAAGTTATGTCCCTCTAAATATTCTCCACGCAGCCCCATCTTAACCCCCTCAGCAAGCGGTATAGTATAAGCAGCCATAAGACCTGTAGCTTCAAAATGGAAGCCTTCAAGGTCGAGCTGATAGACCCGCGCGGGGTCATCCAGCAGGCCATTCTGTTTCTGGTAGTAAAATTCTGCCGACTCAGGAGTAAAGGAGAGATAATAGTCGTAGCGATGAAGCAGGCCAATCTGCCATTCAGCATTGTGTACTCCAATTTCTGCACGATTCTGAATCAGTGCCGTATCCCCGCCCCTATTCTCCCCCTCCCAATGGTTTATCAATTCTGCCAGAGGTACTGATTCACTATAGGCAAGGGTGTCCCAACTCAGATAAGGACGCCACTCGGAGGCATAAGTCAGCGTCGTAAGGAAGAGCAGTGGCAGCAGCCCACCGAAAACTCTCCCCATACCTTGTATTTTCCGGGTCAGAAAAGCTCACTACTGTTATCAGTGTACTCTACCCTCACTGCACCACTACTCTCTTCAGTGATGGTACCAACAGAAGCTCCATTAACCGTAAGAATACCAGTTACTGCTAATGTATCCTCATTTTCAGTCAGGCGAATCTCTACCCCGTCTTGACTACGCACAATAATCGGCAACACTAAGTGTTCATTGTCTTCATCCAAATCGGCACCGGTAATCACAACCTCCGTTGTCACCGTATCATATGCAATAGTGGCCGTCAGCATCACATCATTCTGCGCTTCTACCAGCCTCCTCAATTGCAGATCAACACGTCCAGTAGGCAGCAGCCCTAGCTTAGCGCCAAACGAGAGTGCTAAATGACGTATCCGTTCTTCCTCAGAAGAGCGCCAGTCGCTATTCAGCTCTGCTTTAGCCTTTAGCATCACTGTGCTGGAATCATCACTCACAGCACCCTCAATTTGTATTGTGGTGGGAAGCAGATCGACTGTAGGTTCGTAATAATGGCTCCAGTGAGTTTGATTACCATCACTCCAAGAGTAGCTGTTCATCTTATTGAGCAACGTCAGCACTCCCCCCAGATAAATCTCCCCTTGGTAATTGAGGTCTGACTTACCACTGCGCTGCTGATTAAGATTAATCCCCAGCTCAAGTTCAAGACCTGCAATATAGAGATCTGCAGATTTTGAGGGTTTTCTGGTACTCTCATCCATCCGAATTCTCTGACGCAACTCCACCACTGCTTGACCATCTAGCTGCATGCGGTCATGAGTGGCATCTAGCCCAACCCAACCGGAAAGATTAATCATCAGAAATGGCCCGGCCACTCCACCATATTCAGGCAATGTTAGCACCAAAGAAACATCATCCTGATTAACCACGCCCAACACACTGTAGGTGACATGGCCATTGACAGTTGTAGTACTGATAGATCCTGAACCACTACTACCCGCATGACTAAGGTCATAGGTATTCCCTATGATTTCAGGCACCGTATCACCTAAATAGTGTCCCACCACCATCTCAACCACCCTACCCAGATTAGCCGTATGGTGATCTGCCATCGCGCTAGCTAGCTGTTCTGAGAGCGCAATTTCATTGGAAAAGAGTTCCCCAGGGTTATTGAGCAACCCAATACCTTGACTATTATCATCATTTACAAGCGCTCTGATTTCATTGACTAATGCTCTTGCTTTACCAACTGCTGTCGATGCAGCGGTTGGGCTTTGCATATTAACAGTCACACTTACAGCGTTGCTCTCGGCCGAGTTTCCATTAAGGTCTGTTGCTCGTGCCGTAAAGCTGTGGCTCCCATTGTCCAGTGAGTCATAGTCAAGGTCAAAGCTATAGGGAGCTGCCAGATCCGTAGCAATGACCTCACCCACCTGCAATAGCTCAATCCGGGCAATATCAGCATCGTTAGTCGTTACAGACAATTCGCTAGAGGTAGTCTCTGTGATAGATGATGGTGTCGCGACCAATGACAGTGTTGGAGCTGTATGGTCACTATTGATCGCAACCTCAACAGTGCGCTGCAGGGTTGAAACCACCTCATTCAGTGCATTGTAGGCTTGGATCGTGTAGCTATGGCTTCCATTATCAGCAGCATTGTAGTCCAGCAAATGGTAATAACTTCCACCCTCTTTAGTTACCAACAGATTGGATGGAGACACTGAACCTTGATAGTACACCACCTTAGTGATCTCGCTGCTATCCAAGAAGTTGGGGGCCAATAGCACTGAGCCGGTAGTTGTGATCAAATTGCTATTCTGCGAGGAGTAGGAAGAGAGTAACCAAACCGTCTTTTGAGTACGTAAACTATTATTCTCATAAACCTTCTGGCTCACCACCCGTTTCACCAACCCCATTCCTGGAGCATACCAGCTAAGTTTCATTCCACCGGGGTATTCATCCAATATTCTGAGGCTTCCATCGAAATTACCAACTGGTGTCATGACACTTTCTACACCCAGAAAAGTCCGTTTTTTCAGGGTATAACACTGTTCTGAGGTGCCCGTATTATCAATAATAGTACACATTCCCTCTACGACCCAACCCTGCCCGCTGTACAATTGAGCAGGGAGGCTCTCTAATGGTAATTCCCAGTTAACAGTACTCTGTAACCAATTATTTTCGCCATAAACTGAATAGTTGCGCCTCTCCAATAACCTTAGACCTTTTTCTGCCTCCACGCCAAAAACTTTTAGTGTTCGGCTCTCAGTTGTTGGGGACTGGTATCCTTCAGTAAGGTGCAACCGTTCATTAGAGCCTTCGCTCAACCATTCAGAACTGACTGAAAATATTACACCATCATCTCCACCAATCTCCTTGGAAAAAAGCATAAGCAGATCACCTGTTGGCAGATAGTCTCTAAAATCATAGGTTACCGCAGCCGTTCCTGCAGAGACCGCCACTGTAGCAACCCGGTCAGCCAAATCCTGAAAATTGGTATTCACTTCTGATGCCTTTGCTTTTGAACCCGACTGGAAGATATGGGGAACAGGGGCACCAGATTCTGCGTACAGAGGCATCGTAATGACTATTGAGACTATTGCACTAACCGCGACTGATAGAGGTATACGTTTCATATTAATTCCTTACACAAAAAATCTATTGCTTTTATTCCCAGTTATCCTGATCCCAGCTCAACTGATCCCAGAGAGATTCTCCACTGCTGAGTTGGATTGTTACCGAACCACTAACACTCTCTTCACCAGCGACAACACGGTAGATAAATTGATCCTCTCCTCCTGACTCACCACTGTTCGGGGTATAGAAGAAGAGGCCTCCGCTTTCAATAGAAACAGCTCCCCTGGCAGGGGCTGTAGAAACTTCATAGATGACATCACCACCATCAGGATCACCTCCTGGAAAAGCTGCTCCAACTAAACCGTTCGCAAGCAGAGTAATTGTTAGATCTTCAGCCCACAATAGATCCGGTTGTGGACGGACCGTCAACTCTACCTTGGCTACTACGGAGTTATGACGCCCATCATTCACCACAAACAAAAATTGATCGTTTCCAAAGTAATTTTGTTGTGGCTGATAATGAAAACTACCTGAGCTATCCAAAGTCAACATCCCGTATCGTGGTGCAGTGGAAACACTAAAAGTAAGAGTATCGGATGGGTCTTCATCCAGCCCCTGCAGTACACCAGCTAACGCACTGTCCTCATCCAGCTGAAAACTAGCAGACTGTGCTTGAGGGCGATTGTTACCCTGATCTGCATAGAGATAGTACCCCTGTCCACAGCGCAACCATTGAAGTGAGTTAAGCCAGATGGGCACATCGCTGATAAAACTGGACCACTGCTGCCTCCCTTCTCTCCCCCAGATTGCTTTACTTCCACGCTGTGTCGAAAAAGCATGGGGATCACTTTCCTGGTCAAGGGCTAATAGGTTCCACCCTTTTACCAGATCGCTATAGCTACCATCCCAATCCAGCCAACTGCCCTGTGGCTGATAATTGGTCTCAGCATCCATCTGGATCCAATACCCTTTTCCCGGCTCAATATCAACAATTGGATGCACATCAATCTCAGGCTGTCCAGGGTGCAGTGAGTTCCAACCTCCTCCTTCATAACTCCAGAGAGAAATCACACCAGGAATCGTTGTCAAGATTTCAAGAGGCGTATCAACAGGGTCCGCACTAAAGCCAATCAGATTCCACCCTTGATTTAATGGGTAAGTGGTGTTGTCACAACTCACAGCCATGGCCTGAAAGGTGATGGCGAAAGGCAACATAACGAGTAAACCCAGTTTACAAAGATACGTGGTTAAATTAACCATTTCGCCTAAATCTAATCTTGTTTATACATTGCATTAATACACATCCTATATGCTAATTCGGAGGAGATNCTAGCACTGACTCAGCCTCATGATCAACCTGTACAGCCTATATTTCAACCTTGTTACATTTAACGAATCAAGGTGTTCATTTCAAAGATCGGCAGCAGCACTGCAACCACCACATAGGCAACAACGCCACCCATCAGCAGTACAATCATCGGTTCAATCATGCTCATCATGCGTTCATTGACTCTGCGGATCTCTTCTTCATAGATCTTTGCCGCCCGTTCCAGCATCTCTTCCAGCTTACCTGAACTCTCTCCAGCCTGGATCAGCCGAAGCGCCAACGAGGGAAAGCGATTGGTTTTTTCCATTGCAGCAGAGAGCGCACCGCCTTGGGCCACGCTGCGCGAAACCTTGCCAAGCTCTTCCTGCATGGTCACAAAACCGGTTGCATCGGCGGTAATCTGTAGACTCTCAATCACCTGCACACCGCTACGCAACAGCAGTGCAAGGGTCTGCGTAATCCGCAAGGTGATAATTCGCGTCATCATTGTTCCCACAAAGGGGGTTCTGAAGAGAATCCGTTCGAANCGNGGGCGCCCCTTTTCACTTTTGGCCCAGAGTGAGAAGAGGAGTGTCGAGATCATCAATCCAATAATCAGGAGCACACCCCAAGCGACAAAAAAGTCACTGATCGCCAACAGGGAGCGGGTAATCAATGGCAGGACTTGCTGGGTATCCTGAAAAACCTGTACCACTCGGGGTACCACAACCGACATCAAAAAGACCAGAATCAAAAACCCACTCACTGCCATAATCAAGGGGTAGATCATTGCACTGATCAGTTTGCTGCGCATCGCTGCCTGTGCCTCCATCACCTCAGAAAGCTGCTCCAGCACGGTCTCCAACGCCCCTCCACTCTCACCCGCGCGGACCAGGTTAAAGTAATAGGCTGGGAAGACTGCTGGAAAACGCGACATCACNGTGGAGAGTGCCTGCCCCTCAACCACTGCACTGCGCAGCTCGGTAATGACCTGNCGCAGGTAGCCTGTTTTTATCTGCTCTTCTACTGCCTTCAGCGCTTCAACCAGTGGGAAGCCAGCAGAGAGCAGTGTTGCCAGTTGTCGGGTAAAGACGATTCGCTCTTGAGCGGAGGTTTTCTTGCCCCAGGAGAGGTTCCAGACGGAGCTCTTTGTACTGCTTTTCTGAGCGCTTGAGAGTGAATCCTCTCTAAACTCCGTCAGATAGATATCCTGGTTTTTGAGCTGCTGACGCGCCTCTCGTTCAGAGGCTGCATCCAGCAGCCCATTGACCTCCTTACCGGAGGGTTTCATCCCTTTATAACGAAAAACAGCCATTATTAAATGTAGATGTGACTCATCATTGTGCTAGATAGATCATTGCGCTAGACAGATCATTACGTTAGACCGACTCTTGGGTGACACGATAGACCTCTTCAATACTGGTCACCCCCTCTGCNGCCTTCTGCCATCCGGCCTGGCGCAGTGAAAACATTCCACCACGCTCTGCGGCACGACGAAGCTCCTGCTCGGTGCTCTCAGGGCGCGTTATCAGCTCTCGAATCTCATCATTGATGGTCAACATCTCAAAAATAGCGGTTCTGCCCCGATAACCGGTATCCAGACAGTGGTCACACCCTTTGGGGCGACAGTAGTGAGTGGACTCTACTTCTGCA
>JGI26270J51728_1001033_pt1 | contig 11125 bp, 11 predicted proteins | sample SaaInlLV_10m_DNA_2_FD_51728 | JGI IMG/M metagenome (IMG submission 51728) | reverse complement strand
GACAAGGTGTTGATGAACTTCCCCGGTGCCAACCACGACCCCGAGGTATTCGAAAACCCCGACCAAGTCATTTTGGACCGGCAACGCAACCGACACATCGCCTTCGGCGCCGGCATCCACCGCTGCGCCGGGTCCAATCTGGCCCGCATGGAAATGGAAGTAGCCCTCAAAACCTGGTTCAATCGCATCCCCGAATTCACCTTGGCCAACCCCGATGAAGTCACCTGGGCCGGCGGCCAAGTACGCGGCCCCCGCATCATGGCCCTCAACTTCGGCTGAGTTTTACTGCGCAGCCAAAGCAGCTTTAAACACACCCTCAGTGATCGCTTGTTGAGTTTCAGCATCAATTTCATCTAACAAGGTGATGGTGACGTCTTTAATGGTGACCGTGCAAGGAAACAGATGCGGGTACAAGCCCACCGGGGCACCGGTATCCACGCCCACATCGAAGGTTTCTCCACTCATAGAAAAAACCACCGGCACGGTGGCTTCTATGCGTTCCGAAGCCAACAGTTCTTGATCAACAAACAAGTGAGCGGTTCCCCCTTTGCCAAAACCTCCGTCGTAATCAAAAAATACCCGCACCTCGTGGGGCCCGGGAGTTAAAGGTTCTGATGCTTCTACCGTCGTTCGCTGGTGTCCAAACAAGTTGTAATGATAAACCGGCCGCCCCTCTTGCAAATAAAGCGTCCACCCATTGAGGTTTCCCCCCTGACACACGATGACCCCTTCAACATCTGAAGCATCCACTTCTAACCGGGCAACCAAATCAAACGACCGGTTTTTAATATCAATCACGCTGCCTTCCGGCATGCGTACATGGGCCGTCGTGTAGGTGGCCTGCTTTGCCCCTTGCAACGGAGAGGGCGGCCGGGTGTCGGCGGTGAGGCGGTCCCCGGGGTCGCTTAACGGGTAAACGCCATTGCGGCGGGCCTCCGCATCAAAGAGTTCTTTCATTTCAGCCAAACGCTCGGGTTGTTCTTTGGCTAAGTCGTGGCTCTGAGAAAAGTCAGTCGTGATGTCGTAGAGTTCCCATTTTTCTTGCGGGCCATCAAAGGGTTGGCGGGCCATACGAATCCATGGCACCCTCCCATGAAAACACGATGCAATGTAGCCCTCGTGGTAGATAGCCCGATTACCCAGAATCTCAAAATATTGGGTGGTTCTTTTACTAACTGCGGTGGCCTCATCGAAGGAATACCCCATGGAGGTTCCCTCGATAGGCATCTGCTTCACCCCGTTCACTACCTCGGGAGGCTTCACCCCGGCGGCCTCATAAATGGTGGGCGCCAAGTCGACCACATGATGGAACTGGGTGCGCAAGCCACCGGCATCAGTAATGCGTTGAGGCCACGACAAAGCCATGGCGTTACGGGTTCCCCCAAAATGCGACGCCACTTGTTTCATCCATTGAAACGGTGCGTCCTGAGCCCACGCCCACCCCACGTTGTAATGGCATTCACATGCTGCGGTACCAAAGTCGTCCATGTGTTCTAAGAGCCATTCCGGGTCTTCGTGTACCCCGTTTTGAAACGAAGGAGCCGACCAGGCCCCATGAATGGTTCCCTCGGCCGAAGCCCCGTTGTCGCCCGTGACATAAACAAAAAGAGTATTTTCCCATTCACCCATGGTTTCTAACGCATCAATCAGCTTTCCTACCTGCGCGTCGGTGTGGGCCAAAAAGGCCGCAAATACTTCCATAAGGCGTCGAGCCACCGGTTTGTACCGATCGGGGTATTCATCCCAACTGGGTATTTCTTCTGGCCGAGGCGTGTTCACCGTGCCGGCCGGGATAACCCCTAAGGTCAATTGTTTCTCAAAAATTTGTTGCCGGAGAGCATCCCAGCCTTCATCGAACTGACCAGCAAATTGGTCAAGCCAGTCGGCCGGAACCTGCAAGGGCGTATGCACCGCACCGGGAGCAAAATAACAAAAAAACGGCCGATCCGGTCGGTGCGCTTTTACTTGCTGCATCCAATTGATGGACTGCTCTGCCAAATCTTCGGTGAGGTGGTAATCCTCTCGACCCACATAAGGCTCAATGGGAGTGGTTTGGTCATAAAGGGCCGGTTCAAATTGCGACGTTTCTGCACCCGGAAAACCATAGAAGCGATCAAAACCCAAGCCTGTGGGCCAACGGTCAAAGGGGCCAGCCGGGCCTACCTCCCACCGGGGGGTGAGATGGCCTTTGCCAAACATGCCGGTGGTATATCCATTGGGTATATCCATTGGAGCGAAGTACTTCGGCCACCGTGGCTGCCTCCGCAGGGATTATTGAGTCATAGCCAGGGAAAGAGTTCGCCACCTCGGTAATGCATCCCATGTGCACGGTGTGGTGGTTGCGGCCAGTAAGCAGCGAAGCACGGGTGGGGGCACAAAGTGCCGTGGTGTGGAACTGGTTGTAGCGCAAACCTTGGGCAGCGACACGATCACATGCTGGAGTAGTTATGGGGCCACCAAAAGTAGAAAACGACCCGAAGCCCACATCGTCAAGCAACACCACCACCACGTTGGGGGCACCAGCAGGTGCTTGGTCTAAAGAAAGCGGGGTACCGGTCGCTTCAGAAAAAAGTCGCTTAACTGGTTCAGTCATCTTTTTCACTCTCTTGAGTTTTCACAAAGTTTGCTAGGTGATTAAAGTAGCCCACATGGAGGACCTTGCTCAATTTCGCACCGAAGTTCAATCTTTTTATGCCACCCTGCCTGATTTACTCTCTGGTCTTGATGACCCCCTAGAGCGAGGAAGGGCCTACCTCGCTGCTCGCTACGATGCCGGTCTTGGGGCCCTTGACTATCCGATCGAAACCGGTGGCCGAGGCTTAGATAAAGAATTCATCAACACCTTTCGCGAAGAAGCCCCCAGTAGAGAATCCGCTAACGCAGTTTTTGGTTTTGGCATCGGTATCAATATGGCCCTGCCTACTTTGCGTGATTATGGCAGCACTGAATTACAGCAACGATTCCTCCGCCCCGGATTAAGAGGTGACGAAATATGGTGTCAACTTTATTCCGAACCCGGAGCCGGATCAGACCTCGCCGGGCTTACCACCAGTGCCAAACTTGACGGCGACCAATGGGTGGTAAGTGGTCAAAAAGTCTGGACCTCCGGAGCCAGCGATGCCGACTTTGGCATACTGCTCGCTCGAACCAACCCCGACGTGCCAAAACACCAAGGCATCTCCATGATGATTCTCCCCATGAAACAACCGGGCGTCGAGGTACGGCCCTTGCACCAGATGACCGGAGTATCCAGCTTCAACGAAGTGTTCATTACCGAAGCGAAAATCCCCGCTCCATGGGTTGTTGGTGCACCCGGCGAAGGCTGGCGCATGGCTGTCGCTTTATTGAGTTACGAGCGTTCCTCTATCGGGGCCGGGGGAGGCCGCCGCCCGATCACTGTTGAACGACTGATTTCCTTAGCGCAAGAGAGCGAGGCCCACCAAGACCCCATCGTTCGACAAGACTTGGCCACTCTTTTTACCAACCGAAAAATTATTGAGTGGTTAAACCGGCGCCCGGGCATTCACCCTTCGCTTACTAAACTCTGGCGCACCAAAGAGGGACGGGCCGCCGCTGCTACCGCCACCCGGTTAGCCCACATGCAAGTAATCGCCTGGGAAGGGAAACCTCTCGGCAACGATAAAAAAACGTTGGCTTACGGAATATGTGATGCCCCAGCGCTTTCTTTAGGTGGAGGCACCGATGAAGTGCAACGAAATACTTTAGGTGAGCGTGTGCTTGGTTTACCTCGCGAACCTACTCCAGACCGCAATCTTGCCTTCAAGGACACCCTCAAAAACTAAGACTTACCGTGCAGGGTTGCTTGTGTCGCCTTGGCTACATCCCCATCCAACATGATGGCCCGCAAGGTGGCGCGTAGACGTTTTTCAAATTCAGCCTCTTCTTCTTTGTCAAAAGCAAAACCCGGCAACACTCGTTGTTCAAAAAGAGACCAACCTAGTTGGAAGAGCGTTCCCACCGCCACATCGGTAAGCGTTTGTTCATCCGGGTTTTGGCCTTTCCCCCGTAAAATACTCACCTTCTTTAATGAATCTTCAATCACCGGGTGCACGGTTGAAAGGCCTTCGAGTTCCCCCGAGATTGAAGAAAACGCTAACGCTCGCAAATAATCCATGCGATGGCGTATAGAAAATGGTTCGTCTGAAGACCAAGACTCATCAATTGGCCCCTCGGCAAAAGAAGACGCCAAGTCCGCCAAACCTGCTTGCAGTAAAACTTCCTTTGAGCCAAAATAGTGGTGAACCAACCCATAGTTCACCCCCGCTTCTTCGGCCAGTTCTCGGCCAGAAATTTGATGAGGTGGGCGTTGCCCCAATAACCTCACGGCCGCCGCCACCAAAGCTACTTTTACCTGTTGGGCTCCCCGTGGCTTGGCGTTCATGTTTGCTGCTCCAAACCAACCGAGCCTTCAAGGGCACTCACTAAGGATCTAATACGCTGATCCACTTTTGGTAAATCTTCATCCGTCAATCCAACCGAGTGGGCATTGTGCGAGCCAAAAATGGGTCGGCCCAGCAAAAGGGCGTAAAGAGAAGCAACAACAACTGCGTGCTGCACTCGGTCACCAGAGGGGTCGGTTTGGGCAAAAAGATTCAAATAGGCCTCAACCACCGGAAGGTCTCTCTCCTCATTCCATTCCTTCGAAGTCTCAAGAGCCATATGCCCGGCCACCGCCCAAAGCGAGCGTCGGTCGCTGGTATCACTTAATGAAACCGACTGGCTCCCTCCTTGCATCACCGAATCAACTACCCACTGGTTAAGAAAATCTCGGGCAGCAAGAAAAGCATTTTGTTTCCCGTTGAAGTAATAGTGAATCAACCCATAGCTCACTCCTGCTTCTTCGGCCAGTTCACGACCAGAAATAGCCGAAGGGGGGCGATCCTCTAATAAGCGCAGCGCCGCCTCAATAATGTCTTGGCGGGCCGAGGTTTCTGACATGCCTAGTTTTGAACCGGTAAAGAAAGAGCCTGCTGGGAAACCTCGAGCACGGCTTTTCGGTGGCTTTCCCAAGAAGAACCCACAGCCAGCCCCGCTTTTAAAGCCCGCACCCCTTGGGGCGGGCATTGGGCTATTTCACGAGCAACCTGGGTGGCCTGAGCCAATACCTGATCATCTTTAACAACCTCCAGCGCTATCCCTAAACGGTGAAGATCCGGGCCAAAGAATTTGCGTCCCGTCAACACCAATTGCTGTGCAGCAGCAACTGAAAAACGCTCATGAAGCCACGTCAAGTTTAAGGGTGCCGCCATTCCCAACTTTATTTCTGCGACTTGCAAATACGCTCCCTGACCAGCCACCAAAAGGTCGCAAGCCAAAGCCAGCGAAGCGCCTCCATTGATAGCGAAGCGTTGATAGCAAAGCGCTCTAAAGCACCAACCACCGGTACCGGGCAAGCGTAAATAGCCTTATGAGCAGCCGACGCCGACGCCGCGGATGAAGTCAACCAGGGCGGAGGCGGGTCAGCTTTGTATTCTTTCAGGTCGAGACCAGAACAAAATGCTCCTTGTGCGCCATGAAGCAACACCGCATTGACTTCTGGGTTCTGGCTAAGCGAAGTAAAGGCCGCCGCCAATTCGTCAAACAGCGGGCCGATGAGAGCATTCCGGCGCTCTGGGCGCTGCAAGGTTACCGTGGCTAACCCCTCAGAAATATTCAATAAAACATTTGTATCGGCCGACATGTAAACAAGGTTAGCCAATTGGCTAACCTAATGCGAAAAGCCAAAAGGAGAATCATGCGCGCCGCCGTTTTACATCAAGCCCCCGGTGAATTAGTCATCGAAGATCTCACCATTGCTCAACCACAAGGACGCGAGGTGCTTATCCAAACCCGTGCTTCGGGGCTCTGCCACAGCGACCTTCACGTCATCGAAGGGCTCTTGCCCTTGGGCCCCGGCCCCACTGCCTTGGGTCACGAAGCCTCTGGTGAAGTCATCGCCGTAGGCCCCGACGTGGCCACCATGAAACCAGGCGACCATGTAGTGACCTGCTTGACCCAATTCTGCGGTTCCTGTACCGAATGCTTAAATGGTCAAACTTGGACCTGCGAACGCCGCCAACTCTTAGGGCGAAATGAAAACGAAACCCCCCGTTTAGCTTTGGGCGATCAACCCATCCGCGCTATGGCCGGCTTGGGGGCTTTTGCCGAACAAATGTTGGTTCACGAAAACGCTGCCGTGGTCATCAATGACGACATTCCTTTCGACCTTGCCGCCCTGCTGGGTTGTGCGGTCATTACCGGGGTGGGCTCAGCCGTAAACGGCGCCGCCATCCGCGCCGGAGAAACCGTGGCCGTCATTGGCTGTGGGGGCATAGGCCTCAACATTGTGCAGGGCTGCCGCTTGGCCGGCGCGGGACGCATCATCGCTATTGACCTCAATGCCGAAAAACTTGAAGCGGCTAAAGGGTTCGGAGCCACTGACATCATCAATGCCAGCGAAACCGACCCGGTGGCTGCCGTGCTGGAACTCACCAGCGGGGTTGATGCTGCCTTCGAAGCCATAGGGCTAACCGCAACCGCCGAACAAGCCTTAGCCATGATCAAACCCGGGCGCACCGCTTACCTGGTGGGCCTTCCCCCGGCGACCAGCACCATGGCCGTGCCCGGTGCCTTCATGGTTTTGCAAGCAAAAAGCCTCCGCGGGCTTTTCATGGGCAATAGCAACTTTAAAACCACCATCCCCGAGTTAGTAACTCACTACCTCGGTGGACGCCTTGACCTTGAACGTTTAGTTTCCGCCCACATCACTCTTGATGAAGTAAACGGCGGCTACGACGAAATGCGGGCCGGGTCAACGCTGCGTTCGGTCATCATGTTCGACTCCTAGGTCGGGGANTAAAAGCCCAACCANAAGAGTCGTGCAAACTTAACTTCGGCAAACCCCATCAGCCCGAGCCGCCTCGGCCACTGCTTTGGCCACCGCAAACGGTACCTCTTTGTCAAATACCGAGGGCACCACAAACTGGGCCGTGAGGTCTTCATCAGACACAGACTCGGCGATGGCGCGAGCGGCCGCCAACTTCATGTTTTCGGTAATGTCGGTGGCCTGAGCATCAAAAGCGCCCCGAAAAATACCGGGGAACGCCAACACGTTGTTGATCTGGTTGGGGTAATCGCTGCGCCCCGTGGCCATCACCGCCGCCAAGCCGTCGGCTTCTTCGGGGCGAATCTCTGGGTCAGGGTTAGCCATAGCAAACACAAACGGCTCTGGGTTCATGGTGCGCAGGTCAGCGGCCGTCAAGAGTCCGGGCCCACTTACGCCGATGAACACATCAGCGCCCACCAGGACATCTTGCAAAGTGCCCATTTTGCGTTCCGGGTTAGTGTTGGTAGCAAACCATTCTTTGGCCGAGTTGAGGTTGTCGCGGCCGGAGTACACCGCACCGGTACGATCCACCCCCACGATCTCACCAACGCCTGCGTTATAAAGAATCTTGCCTACCGCTACTCCAGCGGCGCCCATGCCCGCAATAACCACCGAAAGGTCTTCGATGTTGCGGCCGGTGAGGCGACAAGCATTCCACAAAGCAGCCAAAGTAACCACGGCGGTTCCGTGTTGGTCATCATGAAAAACTGGGATGTCTAGTGCCTCTTTCAAGGCATCTTCCACCGCAAAAGCGGCCGGCGCGGCAATGTCTTCCAGATTGATGCCGCCAAAGGTGGGGGCCAAACGGATCACCGTGTCAATAATTTCCTGCGGATCGGTGACGTCGAGGCAAATAGGAAAAGCATCCACCCCNGCGAACTCTTTAAAGAGCAGCGCTTTGCCTTCCATCACCGGCATAGCAGCCAGTGGGCCAATATCGCCCAAACCCAACACGGCCGTCCCATCGGTCACGATAGCTACCGTATTTTTGCGAATAGTTAGTTCATGTGACCGTTCTGGATTCTCATGAATGGCCATACAAACCCGAGCTACCCCTGGGGTGTAAGCCATGGACAGATCATGACGGTCGTTTACTGGGCACAAGGTTTTAACTTCAATCTTTCCGCCTTCGTGTATAGCGAAGGTACGGTCGTACCAAGAAACCAAAGTCACCCCGCTGAGTTCTTCGACTTTTTTTACTACCGTCAACGAATGCTCTTCGTCACGGCAGTTCACACAAACATCATTTACCAGCAAGTCGCCGCGCACATCGAAGCCCCCCATGGAAACAATGTTGGCCCCCGCTTCACCAATGCTTGTGGTGAGGCGGCCCAAAGTATTGGGCACATTGTCGAGCTCCACGTGGAGAACGATTGAAAAAGCAGCGGTCGGGAGAAAAGGCATACCAGAAGCCTAGAGGCTGCGCTTCGGTACTGGTCAAGGTCCTTCGTAGGGAAAACCCAAATCAAGTGCGGTCACCAAGGGGTGAAAAGGGATTCCTGCCGCTCGGGCCGCTGCCTCACAGGTACCGCCTCGGTCAACTACCGACAAGATAAGCACCGGCTCGGCACCCAAATCACGTACTGCTTGCGCTGCTTCTAACGGGGACTTCCCTCGGGTCACCGTGTCTTCGCAAATAACCACGCGGTCGCCGGGTTGCAGCGCCCCGGCTAAACGGCCCTGCACCCCGTGGTCTTTAGATTCTTTTCGAATACTAAAGGAACGTAAATCACGCCCTCGGGTGGCGCCCACCGCAGCAATACCAAAAGCCACCGGGTCAGCACCAGCAGTAAGCCCACCAATAGCCGTTACGTCATCACCAATAACTTCTAAAGCCGCTTCAGCGATTAACAAAATACCTTCCGGGCGACAAGCAGTCTGTTTGGAATCGCAAAACCAGTTGCTGCTTCGCCCGCTTTTTAGCGTGAAGTCGCCGGTGCGAATGGAATATTTTAACAAATGTTCAACAAGGGCCGCAGAAGGTTTGCTCATAAAGGTGACCTTACCGGTCGAAGGTCACGCAACCAGAACCATGAACCAGTTGGCCAATAATGCTGGCCCTTTGCTCTTGGGTGGCCAAAGTATTGAGCACCCCATCGGCCTGACTTTGGGGAACCACCAACACCATGCCTACTCCCATGTTAAAAACTCGGCCCATTTCTTCATCAGAAATATCGCCCATCGCTTGTAGCTCGGCAAAGATCCGAGGCGGAGTCCACGCTTTGGTGTCTACCAAGGCATCTACCTCTGTGCCCATGACCCGCGGCAAATTACCAATCAGGCCGCCGCCGGTAATATGCGCCACGGCGTGTACCTCGTGTTCAGCCAAAACCGCACCTACCGCCGGGGCATAAATAACGCTAGGGGCCAGCAACTCGTCGGCCAAGGTGGTTTCGGCGCCTTCCCATGCCGGTTCACCCAGCGAGCATTCTGCTACCTCGAAAACTATGCGCCGAGCCAACGAAAAGCCGTTAGAGCGCAGGTTGGGTGACTCCAACGCCACCAGCACATCGCCGGCCGCTACTTGTGAACCATCTAAAACCTTGCTGCGTTCTACTGCTCCCACAGCAAACCCCACCAAATCAAACTGAGCGGTCTCCATGACCCCAGGGTGTTCGGCCATTTCTCCGCCGATTAATGCACAGCCCGCAGTGCGGCAACCGTTGGCTATGCCGGCCACCAGTTGTTCCATAACTTCTGGTACCAACTGCCCTACCGCTACGTAATCCAGAAAAAATAATGGAGCGGCCCCGACACAAATTAAGTCGTCCACACACATAGCCACCAAATCTTGGCCGATGGTGTCAAAGCGTCCGGTCATGCGAGCGATCTCGGCTTTGGTGCCCACGCCATCGGTGGCCGACACTAATAAGGGGTCGGTGTACCCAGTTTTGGCCAGATCAAAAAGGCCCCCAAAACCCCCGATGTCTCCCATAACCCCCGGGCGGTAGGTAGACCGCACGTGCGGAATAATGCGTTGCACTGCCTCTTCACCGGCATCAATATCTACTCCAGCGGCTCGATAAGCATCGCTCATTTTTTGGACCCTCCAAACAATTGCTCAGAAGATTCTGTAGAAGAACCAGGCAACGAGCCTTCTGCCTTTGCTGAGGCCCCGGGTTCTTCCAGTACTTGTTTTGTCAAGTTGATAGGTACTTCTCTCGGGTACTCGCCGGTCAAACAGGCTGAACAAAACCCGGCCCCTACCGCACCGGTGGATTCAAGAAGATGGTCCAAAGTTAAATAAGCCAACGTGTCGACATCTAGGTATTCACGTATTTCTTCGACGGTTAAGTTGGCGGCCAGCAACTCGCCTCGCGACCCGGTATCCATGCCGTAGAAACATGGCCAACGGTATGGCGGCGAAGAAATGCGCATGTGGACTTCGGCGGCCCCGGCGGCCCGCAGCATTTGCACCATAGCTCGCGTGGTGGTGCCGCGCACAATGGAATCGTCGACCACCACCAAACGTTGTCCTTTGATGTTGTCGCGTAAGGGGTTTAGCTTCATGCGTACCGCAGCGGCCCGCATGGCTTGGGTGGGAGCAATAAAAGTACGGCCGATGTAACGGTTTTTAACCAACCCTTGGCCGTAAGAAATACCCGAAGCTCGGGCGTACCCTTCGGCCGCCGGCAGCCCCGACTCAGGAACCCCCATAACCAAATCGGCCTCAACCGGAGCCTGTTCAGATAAAAACTCGCCCATCCGCACCCGGGCGTGATGCACCGATTGGCCGTAAAGCACCGCATCAGGCCGAGCAAAATACACAAATTCAAAAACGCAAAGACGAGGGTCTATTTCGTCTTCGGCAAAGGGGTGAAAGGAGCGGCAGCCTTCGTCGTCAATAACCACCACTTCGCCGGGGTCAAGCTCGCGCACAAAATGCGCCCCCACCACGTCTAAAGCAGGCGTTTCCGAAGCCAAGACCCAACCGTTGTCTAGCCGGCCCAAACACAAGGGGCGAAAACCGTTGGGGTCACGCACCCCAATAATGCGATCCCGGTCGGACAGCACAAACGAAAAAGCGCCACGCAAAGTAGGCAATACCGTTCGCAGAGCCGCTTCAAAGGCCGCTTCAGTGCCCTCACCTGTATGGTTTTTTAATTCTTCGGCCAATAACTCCGCCACTAGGTCGCTGTCTGAGGTAACGGTGCCCGGCAACATGTTGGCCGTGGTGGAAAGCTCTTCGGTATTAACCAAGTTGCCGTTATGGCCTAAGGCGAACTCCACGTGGTCAAA
>JGI26270J51728_1001028_pt1 | contig 11175 bp, 8 predicted proteins | sample SaaInlLV_10m_DNA_2_FD_51728 | JGI IMG/M metagenome (IMG submission 51728) | reverse complement strand
GGTGGATATTCGGGACATTTTCATGAACCTGAACAGTTTGTAGATTTTGTTAAAGATCACTCTTCATTGGGTATCTGTATTGATATTGGCCATACATCACTTATATCCGGAATACGAAACCGTAATTTTTTCAGAGATATAGAAATTATGGCACCGTATACCAAATCAATACATATGTGGAATACAAAGGGATTAGAGCATAACAAAAAGCATAATCACGTACCTGTCCATCCCTCACAAAAAGCAGAAGATGGATGGGTAGACATAAAAAAAACACTCGAAATAATATTAGGATACAATAAGGACTGCAACATAATATTCGAATATAACCATACATATTACGACAACATACCAGATGAGGTTCAGGAAGGTATGGAGTGGGTCAAGGAGATAGTTAACAAAAAATGACAGGTAATAAAGATTTCAAAGTTTTGTTTATCAACTGTAATACAATGATGGATGTCCTTCTGCCAGTAGGACTCTCCTTGATATCGGCATGCCTTAAAGAAAAGGGTTTTGGGGTGAAGCTGTTCGATACAACCTTTTACAAAACTGCAACTGAAACTGGTGACGAAGCGAGAGCAAAAAATCTTCAGGTAAAGAAAACAAATCGTGAGGAATTTGGGTTGGTATACAAAGATACTGATATGTTTGAAGATCTTAAAACAATGGTAGAAGAGTACAAACCGGATATCATTGGATTGTCCTGTATAGAATGCACCTACGAGCTTGGTATAGAAATGCTGAATAATATTAGACATTACTATAACGTACCCATGATTGTGGGAGGTATCTTTGCCTCTTTTGCACCTGCCGAGATAATTGCTGAAGATTGCGTAGACATGGTATGCGTGGGAGAGGGAGAATACGCACTTGTTGAACTGTGCACGAAGATCAGAGAAAAGCAGGATATAACATCAGTACAAAACATGTGGATTAAGCAGGACGGCAAGATACACAAAAATGGGATTAGAACGCCAGTAGAACTTGATGATCTGCCGTTTCAGGACTGGACTATATTTGAACCAAGGAGATTTTACAAACCGATGGGTGGTAAAATCTCTATGACCGGCACGTTTGAAATGAACAGAGGCTGTCCATACAGTTGCCGATTCTGCAGTGATTACGGTCTCAACAAGCTTTATGCAGACAACGGCGGTTATTATAGAGAAAAAAGTATCAAAAGGCTCATTGACGAGATGAAGGAGAAAAAGGAGAGATACAATCTAGAATTTGCATATCTGGTAGCCGAAAGTTTTCTTACGACCAAGCGGGAAAGGATAGCTGAGTTCATAGAGCTTTACAAGGAAGTGGATATACCATTCTGGATTGAGGCTAGACCTGAATCTATTAACGAAGAAAATATTAAACTCCTTGAGTCTTCGGGTTGTGAGGGAATAAGCCTTGGTATCGAAAGCGGCAACATGGAACTGCGTCGAAATCTTCTTGGCAGGAATATGAATGATGAGACTATATTAAAGGCTTTCAGCCTTTTGGAGAAATCCAGTCTCAGAGTTAGCGCTAACAACATCATCGGTTTCCCCACTGAAACCAGGGAAAATATTTTTGAAACTATTGAGTTTAACAGAAAAATAAATGTACCGGGTGTTATGGTGTCACTTTACAATCCTTATAAAGGTACTGCCTTGCGCGAATATTGTGACGAGGAAGGACTTATGCAAAAAGATGCACATGCCGGTGACTACAGATCTGAAACAGTATTAAACATGCCACAAATTTCCAGAGAAGAACTTCTCAACCTCCAGAAGACATTCCCTTTATATGTAAAGTTTCCCAAGAGCGAGTGGCCAAGGATTGAAAATTGCGAAGGTAACGATCAGGAAGCAGAGGCCTTGTATGAAGAGTTGTCTCGTGAATATACAGAGAAATACTTATAGCGACAATAGTACTTTTTAACGAGTGTGTAATTTTCTATTAGTAATGATAATACAATCAATCGTATCTATGTAATTGTTTGGTTAATAATTAGAAATATTGTTATGAAAAGAATAGGTAAAGGACGAACTGCTGAGGTGTACGACTATAAGGACAATAAAGTATTAAAATTGTTTTATTCTACATCTAGTGATCAGGACATAGAAGACGAATACCTGATAACAAGAAATATATCTGGTGCAACTAGTATCGTGCCCAAGGTATATAATGTTGTTAATATTAAAAACAGAACGGGAATCGTATATGAGAAAATAAAAGGAAAAATGCTGTCTGATTATATTTCTGGGAATATTATGAACACACGCAAAATTGTACGCAAATTTGCTCAAACCCAGAAGAGAATAAGCAGTATCAACGTTGAAGATATTCCAAACAATACAAATAATTTGGAACAAAGAGTGGCGAGATCACTTTTATTATGCGATTCAGAGAAGGAAATAATCTCAAGGTATTTAAGAATAATAAATAATAATGAAATATGTCATGGTGATTACCATCCAGAAAATGTATTTGTTGATCAAAACTATAATTTCAAAGTAATTGATTGGGCAAATATGATGGTAGGTAATAAATGCATAGATATAGCCAGGACTTATTATTTAATAAAATCAGGAAAATCACTAAATGGGAAATCAATGCCAGGATCATTAATAGAATGGTTCGGCAGGCAAATAATGGCAAGATTTTATTGGGAAGAGGTAAAAGCAGAGAAAAATATAAAAGATTTATTTTTGCCATGTCTTTTTATTGTTACCCTAACAAGATATGATGAGAATATAGAACAAGAAAAAAAATGGATACACAATTATGTAATGAAGAATAAAGTGAAAATGTTAGATATAATGAAAAGCACAGGCTTGCAATATGACAATGCCGCCTAGGAATAACGCAGTATACGATATAAAACTAACTCTTGCCGATTGCAAACCCACTTTATACATTGTGTCCTCTAAAAGCTTCCAATACTATTATTTAATCATTTCCACTTTGTAATTCCAGCGGTCCAGATCAGAATGAAGACAGAAAATAAAAAGAAATTCAAAATATTACTATTGATTGTTGGCTGCGCTATTTTTTTTGTATTAATTTACAAGGTTGGCCCTTCAACAATTTATCACCAACTCATTGTTTTGAAGTGGAGGGTCTTGCTCCTACTTCTACCATTTTCACTTGTATTTATTTTCGACACACTGGGGTGGAAATATGCTTTTACAAGTTCAAAGATTAGTTTCAAAGACCTCTTCTTGATAAGACTTGCAGGTGAATCACTGAACTGGATAATACCATCTGCAAATTTTGCCGGTGAACCAATGAAAGCATATTTCCTGAAGAAGCACAATGTACCAATGGTGGACGGGATGACATCTGTTGTCGTTTCGAAAACAATATTGATAATCTCACAGATAGTCTTTGTAATGATTGGGGTAGCCTTTCTTCTNTTTAAATTAAATGTATCAGGCACTCGCTTGATAAGTTCAATAGCAATNATACTATTAGGGGTCCCCATAATAATGTTTATTGTTTTTGCCCAGAAACAGGGNCTCTTTGCTTTCCTGCTGAAGCTATTACGTCTGTTCAGGATAAGGATACGTTATATTGAGGAAAGGGAAGAGAAGTTATTGGAGCTTGATAAAAATATATACCAGTTTTACAGTCATAATAAAAAGAAGGCCTTTTACTCATTTGGTTATTGTTTCCTTGGCTACATGGCAGGACTGATAGAGGCATTCATGATCCTTTATTTTCTGGATATACCCATAGATAGTGTTTCTATCTATATCATTGAATCACTTGCAACTGTCGCCAAGGGAGTAACTTCATTTATACCTGGAAGTGTTGGGGGTCAGGAGGGAGGTATTATCGCAATCTTTATGAGTCTGAAACTAGGCGCAGGAGTTGCACTCACATTTGGAATATTGAGAAGGTTCAGGGAATTAGTATGGACTGGTGCCGGACTTCTTGTCCTGTCAAAACTTGAATGGTCGATGGCAGACGCTACTCCATTAGAAGGTGATAATCATTAATTTGTTTTCTCTTCCAGATTGCCGTATAAATCTCCAAAGCCAAGGACATTCTTTGCAATAAATCCTATTGGCAGAAGATCGTCTGTAAACAAGATTACGACTTTACCGTCCTTAGAGTCGAACACTTCCGGATCAATGCTGATCTCAGCGGCAAAGCTTGCAGTAAAATCAGATCCCTTCCTTTTGTATAATTTATCAGAGTTTACCGGGGTGCGTACGTTGATTGTAGAGTCAGCAGACCTGTCCTTGTAAGCTGTACAAATATTGAATCTGGCCCCATCTTTTATTTCTCCGTACATTTCACTTCTGAGGTTATAAAATGCCGAGACGCCATCATCACTTACTTTATTTTCAAGTTTGACTTCACGTTCTCTACGAAGTTTCCCGTCTTTCCAAATCGTAAACTTACGCATATTATTTACATAATCGTAGTCGGTAATCTTAACCCTCTCCTTGTCACCCTTCACCTTCTTTTCATATGTATTCAATGGTTTCAGCCTGTTTATATCTTTGTCAAGTATCATAGTTGTCTTGTAGAGATTATGTCTGTGGAGAATACCGTCAATCATACCAGTTGTTGAACCATCTATAGTGACTACCAGGTTGTTGCCATCGCTTACTGTTTGAAGCTCTACTGTACCAATCTTATTAAATATCCAGAATCCAACATTGAATTTGAAAGACTCTCCAACAAACTTTGTAATATCACATTCTATTTCAGCTCCGCGGGATAAGCCAGTGTGTGCAGTAACAATGTCTTTACTTACATCTTCTTCAGAGCATAAAGTTTCGATATTGACGAAGAATATGAATAGTAAGCATATTATACTGATAGTAAAACATAACCTTACTAATGCCTTTGCCATATAAATCCTCTTATATCTTTAAAGATAGCATTGTCTTGTCCGGGATGTCTGTAGAACCGCTAAGCTTCATTGCCTGAATGTGAGACCGTAGAAATTCCAGATTGTCAGGGGTATCAACATCATACCAGGGAGGAAGCACATATAATTGTTTATTCACAACCTGTATCCTTGTCAGAGTCTGGCCGAATACTTTTGATGTACTCCAGTCTATACCATCAAAGATTGCATCATTCTGCTCTGAAAGGCCTATAAGATAATAACCTCCATCTAATGTAGGGCCTATTGTAACAGATACTTCTTTCAATGCATCAAAGGCTTTCTGAATGTAAGAGGAAGGAAGTGTAGGGCTGTCTGTACCTATAATTACTGTTCTTTTTGAGCCCTTATCGAAAGAGTGCTTGAAGGCATTCTTCATTCGCTCACCAAGATCATGCCCTTTCTGTGGTAAATAATCTACTGATTGTCCACATATACTGTGAAATGTTGCTTCTTCATTTGAGGGTGTATATGCAATAGTGACTCGTTCGCATTTCAGCTTGTGTGTATTACCGATTATATCAATAATAAATGCTTTATATAATTCTGCAGCTTCTGTGGGAGTGATACAAGGAGTGAGCCTTGTCTTAACCTTACCGGGAATTGGACTCTTTGCAAATATAATAAGACTTGTACTCATATAGAGCGCTTAGTTAACCGGTTAAGAAACAACTTTTGTCAATTATCTACGGAAGTATGGTTTCACTTGCTACACGCATAAGCCCTTCTCTATTCATCGTAGAAGTCAGACTATACAGTGTATTGTCATGTTTCCATATAACTACATTATATTCTTTATATTTACCAAAGTAATATGACCGACCTTTGTAAAATTCGTGAGGAAACTCATCTATATTCATCCCTGTACCGTTTACCATCTCTAATGATATCTTATTTTGATGGCCTCTGAATCCGACATAGGCACTCTTTCTCCCATCCATGCTATACTTTTTACAACCTAAGAGCTCCATTTCACGTCCATTACATTCAGGAACATCTATAGCAAAGTTAGAACGTTGTGAATTTTCAAAATGCCTTCTTATTTCATTACTATCTGAACTGACAAGATCAAGGTGAATATTGTTATTAACAAAACTATCGTGACGTTCTGCCGCGACTTTAACAATGGGAGAGTATTCTGCTGGTCTGAAAAAAGCGAGGTATGCGGCAAGGCCTATAATAGTCATAGGCAATAAGACAGCCATCGTATATGCAGGTCTTAACGTAAGGAAACCAAATATGCCTTTTCCGTGTGACACTACAGGCTCTACAGCTACAGGTTCCGGCTTGCTGCGTTCTTCATTCAACTCTGCCCACTGACTCACAATGCTTTGCAACACACGCGGAGGCGTCTTGTGGAGCTCAGTTCTTTCTCTTATGACTTTCTTTATTGACTGCTCAAACTCAAACTTTTCACAGCATTTATGACACGTATCAATATGTTGTCTGATCTTCGAATAATTTGCATCATCAAGTTCATTATCCAGGAATTCATTGAGTTGTTCAATAGCTTCTTTACAAGTCATTATATTTCTCTTCCCTCCTGCCTTTCTTTCAAATAACCTCTTTCATTTGCATAGTTCCATAACGATTTTTGCAACAATTTCCTTGCTCTGAAAAGTCTAGATTTTACCGTCCCTATCGGACAACCGACAATTTCTGATATTTCGCCATAACTGAGATCCTCAATATCCGAATATAAAACAACTTCCCTGAAAGCAAGCGGTAGGCCATTAACCGCGTTTTTTACCTCATCTTCAAGAAACTCATAAACATCGGAAGACTCACCACTTACATAGCCTCCTTCTTTTTTAGCAGTTTTAATCTTGTTGAACAGAAAAAAATCTTCAACTTCATCATAATGAACCGATTTGGGCTCTTTGATCTTTTTCCTGAACGTATTAATAAAGGTATTACGTAAGATTTTGAACAACCACGCCTTTAAGTTGGATCCATCCTTAAACGTATGCGAAAATCTGTGTACCTTAAGATATGTCTCCTGAACGAGATCCTCAGCAGCTTCCCTGTTTCCAGTCATCCGCATTCCAAAGTTAAAGAGCGAATCTATGTGCTCAAGAGCTGCAGCCTCGAACTCATTAATTTTACTTTCCTGGTTGTTAAAGTCTTTCATACATCACCGTTTATAACAGCTTATTAAACAAAAAGGTTCCTACTTTTGTATTTCATTCTGAATTTTTTTCAATATTAATCGTTATCACTAAAAAATGCGTATTAAATGACTACTGAACCAATCAATCGTGGCTGATATTTCAGGTATTTAGCAACAGCCCATGACCACACTGGTGAAATTTATTCGTTTCCCTAGGCAGAACTTTTGTCCATATTATTAGAGACAGTGGAAAAGGCAAGAAAAATATTAAAGAATATCACCAGTGTGAAACGCTAAAATGTTGTATTCCTATATTTAATTCAGGCTTCACGATAACCCTGTATAGAATAACAACATAACGGACGTATAGCTAAAATTTTGTTTACTTTATCAATAAATACATTATATTTGAGTGTTTTAGCAATATTAGAAATTCATTCGCACAAACTTAAATGAATAACATGCACTTGTTATTTATTTAAGAAACTTATTTTTTAACGATTTTTTGTAATCAACAATTAATAACATATTGTAATTAGCTTTCTAGCTTAAGCTGATTCAAGGAGATACTTATGAGTCGAAAAACGGTCATAGTTGATGGTTGTACTGCATGTGCACACGTAGTACACGCCACTAATGAAATTATCACAATCTATCCTATAACACCCTCTTCTGCTATTGCGGAAATCTGTGATGCAAAGTCCGCGAAAGGGCAGAAAAATATATGGGAATCAGTTCCAATGGTCAGTCAGATGCAGTCAGAAGCTGGTGTTGCAGGAGCAGTACATGGTTCTCTTACTACCGGAGCTATGGCCACAACTATTTCCGCGTCTCAGGGTCTTCTCTTAATAATTCCAAACATGTACAAAATTGCCGGTGAGTTGACACCAACGGTATTTCATATAACTGCCCGTTCTCTTGCTGCCCAGGGGTTATCCATTTTTGGAGATCATTCAGACGTAATGGCAGCACGTTCTACCGGCTTTGCCATGTTATGTTCTCAAAACGTACAAGAGGCAATGGATTTTGCACTTATCTCTCAGGCAGCCACACTTGAATCCAGAATCCCATTCATGCACTTCTTTGACGGATTCAGGACTTCCCATGAAGTCCAGAAGATTGAAGAGCTCAGTTTTGACGATATGCGTGCAGTAATAGACGATGATCTTGTAATTGCCCATCGCAAAAGAGGTCTTACCCCTGATCGTCCAAATATTCGTGGTACGTCACAGAATCCGGATGTATATTTCCAGGGAAGAGAAACGGTAAACAAATACTACGATGCAACACCTGGAATCGTTCAGAAGGCAATGGACAAGTTTGCTGAAGTAGTCGGGCGTAAATATAAGCTGTTTGATTATCTGGGTGATCCGAATGCAGAACGTATCATTGTCTTAATGGGTTCAGCAAGCGAGACTGCGCTGAATACCGTAACTGCACTAAATGCCAAAGGGGAAAAGCTTGGAATCGTTTTGGTCAGGCTATACAGACCATTTGACATAGAGGCATTTGACGAAAGTTTACCATCGAGCGTAAAATCAATTGCAGTGCTTGACCGTACCAAGGAACCAGGAGCAATCGGTGAACCTCTATATCTTGACGTCAGGACTGCCATTGGTGAGATGATGGATAGAGGCGCATCTAAATTGAAGGCATATCCAAAAATAATTGGCGGACGTTATGGTCTGGGTTCAAAGGACTTTACTCCAGCAATGGTAAAAGCAATATATGATAATCTTTCATCAGAAAAACCTAAAAACCATTTCACAATAGGAATTAATGATGATGTCACCGGTACGAGCCTTGAATTTGATGATTCTTTTGACATTGGTGACAAAGGTGAATTCAGATCACTATTTTACGGTCTGGGAGCGGACGGGACTGTAGGCGCAAATAAGAACACCATTAAAATCATCGGAAATGAAACGGATAACTACTCACAAGCATACTTCGTTTATGATTCTAAAAAATCAGGGGCGACTACAGTATCTCATCTACGTTTCGGAAAAGACAAAATAACCAAACCATATCTAATCAAAAAAGCAAATTTCATCGCATGTCACAATCCTTCGTTTCCGGATAAGATAGATATGCTTTCAAACGCGGAAGATGGAGCAACATTCCTTCTTACCACATCTCATAATAAAGATGATGTATGGGACACGTTACCAGTTGAAGTGCAGAAGCAGCTAATATCTAAAAAGATGAAATTCTACATCATCGATGCCATTGCACTTGCTGAAGAGATTGGTCTAGGTGCAAGGATAAACATGATCATGCAAACTGCTTTTTTTGTTATATCAGGAATTCTCCCTAAAGAGGACGCCGTTAAAGCAATAAAAACTGAGATCAAAAAGACGTATATGAGAAAGGGCGAGGACATCGTCAATTTAAATTATAAAGCTGTAGATACCGCATTACAGAATATTGTCGAAGTACCTGTTCCAGTAGAGGCTACCAGCTGTAAATGCATGCGTCCTCCTGTTCCTGATCATGCGCCTGCATTTGTTAAGGACGTAACAGCCACATTGCTGGCCGACAAAGGAGACTCTCTTCCAGTATCTAAAATGCCTGCTGATGGAACATGGCCAACGGGAACCACACAATATGAGAAACGAAATATCGGAGTTAACATTCCTGTCTGGGAACCTGATGCATGTATTCAATGTGCCCAGTGTTCCTTTGTATGTCCACATGCAAGTATAAGGGTAAAGGCATATGATCCTTCAGAACTCGAAGGCGCACCTTCCACCTATCAATCTATAGACGCAACAGGTAAAGACCTCAAGGGACTTAAGTTTACTGTACAGATTGCCCCGGAGGATTGTACCGGCTGTGCGTCCTGTGTTTTTAACTGTCCTGGACAGAAAAAGGATGCTGACGGAAACAAGATTGAAGGTGTTAAGGCCATAAACATGAAACCCCAGGAACCTCTCCGTAAGGATGAAGTAGAAAATTACGATTTCTTTCTCAATCTTCCTGAAACCGACAGATCAAAATTCAGTGTTACCAGTGTTAAAGGAAGTCAGTTCGTCAAACCTCTTTTTGAATATAGTGGTGCGTGTCTGGGCTGCGGAGAAACTCCTTATATAAAATTAATGACACAGATGTTTGGTGATCGTTTGATGATTGCAAATGCAACAGGTTGCAGTTCCATATACGGTGGAAACCTGCCAACGACGCCTTATACAACAAGAGATGATGGCAGAGGGCCAGCATGGTCAAACTCTCTATTTGAAGACACTGCAGAATTTGGTTTGGGTATGAGGCAGACAATGGACAAGTTCCATTCACAGGCGATGGAGTTGATTGACCGCCTTGCTGCAGACCCTTCTTATGCTGATTTAAAGGATCTGTTTAGTGCAATCAAGGAGAATGCAAACGTATCAAAACAGGACGCTATAGAGGAGCAAAGGGTTCGCGTTGATGAACTGAAGAAAAAGCTTTCCGGATGCGATTCCCCTGAAGCAAAAAGTTTACTATCTCAGGCCGACTATATCGTCAAAAAGTGTGTATGGGCTATTGGAGGAGACGGCTGGGGTTATGATATCGGCTACGGTGGTGTTGATCATGTACTGGCAACAGGAGAGAACATAAAACTATTGATCATGGACACGGAAGTGTATTCAAATACCGGTGGTCAGATGTCAAAGGCAACGCCACTGGGAGCAGTCGCGCAGTTTGCGGCCGGTGGAAAAAGGACCCCCAAGAAGAATATCGGAATGATAATGTCAACATACGGTAATGTCTACGTTGCCCAGATAAACTTTGGCGCAAATCCGGCCCAGACAATGAAGGCGTTTGCAGAAGCTGAGGCGTATGACGGCCCTGCATTGATAATTGCATATTCAGTCTGTATTGCACATGGCATGGATATGAGTAAGAGTATAGATGCGATGAAGAAAGCGGTAACAAGTGGATATTGGCCACTCTATCGATATAATCCTGAACTCGAAGCAGAGGGTAAGAACCCTCTGCTAATTAACAGCAAAGCCCCTTCAACTCCATTTGAAGAATATGCCTATCGTGAAAACCGTTACAAGGCGTTGAGGGCAGCTGATCCGGAAGCAGCAAAAGAGCTTATGAAACAGGCAAAAGCAGACATCAAGAGGAGATGGAACCTGCTCGAGCATATGGCTTCCTGGGATCCTTCAGCGTAAGGTGTACACGTCCTTGTGGCAGG
>JGI26270J51728_1001004_pt1 | contig 11353 bp, 14 predicted proteins | sample SaaInlLV_10m_DNA_2_FD_51728 | JGI IMG/M metagenome (IMG submission 51728) | reverse complement strand
GCTGTATAACCCGCAGTGCCGTAAATCATCGCTTCTTTGAAAGTTAATCCATCCGGAAGCGGAACCACCCAGTCAGCAGGAACACGTATATATTGTCCAAAACCACCGGAAGTACCCATACCCAAATCATAACTGGTTACTATTACAGAGTCACCCTCCTTAAAGCGTGAATCAGAACTTTCAGCAACCTCTCCGGAAGCGTCTATTCCGGGCGTGTGAGGATAATTACGGGTTACTCCTGGATTGCCGATGCAGGAAAGTCCATCCTTGAAATTCAACGAAGAATAACGCACCCTTACCAGAACTTCTCCTTCCGGAAGATCACTGATTTTACGCTCAGTTACTTCACGGCTATAAGTTTTTTCGTCAGTTTTACTGACCACTAAAGCACGAAAAACGGTATCACTCATCATTGTTTTATCTTTATTTTGTTTGTTAAAATTTTTTTTAACTATTCACTGTTCTTCTGGTTACGAGACTCCGCCACCCGAAACACAGCTTGCTCAGAATCTACTTTCCCAGAGGAACGTGGCAAACATGCGGCTGCCCGTGTGGCGGAGCCCCTCCCACTGCATTCCGCGGCAGAGCCACGGAACGAGAGATATACGCTGAATAGTTACTTTCCCTCTGCTCGAAATAAAACTGATTTAGCACTTTTTACAATCTATATTTGCTGGCTTCATAAATAATTGTCATTCCCGCGAAAGCGGGAATCCAGGAACTACTAAGTCTCTGAAATGCTTGTCCTCGACCTGATTGGGCAATGACAAACACTGGTGTCATTATGACTTTTTAATGGTCCTGTATATTTATGATTAAAAAAATTTAACCAGTGGTTCAATCACCTCCAGGTCTTTTTCACTACATGTATCCAGCCATGATTCTTCTTTGGAAATTTTAACAATCAGCAGCGGACCCCAGCAGGCATTTCCATTAAACTCCCATTCAGTTTGTCTTTCCTGTGCTGCCCCTTCTCCATCAAAATACGCGAGATATGGGCCACCCAATTCTTCCATATCTGTGGACTCGCAACGCAGCAGTTCACAAAGCATATCCAGATCAAGTGTTTCTTCAATCAGCGCAACCTCTTGCTCATCCGGATCCACATAGATCCAACTTCCATCTTGACTAAAATCAGGTTTCATCCGACTACATTAATTATTACTGAGAAAAAACCAAAAAAAAGCAGTTTGAAATCGCAGTCAAATATTCTTTCTGTTATACTATTATTCTTCAAAATACTAATTTACAAAAAAAATGTCCAAAGATTTTGTTATAATATACACTGACGGTGCCTGCTCACCAAATCCTGGTACAGGAGGATGGGGTGCAGTTTTGATTTCCAAGCGGCACAATCTACGCACGGAAATTTCAGGTTCAGAAGTTGACTCCACAAACAACCGTATGGAAATAACTGCTGCGATCAAAGCCCTGGAAGCTTTGAAAAAACCCTGCAGAGTTGAACTCTACACAGATTCCAGTTACGTAAAAAACGCGTTTGAGAAAAACTGGCTCAGGAACTGGCAGAACAACGGCTGGAAAAGTAAAGGGAGAAAAGCTGTTGCAAATAAAGACCTCTGGCTTCAACTGCTTGAAATCAGTCAAAAGCACGAAGTTTCATGGCACTGGGTTAAAGGTCACTCCGGAGATGTGGAAAATGACCGCTGCGACGAACTTGCTGTTAATGCCAGAAAGGCGCTCGCAAAGTCCTGTTAAACCAGACACACCGAAACAGTTAAACCCGCTATAAATTGTCTTTGACTGCCTGAATTATTTCCTTAACCTGTGCGTCTGAGAATTTGCCGTCATAACTGAAAAGCACCTTCCCATCTTTTCCAAAGAGGATGATGTCACTGTCATCATCAGTTAATCCCCATTTTTTAACGAGAGTTTTTTCAAGATCTTTGACATAAATTGTTGATTTATGTTTCTCTTGTTTACTTTTCAATTTTATATTGATTGCAAAATTCGGCAACCAGGTAGCACCCATGTTGGCAACTCCAACTGAACCGTATTTATCTAAAGGAAAATTCTCTGCCTTGAGAGCATCGCTAACATGATTGTTGAGATCCGCTTCATCAGGATCAACATAAAAAAGTACCATGACTTTTCCGGAAATTAGTTCCTCACTATTCCATGCAGTGCCATCCAGACGTCCGCCTAAATCGCCTTCAAGTACAATTTTTGGTGGAATTTTACCAAGAGGTAATTCGGCAGATAAGGGTAAGGCAGACAGCAGGAAAATCATTAAAAAGGAGAGTGTTCTCATACTATATTTTATGGATTAAAGGTTATCTTAAAAAGTCACACTATGCCTAAATTCTTGCAATTGAAAGACAAAAATACATTTATTCGGAAACCGGCGCCAGAATGTCAGCCATGTTGAGGCAGGCCGGAAGTTTAACCGAACCATCTTTTTGCTGACCATTTTCAATGAGTGCAATCAAGGTTCTTGAAACCGCAATCGCTGTGCCGTTAAGCATATGGACAAAGCGGTTTTTTCCTGTCTCAGGATCTTTAAAACGGATGTTCATACGACGTGACTGATAATCCGTGCAGTTTGAGGTTGAAGTTACTTCACCCCATTTCCCACGTCCAGGCATCCAGGCTTCCAGGTCATATTTACGATATGCAGGACCGCCGAGGTCACCTGCACAAATATTTACCAACTGATACGGAATCTCCAGATCCTGATAAATCTGCTCCTCAATTTCCCGCATTTTTTCATGCATTTCTTCGGACTTATCCGGATGAGTAAAGGCAAACATTTCAATTTTTGAAAACTGATGCACCCTGTACAAACCGCGGGATTCACGTCCAGCCGCACCTGCTTCTGTTCGGTAACAATGTGAAAGTCCTGCATAGAGGATCGGCAGTTGTTCCGGCTGTAGTTGTTTGTCAATCAGCAAACCACCTAAAGTTATTTCTGCGGTCGCAATCAGGCAAAGCTCTGATTCTTCAACCGAATATATCTGAGTTTCTGCTCCACGCGGATTAAAACCAATTCCGTCCAAAATCTGTCGACGGGCCAGATCAGGAGTTATGTGTACAGTGAAACCTTCTTTTTGCAATAAACTCAGTGCATATTGGGCTAATGCCAGTTCCAGAAACACAGCTTGATTTTTAAGGTAGTAGAACTTTTGACCGGAAACTTTTGCTCCGCCGTCAAAGTCAATCAGATCAAGTGCTTCCATCAACTCAACGTGATCTTTAGGTTCAAAGTCGAATTCACGTTTTGTCCCTACTTCACGAATCGGCACGTTGTCTTCGTCTGTACAACCATCAGGTGAATCCGGATGAGTCAGATTTGGAACCTGTTTGTGCAGTTCAAGCCGCTGCTCAAGTAGTTCACGCAGCATTGACTCTTTCGCGGACTCTTCGTCGCGTAATATTTTCGATTCCTCAATTAGCGGCTGACGTTCTTCCGGCGGAAGTTTGCCTTTCATTTTTTTGCTGATATCGTTCCGCCGTTGTCTGACGGCATCGACTTCAGTTGTAATTTGCCGGACCTGTTCGTCAAGCAATAACAATTTTTCAATATCAACCTGAACGTTACGTCTACGGCAATTCTCCGCAATTTCTTCAGGCTGGCTACGGATTAATTTAAGATCAAGCATTCAGTCAGGTTTCAGTTTTCAGGTTTCAATTGCTTGACTGCATTTGCAATCAACTATTTGGTTTAATGGTTTTATGAATTTTGTACGCTCCGTCTGCTTAGCAACGTTTCCGGAGATGTTACAGTTTCAGCGATTTTAACTGAAATATTTTTCCGGACGCAGATTATGATATTCAGTCAACTCCTGAATCGCGGCGGCAGTTGCTAACAGACTATGATCCTCAAAACGTCGACCCATTAATTGTAGACCAACCGGTAATCCGTCAGCAGTCGGTTTTCCAGGAATTGAAATTGCGGGTGTTCGAGTCAGGTTTGCGAGCACACTGCAAATATCCGCCAGATACATAGCCAGTGGATCTTCGGTTTTTTCACCTAATTTGAACGCGGGGAAAGGCGAAACAGGGCCGAGGATAAAATCAAATTTTTCAAAAAGCTCTGCAACCTGCTTTTCCATCCAGGCTCTCACCTGTACTGCACGTCCGTAATATTGGTCATAATAACCGGAACTGAGTACAAATGTTCCAAGCATAATTCTACGTTTCACTTCCTCACCAAAACCCTCTTTCCTCGATGTTGTATAGAGTGATTTAAGGGATGACTGTTCCTGCTCACGTTTTCCATAACGAATACCGTCGAATCGTCCGAGGTTGGAACTTGCTTCCGCAAATGCGAGGACATAATAAGTTGGGATTACATATTTCAGAAACTCAAGCGAATGCCGTTCAACAATTGCACCTTTGCTCTCCAGCAATTCAACTAATTCATTAACGCTCGAGACAACGTCCGGATCTACGGATTGAGTGTCAAGATATTCATCCGGAAGACAAATCCGCAAACCAGAAAGATTTGCTACTTCAGGAGCGTCAGTTAATTTTGTAGTTGCGGAAGTACTTTCCTTTGGATCATTTCCTTGGAGAATTGAAAAGACGTAGCGGCAATCAGCAGCATTTTTTGTAAAACAACCGATTTGATCCAGCGAAGATCCATACGCTACCAGTCCATAACGTGAAACTGTTCCGTAAGTCGGTTTCAGTCCGGTGACTCCGCACATAGAAGCAGGTTGACGAACCGAACCGCCAGTGTCTGAACCCAGTGCCAGAATGGCCATTCCGGAAACAACAGAAACCGCAGCTCCTCCACTACTTCCTCCGGGGACATGTTCAGTATTCCATGGATTACGTGTAACACCAAATGCAGAGTTTTCTGTGGATGAACCCATGGCGAATTCGTCCATATTCGTAGTGCCAATTATCAACGCGTCTTCTGCTAACAATTTATCTACAACAGTCGCGTTGTACGGTGAATGATATTCACCTAGTATTTTTGAACCGCAGGCGTTACTCAAGTTCGGCTCATTGATACAAATATTATCTTTGATCGAAACCGGAATTCCCGCAAGTTTGCCCACGCTTTTACCGGCAGCAATTTTTTCGTCAATTAAACGTGCACGTGAAATTGCTTTTTCACGCGGCTAAAAGACTGCGGTAGACATTCAACGAGGGATTGTATTGATCAATCCGTAGATAGACTGCGTCCATCACTGCTTCCGCAAGGATGTCTCCCGACTTGATGCGTTCAACCAGTTCGCTTAAAGAAAGATCAAAAGGCATGAAATTTTTTTCAGACTTATTCTTTTTCAAGTTCTTCTACAAGTGAAATATATTCCTGCTTTGCGTCTTCTGCGGATTTTCCCTGGAGTTTGTTCCAACCGTCAAACTTTGCCCTTCCTTCAAAATCGGCAAATCCAGGACGTTCACCTGTAACGTCACCTTCGTTGCCTTGTTTGTAAAGTGCATAAAGCTGGAGCATTATGTCATTTGGTGGACGCTTAGAAAGCTGGGTCACACGTTCAGCTGCAGATTTGAAATCATCATCAAGGGCCATGTTATCTCCTAATTATTAGTTTAAAACGTATTATAAACACTAACAGAGCGTCTGGAAAATTCAATACAAAAACTAAGTTTAGACGCTCTCAGCGGGATTCAGCCTTAATCAGTGTGAGAGTGAATTTATTTTATCGGATTGGGGTTGTCCGTTTAGCTTTCAACGTTGCTGCTGCAGGGAGAAATTTATGTGAAAGTTTAGCACAATTTGAATTTCGTCAGCCATAAATATTTGTCAAATATAGGCTGGGAAGCAGGCTGTTCGAGCAAATTACGAATTGCCGATGACTGCGCATGAATCGTGCATAACCAATCCGGGTGTGATAACATCATACTCAGAATATTTTTTATAAAACCATCAATTCAAGTGCGAACCTGTTCCCGAGCATGACGCGGAACGTACAGAAGATGATTACTAAATGGACACCGATTGAAAGGATTTAATAATGGTTAACCAACCAGTTTTAATTGTAGACGATGAAGTAGAAATGCGCATCGCCATGTCCGAAACTCTCAAGCATTGCGGCTATCCTGTAGAAATATCACATAACGCAATTGACGCACTCAAGAAGTTCAAACAAAACGAATACTCCCTGGTCATTACAGATATGACTATGCCCAAACGCAGTGGGCTTGAATTACTGAAAGACATTAAAAGCATCTCTCCTGCCAAACCTGTGATCATGGCCACCGCATACGGAACTGTAGAAACAGCGGTGGAAGCTATGAAACACGGCGCGTTCGATTATATCCGCAAACCAATAAATTTTGATTCATTCCAGTTTATTGTTCAGCAAGCGTTGAATTATAAAGGTCCTGCAGGAAATTCTTCTCCAGTTGCTGAAAACAAGTCTTCAAAGTCAAAGCCTATAAATTTAAGCAAGGAAATCATCACACAAAACCAGGCAATGCTGTCTTTACTAGATGTTGCAAGTAACGTTGCTAAAAGTAAATCGACGATGATGATTCAGAGTGAAAGCGGTACCGGTAAAGAGCTGCTGGCAAATTATATCCATGAAAAAAGCGACCGTGCAAAGAGGCCGTTTGTAGCGATAAACTGTGCAGCACTGCCAGAAACACTGCTGGAGAGTGAACTCTTCGGACACGCTAAAGGTGCTTTTACTGGAGCAATTCAGGATTACCGTGGAAAGTTTGAGCAGGCACATACAGGGACTATACTATTGGATGAAATCAGTGAAATGGCTTTACCTCTACAGGCAAAGCTCCTACGTGTACTGCAGGAATATCAAATTGACAAAGTTGGCGGGAAAGAGCCGATTCCGGTGGATGTCAGAGTGATTGCGACGACTAACCAGAATTTGATGGAAATGGTCGATACCGGAAAATTCCGAGAAGACCTCTATTTCCGCTTAAACGTAATTCCGCTGTCGCTTCCGCCTTTACGTGACAGGATGGATGATGTTCCGTTACTGGTGACATATTTTATTAAAAAGCATTCTAAAATAAATAACCGTGATTGTCCTGCCGTCAGTCGTGAAACCTTAAACATCCTGACAAATTACCATTGGCGTGGAAATGTACGCGAACTGGAAAACGTCATGGAACGTGCTTTGCTGCTTTGTAATGGTGAGGAAATCCAACCGAATCATTTACTCATGTCTTCTCAGCTTGGAAATGCTAGTATCAATGAAGATCTGGCTGCAATAAACAAGCAAACTTCAAAAACTCCTGCTGGCAAATCCGACGGTGCTGCAACTATCGCTGGTCCAGGGATTTCAACAGAGAATGAAGATTTAGGCATTGAAGTTGGCATGTCGATGAAAGAAGCAGAGAAGCGTTTTATCTTCAAAACTCTTAATGAAACCAAAGGTAACCGGACTCATGCGGCAAAAACCTTAGGTATCAGCATTCGTACTTTACGCAACAAACTCAATGAATATAGAGCAGAAGGAGAAGATTTCGAGCTCGAACCGGAAGACTGACCAACACGCTTTTCAAAGAAAATTGCCTCAGACAGGAACCGTCCTTAGACGCACCAAAAGTTTCTACTATGTAAATGTAGGTGAAGCGGAGCCTCGCCTTTGCCGTATCCGCGGAAACTTATTTAAAGGCAACCTCCATAAAAATAAAATAGCCGTCGGTGATGAAGTAGAAATTGATCTGAATGTCGCAGATGATGCAGGGTGGATTCTCAGCGTGCTTCCCCGCCGGACAAAACTTGCGCGCCGACCTGCCATAGGGATTCCTGAACAGATTTTAGTCAGCAACGCTGAGACACTCCTGATCGTTGCCTCTTTACGAGATCCTCCTTTCAGGGCAGGTTTAGTTGACCGCTTTTTAGTAGCAGCTTCCTGCGGTGGTCTGGAAGCGTTGCTTATCCTCAGTAAAGCTGATTTATCCAACGAAGCAGAAATAGCGCCAATCAAAGAACACTACTCAGCATTGGGCTGTACTGTTTTAGTGACCAGTATACCGGATTCCAAGGGGCTAGATTCTTTACGTGAATTGCTGCGCAAGCGTATTTCCGTACTCTCAGGTCATTCCGGTGTTGGGAAATCATCGCTGATAGCAGCACTTTTTCCTGATTGGGAAATCAGAATCGGTCAAGTCAGTAAAAAATCCGGAAAAGGCCGTCACACAACAATAATGGCAGAAATGTTTCCACTACCTCAGGGTGGATTCATTGTCGATACACCAGGAATCCGTGAATTTGCACCGCTGGTTAAACCGGAAGAACTAGACAAACATTTTGTGGAGTTCATTCCATTTTTGGGACAATGCAAATTTAAAGGCTGCTCCCATAGACATGAACCACAGTGTAATATTAAAGAAGCCGTTACTGAAGAAAAAATTACAGAACAGCGCTACCGCAGTTACTGCAGCCTCTATGATTCTCTTTAACTTTAAGTCTATGTTTCTGCGGGCTTTCTCCTCAATTCCCTGTTGATTTTAGCAAACTGTTCCCGCGCAGAGATCGACTTTTTTGCAGAATCGGCAGATAAAGAACTGCTTTCCTTTGCTGCTTCCGCGGCAGACTTTTTCAACGGAATATCACCAAGCATAAAAGATCGCAAACGTACCTGTTCCAAATCAAGTTCAGGTCTCGGCACAAAAGCGATTTTCTGCAGTACATCCTGCAGTTCCGAACGTTGTTTATACAGATGCTGAACAAGCCACTCTGCCCCCGGAGTACGATTCAGCAACTCCAAACCTTCCGCTGATGAAACATAAAGTACTAAAACAGCATGAGCTCTTGAAACACGATGGAGAAAGGCCGGCATACAGTTTTGATGTACTCCTTCCGGGGTGACAAGATGCCAGTCTTTCGCCAGTAATGCAACCTGAGTCTGATCAAATTGTGCTTGTCCTAAATCACCGACATGACAGCGGATATCGTCTAATTTTAATTCTGGCAACAAACGCTGAAACATGCGAAGATAAGCTTCAGTTTCAAAGCGTAAGGCCTGTGAGATGCTGCCGTCATAAACTGTTAAGTGCAGAATTGTCTGCTGTGGCTTAAATCTGACCTTGTGTTTCAGTAATTCTGTTTCTTCAGATGACAATAAACGTTTCAGTTTGTTTTGCAACTTACCGTTTAATTGTGCTGAACCTTTAAAACTTTCACCCTTTAATTTTTCAGCCGCCTGCAGAAAATCAGCAGAGACTCCTGCTTGAAGAAGTTTTTGGATAAAATCAGCATCTACCGTGAACTGACGCAGGACTGAAATATTACGCGGGTATGCGTTTCTGGCCAAAAACTTGTCGATCTCCGCAAACCAGATTTTGCGTAATTTGACAAGATAAAGCAAATGCTGTTGTCCTGATGCTTCAAAAATTGCACGCAGGATAGACAGAGCATTTCCGTATGTTTTTTGCCCGGATGAGTTTTGATATTGAATCGTGCGAAGAAACTGCGTTAGCAAATTGCGATCTTGGTTTTGATCAGCTAGACTAACCATAATTTTTATTTTCCCTTTTGACAAAAAGCATTATGTTGGTCAGTGAAGTCCCTGGTATCCTCGTTGCCATGCCCGCGCTCAAAGATACTTATTTTGAGAAATCTGTAATTCTTTTGTGCAGTTATGACGCAGAAGGCGCATTTGGTTTAGTGATGAATCATCCCTCAACAACTCAGGTAAAGGAGGTGCTTTCTGAAGAACTACAGGAAAATGCTGTCTTCGACATCCCTTTGCTGGTCGGAGGACCTGTTCAACCTGAATCTTTTTGGGCGGTTCACAGTGCAGATTTTGCAGTAGAAGAGACCACCATTCTTTCACCAAAAATAAATTTAAGCTCCGCACATGATATCCTGTCTCCGCTTGCTGCAGGCCAGGCCGTGGAGTCTTATCAATTCGGCAGCGGCTATGCAGGCTGGGGTGCAGGGCAACTTGACCGTGAAATTCAGGAAGAATCCTGGTGGCTCGGTCCGCTCGATGAAACACTGTTACTGGAACTGGACTACGAACTACGCTGGGACACAACCATGGAAAATCTTGGTTTTGATCTGCTGACCACTACTTTTTCTCAAACTGGTATGGTCTAAAATTTATTCCAGACTTATTATTTCAGGAAACTTCTGCGCAAACAGCTTGAACTCATCCCACAATTTTTCAACTGATGTTTCCGGCAAGATAAAACTTTCGCCTAAATTTTTTAAGAGGATAAAATTCACTGCCTTTTTTTGTGCTTTTTTATCGTGCAGAATCAAATTCCGAAAAGTTTCATAATCCAGTTTCAACAGTTTAACCGGCAGCAAATTTTGTGTCAGGGAATTGCTGATAAGCTCCCACTCATTTTGTTCAAGTTCATTCCAGCGCCAAGAGACAAATGCGGCAAATAACATTCCTGTACCAACCGCTTCTCCATGCAGATACTTACCGTAACCGGCGTGGGTTTCGATTAAATGTCCCAGTGTGTGACCAAAATTAAGGTTTGCGCGTAAACCCTTTTCTGTCTCATCCTGTTCTACAACCCGACCTTTAATTTCACAGGAACGAAAAATTGCCTCTTCCAGATAATCAAAATTAAGCGGTTCAAGGGTGTGCTGCTGAGTAAAGTTGAAAAACTCTGCATCCTGAATCAATCCGTGTTTGAGCAGTTCCATGTAACCTGCTTTCAACTCACGTGAAGGCAATGTTTTCAGGAATGCGAGCTCAATGCAGACGTGTTCTGGTTGTTTGAAGGAACCAATCGTATTTTTTCCTGCAGGATGATTAACCGCAGTTTTACCACCGACGCTGCTGTCAACGTCAGCAAGCAAAGTTGTCGGCACCTGAATAAACGGAATCCCTCGTACAAAAGTCGAAGCGGCAAATCCTGCCATATCTCCGATTACTCCGCCTCCGAAAGCGATCAACAGGGTTTGCCGGTTCGCACTGATATTCATTAAAAAGTCAAATATCAACGAAAGCGTTTCCAGGTTTTTATACTGCTCACCATCAGGCAGAATACAGGTTGAAACCTTAACGCCGGAATTTGCTAAAACATTGGAAATAAAGTCCGGATAAAGTTCATGTACCGTTGTGTTTGTTACAACAACCACCTGTTCAGCAGCATTGAGTTTAACTGCTTCCGGAAGTTGTTTGTCGAGAATATTCAGACCAATATCAATCTGGTATTCTCGACCGGGTAAATTAACTTTAAGAGTTTTCATAGGGATTTATAATTATTTAATTTTTACTAATATTCCTGCCACACACCAGTTTACTTCATCACAGGCTTCTGCGAGCATTTGTGCGATACGTCCTGACAAGTCCGCAAATTTACGCGACAAAGGATTGTCCGGAATGATTCCCAATCCTACTTCATTCAGTACAAAGACAATGTCGTTCTCAAGCAAAAGCAAACTCTCAATTTCCGCAAATATTTTACTTTCCGGAAGTTGATGATGCAA
>JGI26270J51728_1000996_pt1 | contig 11424 bp, 10 predicted proteins | sample SaaInlLV_10m_DNA_2_FD_51728 | JGI IMG/M metagenome (IMG submission 51728) | reverse complement strand
GCTATTTTAAACTGTGATGTTTTATCCCCATTTCTTGCTTTTTCAATGTGAACTTTGTAATCTTCCTTGTTGATAACTTCCTGTGATGGCAAGTTTTTAGCGTCTCTAAATCTTTGATAATAAGCTTGCGCTTTTTCATGATCCTTTTCCACGCCAAGGCCGATGTTGTAAATTAAGCCAAGCGCACCCAACGCCTCAACATGATTACTCTGCGAGGCTTTTTCATACCAAAAAAGTGCTTCTTTNTGATTTTGCACAACGCCATTGCCTTTTTTATAAAGTTCNCCCAAACGATATTGAGCATCGGCATGACCCCGTCTTGCAGCTTTTTCATACCAAGTGTGTGCATTTTTGTAGTCTTTATTTTTATCATGCATTTTTGCCAAATAATACTGGCTGTCTTTGTTGCCAAATTTAGCAGATTTAGCGTACCACTTATTAGCCAACGCTAAATCCTTTATTGTGCCTTTACCCACTTCATACATTTGGGCCAAGTTATTTTGAGCATCTGCATGAGATTGCAATGCCGCTTTTTTTATCCACTGATGGGCTTTTTTAAAATCCTGCTCAACGCCAATCCCTAAGTAATACATGGCACCTAAATAATATTGAGCCTTCGCATGCCCTTTATCGGCTGATTTTTCTAACAATGAAATGCCTTTTTGGTCATTCTGAGCAGTGCCTTTACCCTCAATGTGCATAATACCTAGAGCAGTTTGTGCATCCAAATCCCCTATCTTAGAGGCATGTCCAAAAATATTAAAAGCTTTCTTATGATCCACACTAGCTTTATCACTGCCATAATAATAAACCTTTCCTCTTTCATACAGACTACTGCCAGCAATCACTGAAGAGGTGAAAAACAACAAAAATAAAGATAAAAACTTCATGAATGAGATTGTATACGAGAACAAGAAGTGATTTAAAGTTTTGGTAGTCACGGTCAGATTTGAACTGACGACTTCCAGCATGTCATGCTGGCACTCTAACCAACTGAGTTACGCGACTATTGAATTGAAAATTGACAACGACGAAATTATACTCGATGAGAACAACTTTAGAAACAACCGCGAATAATTTTTTGAATGTCACTTGCGGCTTGATAAGGGTCATCCGAATCTTTAATCGGACGACCCACCACAATATAATCTGAACCACTCTTAAACGCCGTAGCGACATCGACCACGCGCTTTTGATCGTCGTCATTCGCTACGGGGCGAATGCCTGGTGTTACTGCAATCAGCTTGTTATCAACGTATTCTCTTAAAAATGGAACTTCAAGTCCTGAAGACACCACGCCATCGCAACCGGCCTCAAAAGCACGCTTGGCACGGGAAATTACTAAATCTTGCACGTCGCAATCAAAACCTAAATCATCAAGATCACCACGATCCAAACTGGTCAATGCGGTTACTGCTAGGATTTTAAGATCGCCTTTATTTTCAGCGGCTTTTTCCATTAAACCTTGATTACCATGAATGGTGGCAAAGGTTGCACCGGTTTGACTCAAACGCTTGATGGTTCTACCGACTGTTTCTGGCACATCAAAAAACTTAAGATCAACAAATACTTTTTTATCTTTAGCAATCAACCAATCCATTAATTGAAAGTACTGACCTGTCATTAATAATTCCATGCCAATTTTATAAAACGTAACACTGTCATCTAACTGCTCAACCAATGTTTTAGCTTGATCAACTTCAGGAACATCGAGTGCAAAAATCAGCCTATCTTCAAGTTTAATGTCTTTCATTGTTGTCCTTTATTAAAACACACTGCCGCCAGAATAGCCGTTTTCATTCGCTTTCCTAATCCAGTGTTTTGATTGTTCAATGTCTTTATCCACTGACTTGGCCAATGCATAAAAAATGCCCAAATTATACTGTGCTTTTGCATAATTTTGATCGGCAGATTTTTGATACCAAACAAACGCTTGATTCAGATTTTTTTCAATACCCAAACCTAACTCATGCATCAAACCCAATTCATACTGAGCTTTTGCATTGCCTTGATTGGCAAGATTAACAACCTCTTGAGGACTAGAGGGCTCTTTCACAAAGAAAAATTATTCAGGCGAAACTCTCACTCTAACTTTGATAGTATCGGAATAAGGTCTGTTCTGAGTAGTATAGGTAAACGTACGACCATCATAACGATATTCAACACGATAATGGTCTAAACGACGCTCAGATTCATTGCGATATTTTGTTTCGCAAATCTCTTTCCTAACCACACGGCCATTTCTAGAATTAGCCAGCTCATCATCATGCGCCAATGAAGCGCCTAACAAGGTTCCTGCTACGGTAGCAGCGTCCTTGCCCCCTCCTTTACCAAATTGATTACCAATTAAGCCACCGAAAATACCGCCAATTATTTCATTGGTTGCAGAGCCATCACCCTTGCTTTCATAAACTTCTTTAACGTAACAGTCTTGATAAGGCTCACGAATGATATGATTGCTATACACGGGATCAGCAGAAACAACTCGTGCCTCGTCAGAAAAACTACCCGCAAATGACAACTGAGTTGCTAATAATAATGGTAAAAAAAATAAGTTTTGTTTTTTCATCTTACTGCTCCATTTTTAATCAATTAATGTAATATATATTCTACGCTCATATCCATAATAGTTCTATGATTTCGCCAAAAAATACACTTTATTACATCCACGATCCAATGTGCTCTTGGTGTTGGGGTTTTAATAAAACTTGGAAAAAAGTTCAAAAATTATTGCCAAATTCCATCAATGTTTATTACGTCTTAGGTGGCTTAGCACCTGACAGTAGCGAAGTAATGCCTAATGAAATGCGAGAATACGTCCAAGCAAACTGGAAAAAAATTCAAGAAAAAATACCCAATACTGAATTCAATTACGATTTTTGGAAAGAATGCACCCCAATACGAGCCACCTACCCTGCCTGTCGGGCTGTGATTGCATGCAAAAATCAAAATCCAGAATTAGAAATTAAAATGATTAATTTGATACAACAAGCCTATTATTTAGAAGCAAGAAATCCATCAAAGGATTCAACACTAATCGAACTGGCAAGCACTCTTAATTTAAACATCGAACAATTTACACGTGATTTAAATACTAAAGTAACCCAACAAAAATTATTAGACGATACGACACTCGCAAAATCCTTGTCTATTAATGGATTTCCTTCACTTGTACTCAGAAAAAACAACAGCATTCAGCACATTAAAATTGACTACAATCAACCAAAATCAATAATCAATCAAATCATTACTTGAATTTATTTCACTATCAATCGATAATACACAACTTGCCTTCGTAGCTCAGCTGGATAGAGCAGCCGCCTCCTAAGCGGCAGGTCAGAGGTTCGAATCTTCTCGAGGGCACCACAACTACCATCACTCCCAACTTAGTAGTACAATGAAGGTATTACTACATCTGGAGATGATTATGGACAAAAAACTCAATCCAAAAGCGCTTGCATTGACGCTTGGTACTGTTTGGTCACTAGGCATACTGTTTGTATCAGTTGTATCGTTAATGTCCCAAAGCTATCTGCACAATGTGTCCGATTTTTTATCAACTTTGTATCTGGGTTATTCACTCAGTTTTTTCGGCATTATCATCGGTATGATCTGGGCATTCTTTGATGCTGCCATCGGTGGCTTTGTAATTGCCTGGCTGTACAACAAACTATCGAAATAAATATTTGACTCTGTATAATCAATGGCATATTAAACCCTAGGTTAAAAAATATGTCTGGCAACTCTTATGGAAAATTATTTACAGTCACCACCGCTGGAGAATCTCATGGCGAAGCACTCATTGGCATTGTCGATGGTTGCCCTCCCGGCCTAGAGCTTAATGAAGCCGACTTACAAGGTGATTTAGACCTTAGAAAACCAGGTACTTCTCGTCACACCACGCAACGCCGTGAAGAAGATTTGGTTAAAATTTTATCAGGCACTTTTAAAGGCAAAACCACAGGGGTTCCAATTTCTTTGATTATTCAAAATACCGACCAACGCTCTAAAGACTACGGCAATATTGCCAACACCTTCCGCCCTGGCCATGCCGATTACACCTACGATCAAAAATACGGTTTCAGAGATTATCGCGGTGGTGGACGATCTTCCGCACGTGAAACTGCCATGCGAGTTGCTTGCGGTGGCATCGCTAAAAAATATTTAAAAGAAAATTTAGGCATTGAAATTCATGGCTACTTAGCACAACTCGGCCCAATTAAAGCCGAAACTCTTGATTGGAATGAGGTATACAACAATCCATTTTTTTGTCCGGATTCAAGTAAAGTTAAAGAGCTTGAAGACTACATGGATGCACTTAGAAAGTCAGGCGATTCAGTCGGTGCACGCATTAATGTGGTGGCCAGCAATGTGCCCGTTGGACTAGGAGAGCCAATCTTTGATCGTTTTGATGCAGATATTGCTCACGCAATGATGAGCATCAACGCCGTTAAAGGGGTTGAAATTGGTGCAGGCTTTGAATCCGTTACCCAACTTGGCACTGAACATCGTGATGCCATTACCCCAAAAGGATTTACTTCTAACCATGCTGGCGGTGTATTGGGTGGTATTAGCTCTGGGCAAGACGTGCTGGTTTCCATTGCACTCAAACCAACTTCAAGCCTACGCTTACCCATTGACAGTATTGATAAAAAAGGTAATCCTATTGAAGTCATTACCAAAGGTCGACACGATCCGTGTGTGGGTATCCGTGCAACGCCAATTGCTGAAGCTATGTTAGCCATAACCATCATGGATCACGTGTTGCGCCATCGAGGGCAAAATTCAGGCGTTAAATCATCCACACCCATTGTGCCTGCCCAAGCTTAAATAATCAAGAAGGAATACATGTTTTCACTCGTTAATAAGCACATTCCTAAAAATGCTAAAAATGATTTTTTATCAGGGCTAACCGTTGCTTTAGCATTAGTGCCTGAAGCGGTGGCATTTGCTTTAGTGGCGCACGTTCACCCGCTAGTAGGATTGTACGCTGCTTTTATGGTAGGCATGATCACCTCTGTATTGGGTGGTCGTCCAGGCATGATCTCTGGTGCCACGGGCGCATTGGCCGTGGTAATGGTAGCCCTAGTAGTGGAGCATGGTGTGGATTATTTATTCGCTGCCGTTGTGCTGATGGGTTTATTGCAAATAGCTTTTGGCCTGTTCAAGCTAGGTAAATTTATTCGTCTTGTGCCTCACCCGGTATTTTTAGGTTTTGTTAATGGCTTAGCCATGGTGATTTTTCTGGCTCAATTGGGGCACTTTAAAACTACTGAAGGTACTTGGATTAACAACGATGCACTAATGATCATGGCCGGTCTAATTGCACTCACCATGTCAATCATTCATTTTTTACCTAAGCTAACCACAGCCATTCCATCTACTTTAGTGGCTATTATTGCCGGTTCAGCCATTGCCATTGCTTTTAATTTAGACACCAAAACCATAGGCGACATGGCATCAATTTCTGGAAGTTTGCCAGATTTCGCTATCCCCAACATACCTTTCACCTTGGAAACACTTTACATTATTCTGCCTTACAGCGTAATTCTTGCACTCATAGGCCTAATTGAAAGCCTGCTCACTCTTAACTTGGTTGATGAATTAACCGAAACCACGGGTAAACCTAACAAAGAAAGTGTGGCGCAAGGCATTGCCAACACAGTAACTGGTTTTTTTGGAGGCATGGGTGGTTGTGCCATGGTTGGCCAAAGCATTATTAACATCAAATCAGGTGGTCGTGGAAGATTGTCNGGCTTTGTGGCCGGCGCATTCTTACTGAGTTTTATTTTATTATTCTCTCAATACATCGAGCAAATCCCCATCGCCGTANTGGTTGGTGTCATGTTTATTGTGGTCATTGGCACGTTTGAATGGTGCAGTTTTAGGCTGATTTCACGCGTGCCTATTGCCGACAGCTTTGTGGGCATTTCCGTGGCCGTGATTACCGTATTTACCGATTTAGCCATTGCCGTTATTGTTGGCGTTTTGATGTCTGCCATTGTATTCGCCTGGCAGCACGCCAAACAGATCTACGCTAAAAAGAGTATAGATGAACAGAGTGGGATTAAAACCTATCAAGTTAATGGCGCACTATTTTTCGCCAATACACATAATTTTCAGCAACTGTTCACCCCAAAAGATGATCCTAAAAATGTATTTGTCGATTTTGAAAACTCACAAGTAATGGACCACTCCGCCATTCAGGCCATCGACAAACTAGCTGATCGCTATAAAAAATCAGGGAAAACCTTGCACCTTATTCATTTAAGCGCAGAATGTAAATTACTCCTAAAAACAGCCAGAGGATTAGTCGAGGTAAACGTATTGGAAGATCCAAAATATCACGTGGCTGACGATAAACTTGCCTAATATTATTAACCCAACTAAAACACTAAGAAACCATGAATAAGCTATTGTTAATTACCACACTCCTTGTATCAACCACACTTGGAGCTCATAATTCTTTTCATTCAAACTTTTTTAATAACGGCTTTAACAATGGATTCTGGCACGATTTTGACCAGCAATTTCAACAACTGGATCGTCAGCTTAATCAGCTAAAACAGTCAAGCAATAATTTTGGCATGAAAAGCCGACAATATTTTGATAAAGACAACAATAACTACGTTGTGCAAATAAGCATCAAAGGCCTAACTAAAAACAACCTAGACATCTCTACCGCCAACAATACAATCACCATCAAAGGTAATAATAGAATTGAAAACAAATCTTCCAATGGTTCAAGCAGATCAAGCTCTAGCTTTGCACAATCCTTTTCCTTGCCGAATGATGCCGACAAGGACAATATCAATGCCACTTTTCAAGATAACGTCTTAACGGTTAGCATTCCAAAACTTAGCAAGCCAAAACCACGAATCCAAAAAATACAAATACAATAAATTTAAAGACCGCTCTAAGTCTATATTGATATTTTCATCAGCTTTAATATTATAGGCCTTGCCTATAATATAGATTATTTCCCTTTGGTGTCACCCCAAAGTAATTTATGCAATTGCACTTGCATTCGTACATTCAGTTGTTTTTCTAAAATCCAATCGGCTAATTGCGCTGGTTTAATCGCTTCAAACACCGGCGAGAATAACACTTGAGCCATCGTTGGGTATCGACCTAAAACATCAACACTCCAGTCAAAATCCTCTTTCGAACCAATCACAAACTTCAATTGATCCTTGACCTTGAGCTTATCAATGTTGTCGTATTTATTATGCTTAGATTCATTTGACGAAGGCGTCTTTACATCCATCACAATCGACACTCCTGAGTTCACAGCGCTCACATCAATACTACCGCTGGTTTCTAACGACACTTGATAACCCTCCTTAACCAACGCATCTAGCAAAACATGGCAATTGATTTGTGCAAGTGGTTCACCACCGGTGACACACACATACCGTGTCTTGTATTTTTTAACCTCAGTGAGTATCTCGCTAATACTCAACGTATTGTTGCCTTTAAAAGCGTATTCAGTATCGCAATACGTACAGCGTAGAGGGCAACCGGTTAANCGCACGAATACCGTTGGTAGGCCTACCTCACGAGCCTCACCTTGAAGGGAATAAAATATTTCGTTAATGTTTAAATTGACCATCTTTCAAAAGTTTGATTTGATTACGCACATCGGCTGCCTTCTCAAACTTCAATTCCCCTGCAAAAGCGTACATCTGCTTCTCTAAGGCTTTGATCTCTTTGACTAATTGCACTGGAGAAAGTTGCCTTTGAATGTTCTCATTCACCATATTATCGTCATCTTCTTGACTGGTGATATCAGTATCTAGGATATTAATAATCGGCTTCACAACACCTCTAGGTGTGATGTTGTGTTTTTTATTATAAGCCTCTTGTTTTTTACGACGTCTGCTGGTTTCATCCATAGCACGTTGCATCGATCCGGTAATTCGATCCGCATACAAAATCGCCCTACCGTTAACGTTACGCGCCGCTCGACCCATGGTTTGAATCAGTGATCGTTCAGAACGTAAAAACCCTTCTTTATCAGCGTCTAAAATTGCCACCAAAGACACTTCAGGAATATCCAAACCTTCACGCAAAAGGTTAATACCTACCAACACATCAAACACACCCAAACGCAAATCACGAATAATTTCCACCCGCTCTACGGTATCGATATCAGAATGAAGATAACGCACTTTAACACCATGATCATTAAGATAATCACTCAGCTGCTCAGACATTCGCTTAGTCAGCGTAGTGACCAACACACGTTCACCGACTTTCACACATTTGTGTATCTCACTAAGCAGATCATCAACCTGAGTATCCACTGGGCGTATATCGATTTCAGGATCGAGCAACCCTGTTGGTCTTACTACTTGCTCAGCAATTACATTGGACACTTCCAGTTCATAAGCCGCAGGTGTGGCTGATACCAAAATACACTGATGCGCTCGATCTTCAAATTCATTAAATTTTAACGGGCGATTATCCAATGCACTGGGCAGGCGAAAACCGTATTCAACCAACGTGGTTTTACGCGCCCTATCGCCTTTGTACATACCGCCAATCTGGCTCACGGTTACATGGGACTCATCCAAAATCACCAATGCATTATCAGGCAAATAATCCATCAATGTCGGTGGTGCTTCACCCGATTTTCTGCCAGAAAGATAACGCGAATAATTTTCAATACCATTGCAATAACCTAACTCACGCATCATCTCAATGTCCATTTTCACACGCTGGGTTAAACGCTGCTCTTCCACTAATTTATTAAGTGACAACAATTCTTTACGTCGCACCTTAAGCTCAGCTTTGATATCATCCAAAGTATTAAGAATTTTAGACTTAGGGGTAACGTAATGCGTTTGTGGGTAAATGGTAATCCGTTGCAAAGATTTAAGCTTTTCACCCGTTAACGGATCAAACCAATAAATCGCCTCAATTTCATCATCAAACATCTCAATGCGAATGGCCTGCTCTTCAGAATCAGCCGGGAAAATATCAATCACTTCGCCTTTAACTCTAAAGTGTCCACGCATTAAAGTCACGTCATTACGGGTGTACTGCATTTGTGATAACCGAGACAAAATTTCTCGTTGATTGGTAACCTCACCCACACTAAGGTGCAACAGCATTTGCATGTAACTATCAGGATCGCCCAAACCGTAAATAGCCGATACACTAGCAATGATAATAACGTCGTCGCGCTCAAGCAAAGATTTGGTGGCAGACAGGCGCATTTGTTCAATTTGCTCGTTAATAGAAGAGTCTTTTTCAATGTAAGTATCGCTTGCCGGCACATAAGCTTCAGGCTGGTAATAATCATAATAAGACACAAAATATTCCACCGCATTGTGTGGGAAGAATTCTTTCATCTCGCTGTACAGCTGTGCTGCCAATGTCTTATTCGGTGCCATAATTAAGCTAGCACGTTTGGTCTGTTTAATTACATTGGCCAAGGTAAACGTCTTACCCGAACCCGTTACACCAAGCAGTGTTTGGAACTTTTCGCCAGCATTCACACCATCCACTAAAGCCTTAATGGCCTGTGGCTGATCTCCAGTTGGAGAAAACTGTGACTCAAGTTGAAATTTTCTATCCACGAACGTAATTTTTCATTAACATAAACATTGAATTTTAAAACAATTTAAAAGCCAATGACAATTCTTTCAGATCGAGTAGGAAAAGTTAAACCTTCAGCCACCCTTGCAATCACTGCAAAAGCTAACGAACTAAAAGCAAAAGGCATTCAAATTGTATCCATGGGCTCGGGAGAGCCAGACTTTGATACACCTAAAAACGTTCAACAAGCAGCGGTAGAAGCCATTCATAACGGTCAAACTCGCTATACCGCTGTTGATGGCACTCCAGAACTAAAACAAGCCATTATCGACAAATTTAAGCGCGAAAATAATCTAAAGTACTCTGCAACTGAAGTAATGGTTTCTTCAGGCGGCAAGCAAGTCTTTTACAACCTTTGCCAAGCACTGCTCAATAAAGGCGACGAAGTCATTATTCCATCGCCGTATTGGGTGTCTTATCCGGACATGGTTATTTTGGCAGATGCCACACCGGTTATCGTAGAAACCGGTTTAGAACAAGATTTCAAAATCACGCCAGAACAACTCGAAGCCAGCATCACCAAAAATACCAAACTTTTTGTGATTAACAGCCCTTCCAACCCAACTGGTGCTGTTTATTCCCAGGCCGAATTACAAGCCTTGGCCAATGTGCTAAAAAATTATCCACAAGTCTTTATCATTACCGACGATATTTACGAACACATCCGTTGGGGAGAAAATGACTTTATTAATATAGTAATGGCAGACACTTCACTTAAAGAACGTACCATCATTCTTAATGGTGTTTCTAAAGGCTACGCCATGACCGGTTGGCGCATTGGTTACGGCGCAGGCCCAGAGATCATCATTAAAGCCATGAAAAAAATTCAAGGTCAGTCCACTTCAAATCCGTGTTCGATTGCTCAGGCAGCCGCGCTTGAGGCCTTAAATGGCGATCAAAGTATCATTACTACGATGGTATCTGCCTTTGAAGAAAGGCATAAATTTATCGTCAACGCTCTCAATGCGATTGATGGCGTTGAGTGCCCTAAATCTCAAGGTGCTTTTTATTCTTTTCCAAGAGTTGAAGGCCTAATAAAACGCTTAGGGTTAAAAGATGACGTGGAGTTGTCTACTTATTGCTTAGAAGAACTAAACATCGCTCTCGTGCCAGGATCTGCATTTGGTGCATCGGGTTACGTTCGCTTTTCGTTTGCCACCAGCATGGACAACATTAAGTTAGCCGTCGAAAAACTCAGCAATCTTTAACAAGTAATCATAAAAGATAGTCTCAACACTAAGTTGTTCCTTAAAAACACAAGGCGCTTTTTCGCTCTCCCCCTCAGCGCTGAGTGATTGCCATTATAAAGAGTTTTTAGCCAATAACAACACCTTTAGAAAACAAAATAAATAACGATAAAACCTTAGTCATTTCGCTAAAAATTAGACAAAATAGACAAATAATGCAAATATATCGTATAAGTTGTTGACATTACTCATAAAAACAAGTAATATCGGGTTTTAGAAATTAGTTAGAGCACTTGGGGAGAGGTTATGGCACTGTATTTATTATGGTTTACGTTAAGTTTACTGGCATCATTTATTCTAATGAACATGGTAGAAAGCTACTACCAAAGAAAGTCATTCTTTAACTCGCGTCAAAAAATATCGCACCGGTGTTTTTGGTGCTCCATTTTCTTGTCGGCTTTTGTTGCTCCCGTTGTTTACGCTAACCTTTGATTAAATCAACGGTCCACACTAAATCTAGTAAGCCTTATTTCTAGTAAGCCTTATTTCCTAATTAACCCTACTCAATCACAATCATGAAAAAAATAATCAAATTAACATTGGTCTCCATTTCCGTTCTATTTTTAACCGCTTG
>JGI26270J51728_1000973_pt1 | contig 11604 bp, 14 predicted proteins | sample SaaInlLV_10m_DNA_2_FD_51728 | JGI IMG/M metagenome (IMG submission 51728) | reverse complement strand
TTTCGTAAGTAATTACCGCTGCAAGATCAGCATCGCCTAACATCTTAAAGGTTGGCATGCCACCCTTACCATGAAGCACAATCTTCATGTGGTCGGATGCTGCGCCGTTTGCAACCGGTGAGCCTTTCATGGCTGGGAAGATTGGCGGCATACCTGAGCCGTCCTTCTTATGACAGCTTGCACAGTTGGTGTTATAAACACTTTCACCTTGTGCCATTAGATCAGACTTAGACCATGTTTTAGTCGCGCTCTCTGCTGCTGCTGCTGCTGCTGCTTGTTGCTTAGACACCCATTTGGCATAATCCGCTTTAGAAACAACCTCAACCACAATCGGCATAAAGCCGTGGTCCTTGCCACAAAGCTCAGCACACTGACCACGGTACGTACCGATTTCATCAATTTGAGCCCATGCGTCATTAATAAAACCTGGGTTAGCATCTTGTTTCACACCAAAATCAGGTACCCACCAATTATGGATTACATCGTTTGAAGTGATCAAGAAACGAATGGAAGTACCAACAGGTAAAACCAAATTTTTGTCCACTTCAAGTAAATAGTTTTCAGGTTTGTCGCCATCAGAATTGATTGCATCTTTAGAAGTTTGTTTTAAATTAGAGATAAAACTAATGCCTTCTTTAGGATAATCGTACTGCCATTTCCATTGATGACCCGTGATTTTAATGGTCATATCGGCTTTAGAAGTGTCTTCTAAGTCAATCAATACTTTAGTGGCTGGAATCGCCATCAACACTAAAATGATGATTGGAACGATTGTCCAAACCAATTCAACGGTTGTGCTTTCATGGAAATTTGCCGCAACTGCGCCTTTTGATTTTCTGTGCGCATAGATTGAATAAATCATCACACCAAACACGCCAACTGCAATTACTACACAAATCCAAAATATTAGCATGTGTAAATCGTAAATATCGTTACTGATTGATGTTACGCCTTCTCTTAAGTTGACTTCCCACGCTGAAAATGCGCTAGTAGAGCCTAAAAGGGCGCTCAAAAGAGCTGTTAATCTTTTCATAAAACCTCCAAATAAATTAGTACTGTTCAGTACATTAATACATTTACTGCATTAAAAACTGTGGCAAATGATACCCTTTTTTTAAAACGTCTATTCATAAATAAACGAAAAAGTATTTGACTTGCATCAATTTTTTATAAAAAACTATATTTTCTTGACAAGAATAGTAAGGTCTGTTTTAATATATGGAGATAACATTACATCTAGTGAGGAGATTACAAAATGGCTATACCGCAAACTGCAAGAATGGAGAAAAACCTTAGCAAAACTGCTAAGCTTAACGAAGTTGGAATAGAGGCGCCTTTCACTTGGCTCAAACAAGGCATTGGAGACATGATGGCCGTGCCAGTACTGTCTTTATTTTATGGCGTTTTATTTGCCGTTGTTACTTTCAGTCTTTGGAACTTCCTAGAAGGCTCACAAACACTGCATGACGTGGCGGTTCCCATTACAGCTGTCATCATATTGGTACTGGGCCCAATTTCTGCCATGAGCTTGTACGATGCTTCCAGACGAATTTCAAACGGAGAAAAGCCGAGCATTGGCACGGTTGTTAAAGCAGCCTTTAAAACAAACGGCTCTTGTCCTTCTATTTTTCTTTCGGTTATCCTAGTTGTTCTTGCCATTGCATGGATGATGTTTTCACCGTTGATTTATGCTGTCTTCAATACTGGGTCTTTAAACATTGTTAACGAAAACCAAACCATTATTCAAGCGATTTTGGCTGAAATTACCAGTGGTAGCAACATGGGCTTTGTTGTTGCTTATTTTTCGTTTACCGCTGTTGTTGGTCTGATTGCATTTATGATCAGCTGGTTCTCTTTTCCAATGGTACTGGATACGGATTGTGATCCGTTCACTGCCACCATGACTAGCCTAAGAGCAGCCATGGCTAATAAAATTATCATGCTGATGTGGGTGCCATTGGTTGGCATTCTTGTATTAATCGGCTTAATAACGCCTTATTTTATTGGTCTTGTTGTTGTGATTCCTGTATTGGCACACGCAACTTGGCATGCGTACAAAGCCATGATCGGGAAACTTGAATAATAAAAATCTAGTCTTTCTTTTATTTATCTTTTAAAAGCCTTTTGCATAATTATGCAAAAGGCTTTTTTATAAGTCGTTAAAATATTGCAGTTGTTTGTTCAAACTCTATTCGGTAGTTATGTTTAAAAAGCTTCTGCAACTGTCAATCATATTAGCGCTCATCGTCGTCGTGCTTGGTGCCTATACTCGACTTGCTGATGCGGGGCTTGGCTGTCCTGATTGGCCCACTTGCTATGGGCAACTGGGCGTACCTGACGGCAAAGACGGTACAAGGATTGAGGGTTATGACCGACCGCTCGAAGCAGCAAAGGGCTGGAAAGAGATGGTGCATCGTTACGCCGCCTCAACACTTGGTTTGGTGATCCTAATAATTTTCTTTTTAGCCTTAAAAGGCAAACCAAAGAGATATCAATCAATGACACTACCTGGATTTAGTGCTTTTTTTGTAATGCTCCAAGGCGCTTTTGGCATGTGGACCGTTACTTTGTTAGTACACCCTGGCATCGTTACCACTCATTTAATTGGGGGGTTTGTTACCACTGCTCTGCTTATTTGGATGCTGCTAAACCAAGGCAGGCCTCCTGCCATTTATCGACACATCTTAAAAAGGCACAAATCACTTCTTATGGTTGTTTTGGCGCTATTAAGCTTACAAATTATTTTAGGCGGTTGGACCAGTACTAACTACGCAGCGCTGTCTTGCGGAGAAGAATTCCCAACCTGCTTGGGCGCTTGGTGGCCCGCTATGGATTTTTCCAATGCATTCACTTGGGGGCAATTAGGCGTAGATTACGAATACGGCGTGCTGGACAATCCAGCGCGTGCTGCCATACAAATGCTGCATCGAATTGGGGCATTGGTTGTGACACTATCAATAGCAATGTTGGTGTATTTATTTAAAGAGTATGCGCACCTAAAAATAAATTTAATACTGATTAGTGCTTTATTAACCCTGCAAATCACACTTGGCATTGTTAACGTGTTGTATTCATTGCCAATGTTGGTGGCGGTTTTACATAACGCCGTTGCTCTGTTATTATTACTGAGTGTTATTGGCTTGGTACACAAAATACTTCAAAAACCAGCCTAGTTGCCAAAAAACAAACCGAGGGAGAGAGCGGTGAAAAATTTTATAGAACAAGAGCACTCGTGCAGTGACGAACAATTTGAAACTTGCACGGGTAAAAATAACTGCGGTGAAATTAGAAAAACACGCAATTCGTTGATTTTATTTGGCTTTGCTATGCTGGTTCTGGCATATTTTTTATTAATTCCAGATGCCGATAAATTAAGAGATCTACAAGCACAGGTCAAACCAACCGCCTCTTTGTATTCAAACCCTAAATCATTGGGTGATAAATTCCCACTGATTAATGACGAACGTAAAATCACTAGTCTTTCTGAAGCNATTAAAAGTAAATGGGCGATTCTATATTTTGGTTATGCCTCGTGTCCAGATATTTGCCAAACCGATCTAACCACATTGAATCAAGCGCTTAGCCTAATGAAGCATAAAAATAAACTGGGTGTTGTTTTTATATCGGTTGATCCGAAACGAGATGTGGGCAAACTTTCAAATTTCGTTCAAAAATTCAACACTGGGTTTATAGGGCTGAGCGCTAAAGAGAACACCTTGTCCGAGATGACCAAAGCTTTAGGCATTTCTCATGAGGTGGAACAAGTTAAACAAAAATCCATCAAAAAGAAGATTGGGTACAAAAGTGCGAGTTTAAAGGATGATTATTTAATTGATCACACGGCTAATTATTTACTGCTTAGCCCAAAGCTTGAACTAACGGCCCTGTTGAGCAATCCACACCACGCTAATAAAATGGCCCGGGCGCTGGACCTGATTATTGAAACGCTTGATTAAGGCAGTACTGACTTAACCACCACAACCACTAGCCCAATAAAGACGATTGTCATGACTAAACCGACGATGATATAAGGCCAAGGGCCTTGTTTTTCGGTGCGCTCAAAGTCTTTTTTTAAGTCTTCCCTTTTGCCTACGCCAATCATAGCGGAAGCCACCGCCTTAAATACTTGTCCCAACCCCTTCATAAAGATCTCCCACCTTTATAATAAAAATAACCAGTAATGGTCAACCAACAATGCGATGAATAATAACATTAAATAGTTGACTGAATACATAAATGTGGTCCAAGCTATTTTATTGTCGTCAGGATTTTTGTAAATCTTTACGGCGTACATTAAGAAGATCAAACCCAACACGACGGCTGATGCCAAATAAATAAGGCCGGACATTCCCGACAGATAAGGCAACAGTGTAACCAACAGTAGTAACACGGTATAAAGCAAAATTTGCACTCTAGTATAAGCCAAACCATGCGTAACTGGTAACATCGGTACGTCTACTTTTTTGTATTCTTCAACTCGGTGAATGGCCAATGCCCAAAAATGTGGAGGCGTCCAGATAAACACAATTAAAAATAAAAGAAAGGCGTGTTCAATCCCCTGTGTGCCTGAAATTGCTGTCCAACCCAGTACCGGCGGTGCTGCACCAGCAGCCCCTCCAATGACAATGTTTTGTGGTGTTGCACGTTTTAAATACATGGTATAGACCACCGCATAACCGATCAGTGAAGCAAAGGTCAGCAACATGGTAATAGTGTTAACAAACAATTGCAAAGTGCCTAAGCCAACCACGCCTAAAAACACGCCCCAAACCAAGGCCTGGTTGCGACTTACTTTGCCTTGTGGCAAAGGGCGTTGATCAGTGCGTGACATTTGAATGTCGATTTGTTCATCGACAATGTGATTGAACACCGCGGCTGAGGCTGAGGCCATGCCAATGCCAATAGAGGCGCTGATTACTAACCAGCCATCAGGAAGATAAGGTGCCGGTACTGCCAAAAGCATGCCCACCACAGCCGTCAGTAAAATCAGCGACACAACCTTAAGTTTGCAAAGACCCAGTAAATCAATAAATGAAGGCATGATTATCTCCGTTTAACCAATGCGCGAGTATTTAAACAAACGCTTTAAGTCTTTAATCACGCGCTTGATTTCTAAATCTTGAGGATTGTAATAAAGCATCACGTTGCCCAATGGGTCAATTAAAAACAAAGTGTTGGCTGGGAACTTGCTTAGTTGCTGGTTCAGTGTCTTGCTGGGTTTAGCAATGAGTACGCCCGGCTCTTGAAAACCAGTGGTGTTGTTGATTAACAACAATCTTTGAATACGGCGCATGTCTTCATTCATGAGAATACGAACGGTATTCATGTCTTTGAGTGTTTTAGTGCAGGCATTGTCACACTGACTGGTCGCATAAGCAAGCGTCCACAAGCCTTGTAATCCTCCTGCAGTATCCTTTGCAAAAACCACGTCTTGTTCCTCTGTGGTTATGATGGGATTGACGAATCGCCCGTAATTAACCGTACTGCCCGTAAAGGCCGTTGGGTTCCAATAGAAAAAAGCAGCTCCCAATACAATTGGTATTACAAAGGAGGCAAGCAGTACCCACAATTCTTTTTTAGAATTCATAAAAAACCTTGTTTTTCAAAGCGCGCAATGATACGCTCAAAGTATTAAAAAATCAATTTTGATCATCTTAAAGTCTGACTTCTATACCATTTTTCTGCATGGCCGTCTTGGCTTGCTCCACTGTGTATTCTCCAAAGTGAAAAATGCTGGCTGCTAATACTGCGTCAGCACCACCTTGCAACACACCTTCGGACAGGTGTTCGAGATTACCCACACCGCCAGAGGCAATTACCGGCACATCAACTGCATCAGACACGGCTCGAGTCAGCGCCAAATCAAACCCGGTTTTAACACCATCACAATCCATCGAAGTTAATAGCACTTCACCTGCACCGTGCTCACCTTCAGTCATTTTGACAGCCCACTGCACCGCATCAATGCCGGTTGGTTTGCGCCCACCGTGGGTAAAAATTTCCCACTTTGGTGGGTTGTTGGACACTTGCTTAGCATCAATGGCAATAACAATACATTGCGAACCAAATTTTTCACAAAGTTGGTTGATTAAATCAGGGTTAGAAATAGCGGCTGAATTAACCGCCACTTTGTCAGCGCCGGCATTCAGCATAACACGAACGTCTTCAGGCTTACGAATACCGCCACCCACAGTTAGTGGAATGAACACCTGCTCAGCAATGCTTTCAACCATGTGGATCGTAGTGTCGCGCCCCTCGTGTGAGGCGGTGATGTCTAAAAATGTGATCTCATCAGCGCCTTCATCGTCGTAACGCTTAGCCACTTCAACCGGGTCTCCTGCGTCCTTGATGTTAACAAACTGTACACCCTTAACCACGCGACCATCACGCACATCAAGACAAGGAATTATTCGTTTCGCTAAACTCATGACAGTAATTTTACCGTATTTATACTTTCAAAAGGCTGTGCCACCCTATGGGTATAATTAGACCCTATGAACACACCTAAACACATCGCGATTATTATGGACGGCAATGGACGCTGGGCAAAAAAACGCTTTTTACCACGCATCAAGGGCCATCAAAAAGGAGTTCAAGCGGTGCGCAATATTGTCAAACACTGTGGCAAGCTCGGCGTTAAAACTCTAACGCTTTTTGCTTTCAGCAGTGAAAACAAAAATCGCTCTAATGAAGAAGTGTCACTACTGTTTAAACTTTTTCTTAGTGTGCTTAAACAAGAGGTAAAAAAGCTTAACAAACACAACGTCAGACTTAAGATTATTGGCGAGTTATCCCTCTTTCCCAAAGAAGTACAAAAAACTGCAATTGAAGCCCAGGCCCTACTTAGTAAAAATACTGGGTTGACTTTGATTATTGCCGCTAACTACGGCGGACAATGGGACATTGCCCAAGCCGCACAAAAAATTGCCTCCTTATCAGCAGAGGGAAAAATTAATGCAGAAGACATTAACGTTGATACCTTCTCAAAATATTTATCATTGGCAGATGAGCACCGGGTTGATTTGTTGATTCGTACCAGCGGTGAACTAAGAATTAGTAATTTCTTATTGTGGGACATTGCCTACAGCGAGCTTTATTTTACCGACACACTCTGGCCTGATTTCAACAGTATTGAGCTGGATAAAGCCATTAACAGCTTTACTGATCGAGACCGTCGATTCGGAGCGCGCAAGGACAAAGCGTGTTAATACAAAGAATTGCCACTTCTCTCATTCTAGCACCTTTATTTATTTGGGCCATTTTTAAAATGGATGGCGATGCATTTGCACAATTGCTGTTGGTTTTTATAGCGATGGGCGCTTGGGAGTTTTCTGTGCTCATTAAATTACAAAATATCGTTGCTCGATTAGTGCTGACCATTAGCGTTGTTGTTGTTGCTGTTTTTATTAGCCAAAACGCCTTGTTGGTACCCTGGGTGCTTTACGTTTCTGTCGGATGGTGGATGGTTAACTTGTACTGGATTTTGGTCTATCCGCATAAAACCAATTTGTGGTTTAAGCCTATACCAGTACGCCTTGCTAGCAGTTTTTTATTACTAGTGCCCATGTGGATTGCGCTAATAACGCTTCATCAACAGCACGGTGCTGAGTGGTTTTTATTGCTCATACTTATTATTTGGGGGGCAGATTCAGGCGCTTACTTTACTGGCAAAGCTTTTGGCAAGAGAAAACTCTCACCAAAGGTCAGCCCAGGTAAATCAATCGAGGGCGTGATTGGTGGCATTGGCTTTGCACTGGTCGTAATGTTGTTATTTTTACAATATCAAAACATTGCTGCAAACCAGTACATCGGCTACTTATTATTAACCATGTTGGTTTCAAGCGTGTCTGTACTGGGAGACCTATTTGAAAGCTTGTTTAAACGCGTTTCAAACATTAAAGACAGTGGACAGCTGTTGCCGGGTCATGGCGGCGTTTTGGATCGCATTGATTCTTTGACCGCAGCTGCGCCTTTTTTTCTACTAGGGCTTAACCTATTATGAAGAACATCACCTTGTTGGGTGCGACGGGCTCAATCGGTAAAAGCACCTTATCTGTGATTGATTTACACCGTGATCAGTTCAATGTTTTTGCGCTCAGTGCCAACACCAACTGGCAACAAATGGTCAAACTGTGCAACAAGTACCAGCCCAACTTTGCGGTTATGCGCGATGAAGCCTCTGCCTTGGAATTACAAAATGCTCTTGACAACGACACACAGGTTTTAAGTGGCGTTGAAGCATTATGCAAAATTGCCGCTCACGAACAAACCGACTATGTCATGGCCGCCATTGTTGGTGCGGCGGGTATGGCTTCCTCACTAGCCGCTGCCAAAGCAGGCAAGCGCATTATGCTTGCTAACAAAGAATCATTGGTTTTAGCAGGTGACATCTTTATAGAAGCCGTCAAAAATTCTGGCGCCGAACTGATTCCTGTTGACTCGGAGCACAGTGCTATTTTTCAATGCCTACAAAGCGGCAAGTCTGGTTTGAGCAAAATTCAACTAACTGCTAGTGGTGGTCCGTTCTTGCACACGCCCATTAGTGGGCTGCAATCAATCACGCCTGATGAGGCCTGTGCTCATCCGAACTGGAGTATGGGCAGGAAAATCTCAGTTGATTCTGCCACCATGATGAACAAAGGCTTAGAGGTGATTGAAGCTTATTACTTGTTTGCACTTAAACCCGAACAAATTGATGTAGTGATACACCCACAAAGTATTGTCCACTCTTCGGTGTATTATGATGATGGCTCCACCCTGTCACAACTCGGCAATCCAGACATGCGCAGCGTGATTTCTTATGCCATGGCCTACCCTAATCGTATTAGCGCTGGCGTAGCACCGCTCGACCTAGCCAATAATTCGCCACTAGAATTCTACACGCCCGATCTTGATAAGTTTGCCTGTCTAAGGCTGGCATTCGATGCGCTTAAACAAGGTGGCAATGCAATGGGCACTATCAATGCTGCCAACGAAATTGCCGTTGATGCGTTTTTAAATCACCAGATTAAATTTTTAGACATCCCCACTATTATTGAAAAAACCCTTAGCCAGACACAACACACAACGCTCTGTGACCTAGATGCAATTATTGCTAATGACCAAAGTGCTCGTGAAATTGCCACACAAATTGTCAAACAACATGCTTAAACGTGCTTTATTCTTAATCGCCGCTTTAGGGTCTCTATACGTTGGCAATACATTGGCACATGGCGATAGCGCACTTGAGCACTCTACCATTCACATTACTCGTTCACTAAATTATGACGCGCAAAAGGCCAACATTAACCCAAAAATTGTCGACACCATTATTCGTGTATTTTCATGGAAAATTGATTTTAACAAGGACTTAAAAAAAGGTGATCGTTTTATTATTGTTGGCAACAGTGGCATTCACCCAAGTGCGCTCATTTATCTTGGTACAAATAAAAAAGTGGCTGTTTTTGCCTATACGGACAAACAAGGTCGAACAAATTATTACGACATTAATGGCAAATCGTTATACCCCTCTTTTTTGAAAGCGCCACTAAAGTATGACCGAGTCAGTTCAAAATTTCAAAGAAAGCGCTTTCACCCTATTTTAAAAACTTGGAGACCACACAGAGCGGTTGATTTTGCTGCAAAAAGAGGCACGCCTGTTTATTCAGTAGCCAGTGGTGTGATTCAGCATCGAAAAAGAATGGGGGCGCTAGGCAATGTTGTCTATATAAACCATGGCAGTAACTACACCAGTGTTTATGGGCACTTGTCCAAATTTGCTCGTGGTCTTAAGCCTTCGTCAAAGGTTAAAAAAGGTCAGATCATTGGTTACGTGGGTTCAACTGGGCGCTCAACTGGGCCACATCTGCATTACGAGCTTCGTTACAAAGGCATACGTAAAAACCCACTAAAACACACGCTACCCAAACAAAAAAAAGTTCGTCGTGCAGATTTGTGGCGCTTTAAAAATAAAGCGCAAAAAATTCTGAACGGCTTACGCCTCTATTGATCTAAAAGCCAATCTTTCCAATTGCTGACTGAAAGACTGCGCCAATAACCACTCTTTACATGCTCGTCTTGATACTCTTGCGCCCCCTTAACCTTATTCAAAATTGCAAAGGTTAACAGTTCATCAATGCGTTGAGGTTTTTTAGTGCCTGGCACTAACGACTCGTTTCTAATAACGGCAGCAATAAAAGCAGAATCTGCATTGCCGTGCACTTTAAAAGACTCTTCAAACAGATTAAGTGCTAAAAACTCATTCCTTACAAATCCGCCTTTACCGTCCAACAAGTACAAACCATAATCGTAAAGAGCAGGATCGTAACTTTGCTTAACCAATTTAATTAAAATCTCATTGGCTTCACGCTCCAAAGGAGGGTATTCCATTAAATCATTACCTTCTCGAACCTGTTTAGAAGACTCGTACAGAGCATCAATATCGTTTAAATCGAAAGCCCCCTTAAGCAACAAAGATTGTCCTCTTAAAACCACATCGCGTGAGCTGATCTCATTGCCCACTTGGATTAAACGCAAAGCACCATCTGACAAAGGCGAGGCAAATACAGACTGTGTAACAAACAGAGTAATGATTAGGAAAAGGTTGATCATAAATTCATCGTTATTAACTACTCATAATTTTACCACCACACAGTTAATAAATAACTCGTACAATCGATTAAAATACAAACAACACAAAATAAGGACATGGCGTGGAAACACTATTTGAAACCTCACTCAGCCTGCCACTCATACAAAAAGGCAAAGTACGAGACATCTACAACATTGACGATAAGCGCATGCTGATTGTTACCACCGATCGCCTTAGTGCTTTTGACGTTGTGTTTGATGAGCCTATTCATAAGAAAGGTGCCGTACTAACCAATGTGGCTAATTTCTGGTTTGATAAAACTCAGCACATTATCCCCAACCACTTAACCCATGAAAGCCTTACTGATGTCTTGCCTGCCAATGAAGCAAAACTGGTTAAAGGCAGGGCCGTTATTGTCAAAAAACTCAAACCACTGGCCGTAGAGGCTATTGTTCGTGGCTATCTGATTGGTTCGGGCTGGAAAGACTATAAAAACAGGTTCAGTGTGTGGCATCAAACTGAAAAAAAACCTACAACTGGCCGAAAAATTGCCCAGTGTGATTTACACGCCCTCCACCAAGGCTGACATTGGTGGGCACGATGCGAACATTGATTTTGCACAAACCGTTAATATCCTAGGTAAAGACATGGCAACACAAGTGAAAGAGGCCAGCCTTAAGCTTTATCAATTTGCTAGCGACTATGCCTTGGAACGCGGCATTATTATTGCCGATACTAAATTTGAATTTGGCCTTGATGAAAACAACACGCTCACACTAATGGATGAAGTTCTAACACCAGACTCCTCACGCTTTTGGTCAAAATCTGAATACCAAGTGGGCACTAGCCCAAAAAGCTTTGACAAACAAATTGTAAGAGATTACTTAGAAACATTGGATTGGAACAAAACACACCAGCACCAACGCTGCCTAAACACATTAGCCAAAAAACAGCCGATAAATATTTAGAACTGCAAACGTTACTATGCTCTTAAGTGGCCTGATTGGGAAAATGCACACCCACTTAAGCATGGG
>JGI26270J51728_1000937_pt1 | contig 11955 bp, 11 predicted proteins | sample SaaInlLV_10m_DNA_2_FD_51728 | JGI IMG/M metagenome (IMG submission 51728) | reverse complement strand
AACACCGGGCTGCGCCGGTCAGAATATTTACAATTTGACCCCACCACAAACATAAAAGATGGCAGCTTAATTATTGAATCAACCAACGACCAGAGAACAAAATCAGGTAAATGGCGAATGATACCCATCAGCAAAGGCGCAGAGACAGCCATGAAAAATGAATATATCTACACCGGAAGAAAGGAAAGCCTGTCCAGAGCCTTCCGCAAATGCGCCACACGCGCCGATATAGGAGGGTCATTACATTCACTCAGGCACACATTTTGCAGCCATCTGGTCATGCAGGGAGTACCATTACGCACCGTTCAGGTGCTTGCAGGGCATAGCAATATCACAGTTACAGAACGTTACGCCCATTTATCGCCAGACTATCTGGCCAAGACAGTGCAAAATTTATCGCTTTAACGATACAGAAACGCTACAGTTTTAATACAGTCGAGAAAAGAGGTCTACAGAAACAGTACACTTTAGAAGCCGTATATAGCCGTTTATAGCTACCTTATTACAGGCAAAAAAATAGCCTATCCGAAGATAAGCTATTGATTTGACTACCAAATAAGTGGCGTCCCCAAGGGGATTCGAACCCCTGTTACCGCCGTGAAAGGGCGCATAGAATGGCTTTGTATATAGCTTTTAGATACTATCATACAGTTAGATAGTGTATTGTTTTTTTGATTTTCTGATCTCATTTTTTAACATTTATGAGGTTTTATCATGAAACATTTAGTTATTATTTCCACTCTTTTACTTTCTGCTTGTGCTACTCAACAACCCAGCTGGCTGCAGGATTTAAATTCTATTAATCGACAGTGGAGAACTGAAACTGTACCGACAGTGAATACTTTACCTGGTAAAGACCCGCTGGCGATTCGGGCGGGCTATTCTACCAGTGGGACCACTTGCAAATTTTAACCACAAAGGTAAATACAAGCCACCATCTTGACTTCATCAGGTGATGTAAAACTAACGCTTTCTCTAGCCTTAGCTACAGTGTAGTTGTGTGTTACATCATCTGATTGTTTCATTCCCTTTCCTAGGGTATTTGAAGTAGTAATATAATCACCCGCTTCAATATCACCGTTTTCACCACACACATTAACCATACCTTCACCTAATGCGTTAAATGTAACCCTTTTATAATCAAGCATTAATTCATCTAACACAGCAGTATCTAAGTTTGCTAAAGCAGTTGGTACGTTGTAATCAGGCTGTTCATTTCCATTATCATCTAGTGCAACTTCAATAGTCATGTTAGATGGTTCACCTGCAACTACACCTACAACGGCTTTTTGATTTTGTACAGTGCTTAATACATTTTTAAAGATTGTATTGGATACGTTCTTAGCTGCGATTAATGAATCATCTACTAAAATATCACCCACTTCTAAGGTTAAACTAATATCAATTAATCCATCATGGCTTCCAGTGAATGGGCCGTAGTTAGCTCCTGCACCAGATGCATAAAAGTCATATCCAGACGAACTATTACACGTACCCACAATTCCGTATTGTGCACCAAAAGTACCCTTATTCCATACTTTGATACCATAACTAGGACTTATACTTGCTCCCACTTCAAAGTAACCACCATAATGTATACCTATAGTAGCTGTAGTAATCCCAATTACAGCTTTGCCATAAGTACCTGCTGTAAGACCATAAACACCAGCAGAATCACCATTTCCATAAACACCATATGATGATGCTGTTGAGTGAACCCCAAACGCTATTGCAGATGCATCAATATCAACAATTGCATAATCAGTCCCACCAGTTAATGTTTGCCCAATAGTACATACTGGTACTGTTGGAGATGCGTCCGTATAAAATTCTAAATGGTCTGTTGCTTGAGACANTAAAATACGTTTACCACTAGCTGCTGTTTGTACAGTTCGACCAGTTAATGTACCAGCTGTAATTTTATCAGCTGACAAACTATCAATCTTCGCATCTGTTATAGCTGCGTCTTTTATCCTAGCATAGTCAATCGCTCCATATGCTATTTGAGCGGTGTCTACTGCTAAGTTACCAATCTTAGCATTAGTTATTGCATCATCATCTATTTGTGCTGTATCAACAGAATTTAATGTAGCTAATGCTCCTTGATCAACAAGACTTTTTGCATCAAGTAAGTTATTACTAAAGTCACCAGTGAAAACGTAACCAGTTAAAGTTGTATCGAATATAATATCCCATCCATCTTCCCAATTTGCGATAGTTGCATTTGTATGTCCACCCTGAAAGTCACGGACATTTACTTTTGGATATGACCATGAACTACTCGTTTCACCAATTACAATAACGCACTTAGTTCCGTTGTGACCAAATCTAACTCTATTATCACTGCTTATGTCACCAGCAATCTGTGCAAACTCATTCCACCACCTTGAAGCATTTGCATAATTATAACCACCCACACCTAAAGAGAATGAAGCATTTGTATCCACATACTCATAAACATCAACAACCATTTTCATCATTGTGTCAGTCCATGAAACTGGTAATACAATAACTATGGCACCGAGAGTGCCAGTTCCACCACTAGCAGATGCACCTACAGGTCTTGCTACTGATAACACAGTGCTGTCAACAGATGAATTTGCAACTCTATAATCTGTGTAATTTGTTACATCAGCATTCGCGTCGATACCATTTAGTTTTGTATTCGCAGCTGAATCTAATGCATTTAATCCATCACCTGCATCAATTGTATTTACTTGTGCGTTATTGGCTGGTGCATTTGTTGTACCTGCTACATTGCTCCATGTTGTATTGGAATTCAATAAAACTGTATCTGAAGGCTGTGAAGTTATATCACTACCCCAGGTAGCACCGGCTGTTGCATTGTCTTCAGGGGCATTGGCCGTACCTGCTACATTGCTCCATTCTGCCGTTTCACTGGCTGCGACTATTCCGTTATTGGTTACCAGATCGGATTGATTTGCAGTGGCATTGTCTGCAGGTGCATTAGATGTGCTTGCTATATCAGACCAGAGCGCGTCTTCATTTGCTGAATCGAGAGTTATTGATATATGATCTATAATTATTGATCCATCAATTTCAGACTGTATACCTATATAATCTTCACCACCTAAACTGGGTACAGGAACATCATAGGTAAATTCGTAAGGAGCCCAGGCACTTGTTGGTGTAAATGCCGTCCAGCCAGAATTACCCACATCACCGGTTGAGTAGGCCACTTCAAATCCGGTACAGGCATCATCAGTTTTTGCCCATAACCTGACCTTAATTCGCTTGCCTCCAAAGTAGAGTGCAGCATGTGCTGGGATTTGCGCCCCTATTCCACCCACTGTTCCTTCGGCATTAGTATCTTTTACAGTTGTAGTAATCCGCATTGATTGAGAATACGAATAAGGATCTACTGTGTAAGCTGCTTTACTATGCGTGCCACCCGTCAAAGCTGCCCAGGCATCATAATCATCCCCAGCTTCTAATCCATTAAACCACCCCAGATTTAATAGTTCTGAATCTGAAGGCTGTGAAGTTATATCACTTCCCCAGGTAGCACCGGCTGTTGCATTGTCTTCAGGGGCATTGGCCGTGGCTGCTACATTACTCCATTCTGCTGTTTCACTGGCAGCGACTATACCGCTATTGGTTACCAGGTCGGATTGATTTTGGGTAGCATTATCAGAAGGTTTGCCCGTTCCAGTAATTTCATTCCATACCTGGTTAACATTTAATATTTCATCACCGTATTGAGTGATGACATTTTGCGTGCTTTCTGGCACCGCCTGCTCTTCTGCCTTGCGCTCGGTAAACCATTCGTTTGCTTGCGGAGCGGGTACACCCATTATTTGAAGTAGGTCTGGCCTTGCTTGCTGGGGCGTGCCTTTTTTGGCATTGATGTAGGTTTTTGAAGTGGCTGCCGTGGTAAATCCCGTTAATACTTCGGTATCAGCTAACGGATTAACGGGAGTCTGGCCGCTGTTTTGAATGATGTATTGCTTGTCTGGTGACAGTATGGCACCGTCTAACAATATTAAACAGGCACCAGGGCTACCACCGGCACCGGCACCGGCTACATAATCTATCCATGTTGGGCTTCCATCAGCGGTATTGGTGGAGAGAGCGCCTTGTATTCCATTTGCACCTGACAGGTCAATTTCACCTGTTGTACCATTAAACGATAAACCACGTGCTGCAATGATTAAACCTGCCCCACCTGCACCACCATCACCTGGTACTGCTGTTGATACCTCAATTAACGGGTTACCACCGAACCTGGTGTATTCATGACTCGACTGACCTGTTGGCCCACCAGTACCTGATAAGTTTTTGGGTAATCCTCTCAGGCTGGTGCCATTTGGATTATTTAAAACAGGCCGGACTAATTCACTTTTTATTCTATTGTAGGGATAATAAGTATAAAGAGATGTATTTCTATCTCTTTGGGGTCGGATATTCCATTTTATATTATTAATTCTTGATGTATCCATAAATAAAAATATTCCGTTACCACTGTTTGGCTTACCGAATCCACCGACTGATCCCATGACTATACTATCATTCGCAGTGGTTTGGCCCGATCCGCCCGCTGGCCCTTGACCCTTTCCATCTATTTTGCCTGATATATGAATATCACCAGTACATAAAAGGGTGATATTGCCGGTGATGGTAAGGGTGCCTGCTATTTCTAGATCACCATCGTAATAATAAACTGCCTGACTGGCATCGGTAGCATGACCGGGTAAGGTATGGCTCGATGTAAGCACACCGCCGGTAATAACAACACCCGGTAAACTAGCCGGGTTACCAATGTCAGTTCCACCACCTGGTGTGAAGTAACTATTTAATAACTTTGTATTTGCACTGAGTCGTACAAAGTTTGATTTCTCAACCCCTCCGAAAAGCTGTAGTGATACGTTTCCTGCTAACCAATTTGGTTTTACTGACTGTATTTCAAAAGTTCGGTCAACGGCTGCATTGGTATTGTAATCAATAATATGTGCTGTTGATAACCGTATACGATCACCGGCATCGAGCATTGCCCATTTACCAGGCACAGTAATAGGCAGAGTAACCGGTGGAGCTATGTGCCTGTCACCAATGCTATCAAAGTATTGCAACAAGTCATATTCTGCATGGGGACCCGTATAAACACCTTTTAGCTCTATTTCTTTTAGGTCTGCTTTGCCGTATTTTGCAATGCTGCCTGCATCAATTATTTGAGTGTATTTTGAAAAACGGTCTTGAGATTTTACCCAGTTCCATTTTACCAGCATGTTATTAATCAGCTGATTATAATTATGGGTCAATTCTCCATAACTGATAAGGTCGGCATCGGTCAGGTGTGCATCGTAATCACTTTGCGGCATGACGTTGCCCAGGCGTTTTAGACCCATTTGCCCATCACTGTATATGGGCATGTAACACCCGAGCCATAATAGAAATTCATTGCGTAGAAAGCTTTTCCCTTCTTCTTTTTCTATCGCCCAAAATCGTAATAGCTTGCCTGTGCTATTGGTGGTATCCCATAGATCTTCACCTATGTTTTGAAAATCGGTCAGGCGTATTAAACTGGTGTCGATACCTAATGACCAGTGCTCTGGGAAATCTGTACCCGTTAGGATATTGTAAAGAAGTTCAACCGCGATACCTTCAAAGCAGATGTATTCATCGATGCCGGGTTTTTTATCGTCATCGTCGGCTGCATCAATTTCATGGGTGACTGCATCGGTATCAAGTACACCCCGCACAACACCTTCGAACCTGTCACCGTCTGCATGAATACCATAATGTTTGATGATTTCATTTTCTATTTTTATGTACCCGACTGTTTCACTTTTATCAAACGAGTACTTGGCATCGTGTACCAGTGTCGGGAATAACGTGTTATCTAGACTTGTAAGCGGTATGGTAGCTGTAATTTCATCAATAGTGCTGGCTAGTGTGCTTTTATGCTGAATGAAAATATCTGTTTTAGTTTCGCGCTGAATATCACCGATAGTCAGGGTGTAAATACCGTTTTTATAGCTGTTTTTTTCGATGATAAAGGTAAGCACTTCGGCATAGTCTGCCCAGGCTAAATCTTCAAAACCCATGTAGATTTTTACCTGTTCTTTGCGAAGTGATAGATCAGTACCTAGCCTGGTATTTATACGGGTGCTTATTGCACCGTTTACATCCTGGACGCGGATAGTGATTGAACCGATAGAGCTGTCTGCCGTGGCAGGTTTAATGGTTTGAGTTTTTCCACTGATGCCCTTGGGCATGATTGACCCACGAACTATGTCTGCCGTCAGTGTGCCAGAAGGTAAAGCAGTATTGCTATGGCTGGTTAACCAGAGCAGATCTGTACCGGTGTCATCAAATGAAAGTGATATGGCGTAATGTGGTTTACGTTGTAACTGGCTTGCAGCTGTCTCGTTGTTTACGGTATTGGTTTTCACTTAAACCGCCCGAGCATTAAAACTGTAATTATAAAAAGCGCCGTTATTGCTGATGGTGGGTTTGCCTGTTAGCACCAATGTATAGACTGTTGTGCCGTCATCAATATCAAAACTATACCCACCAAAGATACTGTATAGAAATTCTCGCATGTCATCATGGTTAACTGTGCCACCGGTTGCAGGCATGTAATCAATGCCTATGCTGTAATTTTCTTCTATGTGATAAAGGTCGGTGTAAATCGTGCCCGCCAGGGTTTTATTTTCTGTTTGTACCGGGTTCGGGCTTTCATCAAATCTGGATAGATCGACTTCAATTGTGTACTCGGTGCCAGATGTATGACCGCTTTTAAGCTTTTCTCGGGCGGTGTATGTGATATCAACCATTAGTCAAAGATTCCTGTTTCATCATTATCAATGGCCGTTTCCAGAGCTTCGANAACAACTTCACGCACGTTTTCATTGCCGATTGCACTGCCTTCGATAATCACCGTTATATTTGTACCGGATGATTGTGGTGCCAAAGAAGGAACCTGTTGAACCGGCTGTGTCGCTGTGTCGCTCGGGGCGAATGGCATACTGGATGCAGAGGGACCACTGCCAAATGATGTACCTTTTATGGCTTCGACTTGTGCTATACCGGCTGCCAGGTGGGCGGCAGCCATAGCGGCTGCCAGTGGCATTGGGTAGTTTTCGAGCGATTTAGCGACACCGGCATGAGTGCTGATAATGGCGTTGGCTATGCCTGCCACTTTATTGAGTTCGAATAATTTTCGGTTATGTTGTGCTACGCCTGACGTGATATTAACCAGTTCACCGACTACGGTTTTAACCTGATTTTTTGATGACATGGCCTGAAATTTTTCAAGGTTTGTCATGCTTTTTAATTTTAGGGCGGCTAGTTTTCCTTCGTGTTCTGCATTTAGGTCGTATATAAGTTGAAGGTGGTTTTCATCAGCTAATATTTTCAGGTCATTAGCTTCTTGAGCTATGGCCATTTTATTTGAAAAAGATAATTGCAAGGTCTGCTCTTCTGTAAAAAGCGATTCTTGCAGCCGGTTTAATTTTGCTTGCGCTGCATCTTTTTCTTTTTGGTCGGGGTCAGTACCACCAACAGTACTCGATGATTTTTCAATAACTATACTAATCGGCTTTTTTCTAAAAGTGTCTTCATATTCAGCAGCTTTTTTAGCCAGTTCTATTCTTTGTTTTTGTCTAAATATTAAACCGTCTAACCTTTGAATTTTTGCATCCTTATTTTTATTGTCACCCTCTTCCAATTCATTTCTATACTCCAGCATTGCACTTAATCTTGCTTGTGACGCTTCAATATCAGCACTAAATTGAATTTCACCTTTCCCTATTATTGCTTCAATAACCCCCTCAATTGCGGCACCTGCCTTCCGTCCAATAGTAACCACATCAGTCAACCACTCGACGGTTGTAGTTAATACAGGAACCAGAGATACAGCCAAAGCCTGTGTTAAACCATCTGTAGCCGCACTAAATTCCTTTGTTGCCTTGCCTGCTTCCACCAGTTTATCAGCTTCAATTTTTGTTAACGTGGCACCGGTTTCATCAGCCAGTTCCATTAACCGTTTTAGTTCCTTTGAATCATCTTTCAATAATGGCAGCAACAAGGTGGCATCATTTGCCAGTGCTTCCATGATTTGAACTTTTTCACCTTGTGTCTGCACCTGGTTGAGAGCCTTAGCAATGTTTAACAACTGCTGATCGGGTGATAGTTTTGCCATGTCTTCAATGGAAAGATTCAATCCATCGAGCGCTTCTTTGGCTTCGCCTCCTTTATTACGATAAGCATCACCGATTTTTTCGGTAACGTCTTTCATAATGTCGGCCATTTTATCGGCCTGAATNCCTACCGATTCGGCAGCAAATTGCCAGGCGGTTAATGATTCGATGTTGATNCCGAGTGCTTCGGAATATGCCTGCGCCTGCTTTGCGCCTTCAACCTGCCTGCTGATCAGCAACCCGATACCACCAATACCGGCCAGCCCCGCAAAGCCTACGCCCAGCTTGCCGACGATACCGTCAAGTTTTTGCATTCCTGCCGTGGCACTTTTTACAGCAACTTTGGTTTTGTCGCTGGCACTGAGTACAAATTTAGTCTGGTGTGTTGTAGTGACCATCGATCACCCCCATGGCTTTGATGTATTTATTGGGCTGGTTGTATAACCCACCAGATTGAAGCAATACGCCATTTTTATAATGACGGTAAAGCCGCAAACATTCGTGCGTGAAAGCAGTGATTAGTGGTAATAAACAGGTTTTTGATTTGATAACGCTTTTTACTTCCCATTGTTCGTATGACGATGGACCACGGCTACCAGGGCGGCTACCGTCGAGGTCGCAGTGATGATGCGTGCAGGTGGCGCAATCAAACTGCTTGTGGTTTTTTGTTACCTCGACGGCAATCATTAGTTTCCCTCTTCTTCTCCGGTCAGTGTGCTGATGTTGATGATTCGCGAGGCCAGTTCACTGCGGATCGGGTGTGGAATTAACCGCATGTTATCCATGTTAAAAACAACGGCACCTTTGCTGTCGTTAAAGTTTGCCCAGTCGAGCAGGGCTAAATCAAGACAGCGACTACGGCCTTTGTTGGTGATGAAGACCTGATTATTTTCCATTGTTAAAAAGTCGGCGATTTCTCCGAACTCGGCACCGTCAAGCGGGCGAATTCTGAAGGTTGTCGGGTTTTCACCTTGCTGGCCTTTGGGCTGGTACCACTGCGGGTTTAATCCTTCAATTGCTTTGATCATGGTTTTTCCTTAAGTGAACAGCAGGGTGAATTCGTCATCACCCGATACTTCGGCAGCACCAAAGGCAATATCAAGCGCGCGTTGTGATTCGCGGTCACCCTGGGCTACGGATCGATAAGCCACGGCGGGCATATCCAGCTGGTATCGATTTCCGACAGTAGAACCCACCACACCGGTGGCCAGTGCCATGGTGGTGCCTGCTTTCCAATCTGCGTCAAAATCATTGGTGGCGATTAGTTCATCGAGTGGATCGAAAGAGCCTGCTACATCACGCGCTGTAATTCGTAACTGGCCAAAGCCGTCAGACGCGCCGACTGATTTCGGCTTGCTGATGGTGTTGGCTAGATCAAAACTTAAATTGCTGATATCGGCGGCATATCCACCAATATCAAACGGGCGGTTGATGTAGGGAACCGGCACGGTGGCATCATAAGCACCGTTGACAAATGTAGTGTCGGTTGCGGTGCCTTCGTGGCCGGTGAAGGTAAAGCTTGCCATGCCGACTTGCCCTGCTTCCATTTTGAACGATACATTGCCAATGGCGTCTTCCAGCACTTTGCGTTTACCGTCCTGGTAATAGTGAAAGGTCATGTATTGTTGGTTTAATGATGCGGGTTTATAGCTGCATGACGTGCTGGCCACAATGGTTTCGACCATGCCACAAGCCACCATGCTGTGCGCCATTTCGGGCGGGCTGCCTGCAGTGCCTGAACCTTTTAGCTCTACATCAAAACTGATTTGAGCAAGGCCACCAGCATACAGTTGCTTTAGTGTGCCGAGCGTGCCTTTTAAAATGGGGCGGCTGATCATGTTGGTGTCAACATAGCTGTGCTGCAAGTTGCTGATCATGATGGCATCGGCATTCGGGTCGAGCGTTGCGGGCGTGCCGTGTGCGCTTTGAACTTTGCCAACGATAATTTCACGGATGGTTAACATTACTTAGCCTCCTTTTTAGTTTCTTGAGAAACTTTTTTTTCGACAGGTTTGTCGGCCTGCCGTGGGTTGTTTTTGTCGAGTCCGCCGTTTTGCGGCTTCATTACTTTTTTAGTCATGATAGTGCCTCTGTTGATGTGCCGCTGTGGCGGTAAATAATCCGCCAAATTTGCAGCTGGCGGGCTGTAGGTTGTTCTTGTGTTGATTCAATATCGGGTTCCTGATCTTCTACCAGTTCGGTGGTGATAACGAAGCCCAACCCCTGCGAAATATCGGCCATAAGGGCTGCGAATATTTCTGTTCTAATTTGATTAAGTTCTGTTTCCAGATTGGTTGTTGCTTTAACGTGACTGGTAATTAACACGCTTAAGCTGCGGGTTAAATGGGTTAAGTTTCTGCCTTCATCGAGCACGGCATCGGTGCCCTGGGCAATGGTCAGTGCTGGCGTGGTGGCCAGGTTATAGGCCCGTGCACGGCTTACATTGGCACCCGTGGTGGCAAGCCCGGTTAAGGTGGTTTCAATTTGTGCCAGTATTTGTTCGGCCAGGTGCATGTTATGCGGACTCCAGGTTTAATACGCTGGTTCGGTCGCCTTTTTCTTTTTCGCGCACGGTGTACGTGCTGCCATCAATATTGATGGTGTCACCGATGGAAACCAGATCGGCATCATCGTTCATACAGCGGAAGGTAATACCACGACCATCGATGTCGAAACTGTTGTTGTACCCGTGCAGGAATATGCCCCAGATCGATTTGCCGGTGGTAAGATCCGCAGCCGTGCGAAAGTCTGTGCTTTCGACAAGGCCACGGATGTCTTTGGTGGTTGTTACTGGCATTTTATTCTGCTGGTTTTTCTTTCTTTGCTGGCAGCTCTGCCTTGCCAATTGCAATTAAATATTTTGCATCCTTTTCGCTGACTTCAGGCGTCGCGCCTACTTTGCAGGTTTTACCCTTAACCATGCATTGTTTTAATATTTTAACTTTCATGTTGTCACCTTTTAGTTATTAAACACCGGGGCTGTTATCCCGCCCCGGTGAACTTTTACGACTTACCGATTAAACCCCGCCGTTACCTACTGCGAAAGATTGAGCATGGCGAACAGCCACATCAACATCCTGCAGGGAAACAACACGAACACGACCCGAAGCAGATCCGGTGCTGGTATCGACGTTGACATCAAGACCACCCCAGAAACCGATTAACAAATCAGCCCAGTTACCAAACAGCAGGCTATTGGCTGTAACCGTATTGGATAGTGCCACGGGGTAACCGTTTGCCTGTCCGTCTTCAATTACAAAACGCCCTGAACCAGCATCCTTTGCTTTCTGCTTCATGCCACCCGCCATTGCTGCAGTAGTGAGATATGACAGGCTACCCATTAGCGCGTTATCAATAGACACTTGTGATTCAACGTCGACCACTTCGCCGAATGTTGGTGCGCCTAGTGCTGCGAAAGTTTTTGAACCGATACCCGATGTGCTCATGATGCCGGTCGGCGTGTTGCTTGTGCCGTCACCCGTAACCGCTTTACTGTCGATAGCCAGAGCTAAACGCATGGCTAATTCGTTACGGATCAGTGCCTCGATGTCCAGACTGGATTGCAGTAATGTTTTACGGCTGATTTCAGTCATGGCACCTACTGTTTTAGGCGACAAAGTGACCTGGTCGAAAGTCTGATCAGATTCTGTGATGTCACCATTTTCAGCGACCCAGTAGGCTGTTGAACCGGCTGTCATGCGTGGAATAGCGACATTACCCACCAGATCACGCAGGATAGTTGCCCCGAGAGCTTTGGTGACCATGGCATTTTCCAGAGTCTCGATAAATGAAC
>JGI26270J51728_1000895_pt1 | contig 12394 bp, 10 predicted proteins | sample SaaInlLV_10m_DNA_2_FD_51728 | JGI IMG/M metagenome (IMG submission 51728) | reverse complement strand
CACAATCCGGAACAAGCTCCTAAATCTTGCCTCACTCCGGAATTTGTGCAGGGCCTTCGTGCTTTGGGCAAGAGGAATTTACTCTTTGACATCTGCATACGCCCGGCGGAACTTCATGATGCGGTTGAGCTATGCCGTCAGGTTCCGGAGACAACTTTTGTTCTTGACCATTGCGGAAACGCTGATCCATACATAATCAACGGGCAACGTAAAATCGGTTCGTCCAGTTCTGATAGTACTTTTGTACACTCCAAGGAAAGTTGGCAAAACGGAATTTTCAAATTGGGAGAACTTAAAAACGTCTACTGCAAAATTTCCGGAATAGTAGCTCGAGCGGAAACCGACTGGAATGCAGAAACTCTCGCACCGACAGTCAATACCTGCCTTGAGGCCTTTGGAGAAGATCGAGTTGTGTTTGGTGGAGATTGGCCAGTATGCACCCTTGGCGCAAGTTTGTCTCAATGGATCGCAGCACTTAAGAAAATTGTTTCAACTCGTCCTACTGTTGTTCAAGAGAAACTGTTTAGCATAAATGCCGAACGACTCTACCAACTTTAGAAGTTGGTAGCAGATTTTCACAAATAAGAACGGATAAATAATTTACATGTGCCTCAGCGAAAATCTGTGGCTAAAACCATTAACCATAAACCTTGGAAGAATTATGCTAAAAAATCTTGATCCCTTATTAAATCCAAACTTGCTTTATATTCTCCGTGCTATGGGACATGGAGACGTGCTTACAATTGTTGACAGTAATTTCCCTGCCGATTCTGTGGCCTCGACAACTGTTCATGGAGAAGTGATTAGGTTCGATGGNGCCGGAATTCCGGAAATTGCCCAGGCAATATTTTCGGTTTTTCCACTGGATAGTTTCATTGAAGCCCCAATTCAGCACATGCAGGTGGTGGGAGAACCCGAAACCACGCTTGAGGTACATACTGATTTGCATCGAATTGCTTTGGAAAATTCTGATCGAGAATGGAAGATGGATTCCGTGGAACGACACAGCTTTTATGAATTGTCCCGTAAAACTTATGCGGTAATTGCGACAGCAGAACGCCGCCCATATGGTTGTTTTATGATCACAAAAGGAGTGATTGCTCCGGATGGCAAAGTAATGTAGAGAAAAAATAACCTGGCTTAAAAAAAATAATACATGGACTTAGGACTAAGAGATAAAATTGTACTCGTTACAGGCGGAGCAAAAGGCATCGGTGCCGCAACTGTCGAGGCATTTTCGGCGGAGGATTGTAAAGTGGTGTTGGTTGACCGGGATGCAGAAACTGGGATGGCTTTGGAGAAAGCCTTAGGCTCCAGAGTCCGGTATATTGAGGCTGATCTTACAAATACCGAAGCATGTAAAAAAGCAATCGAGCAAACGGTTTCTGTGTTCGGTGGCTTGGATGTTCTGGTGAATAATGCCGGATTTAATGACGGTTTAGGTCTTGATGCTCCTCCTGAAGATTTTATGATTTCTGTGCAAAATAATCTTCTGCATGTTTATGCAATGACGCATTATGCACTGCCTCAACTTCGTATAGGACAGGGATGTATTCTTAATCTTGGCTCAAAAGTTTCAGTTACAGGACAGGGCAATACTTCCGCTTATGCCGCCGCAAAGGGGGCAATCAGTGGACTTACCAGAGAATGGGCGGTAGCTTTGGCTCCAGATAAAATCCGCGTCAATTGTGTTATTCCCGCGGAATGTCTCACTGATCAATACGAAAAATTTTTCCAAANCCAAACTAATCCGGAAACNGCNAAAAAAGCTGTTGCTGACCTCGTTCCGTTTGCACAGAGACTTACGACACCTAAGGAAATAGCCCAAACAATTGTCTTTCTGGCTTCTGATGGTTCTTCCCATACCACTGGGCAATTAGTCTTTGTGGATGGAGGTTACACTCATTTCGACAGGGCAGTTGGTCATGACCACAAAAAATGGTGATTCCGCAATGAATAAGAAATATCTGCTTGGGGTTGATGGAGGGACTGAAGGTCTTCGTGCCGGAATCTTTGATACATCCGGAAGTCCAATAGCCTATGCTTCTACGACATACCCAACTCAGTTTCCTGCTCCAAGTTGGGCAGAACAAGACCCTCAAGACTGGTGGAATGCTCTTGGTAAGTCAGTACGGAAAGTGATTCAGGATTCAGGAATAGGCACCGAACAAATCGCGGCTATGGCAGTGGACACGACTTGTTGCAGCGTTGTGGCACTTGACAAGAATGGGAATTCTATCCGTCCAGCACTTATTTGGATGGATGTTCGCAGTGCCGAACAAGCAGAACAAATGGTTGAGACCGGTGACGAAGCCTTGCGAATCAATAGCAATGGCAACGGCCCTGTATCTGCAGAATGGATGATTCCAAAAGCCCTTTGGATCAAGCAGAAAGAGCCGGAACTTTTTAAACAGGCAGTCACGATTTGCGAGTATCAGGATTACATTAATTTTCACCTCACTGGTCGTCTAACAGCAAGTATCAACAATGTGTCAGCCCGCTGGCATTGCGATTATTCCAAAAACGGAGTCCCAGAAACATTGCTGGAAAAACTGGAGTTGGAAGAACTCTCCGAAAAGTGGCCGGAGAAAGTACTTAGGCTTGGCGAGGTGGTCGGTGGCTTGACTCCAACTGCAGCAGAACATCTTGGTTTGCATGCTGATTTGCCTGTTGTGCAAGGAGGGGCGGACGCACAAATAGGCATGATTGGATTGGGAGTAGTCAAACCAGGGAGCCTTGCTTTCATTACCGGCTCATCTCATCTACAACTTGGATTAAGCGAAAAACCTTTTCATGGAACTGGAATTTGGGGTACCTATGCAGATGCGCTTTTACCAGGACTTTACACAGTGGAGGGCGGTCAAACATCAACCGGATCTGTCGTGAACTGGCTGAAGAACTTGTTTGGAGAACCAGACTATGAGGCACTAAATCGTGAAGCCTTGAAACTTCCACCTGGATCAGAGGGGCTGATAGTGCAAGAACATTTTCAGGGAAATCGGACTCCACACACCGATCCAAGGTCTCGTGGAGCTTTTCATGGACTGACCCTCAAACATGACCGTGGGCATCTTTTTAGGGCAACAATTGAAGGCGTTGCTTTCGGCAGCGAGTTGATTTTAGAGACCATGCGCAGTAACGGATTTTTTCCGGAGAGCGTGGTAGTTTCCGGAGGTGCAACACGCTCAGAATTGTGGCTTCAAATACACGCAAATGTTTCAAATTTACCATTGACACTTACCAAAAATCCAGATGCTCCTTTGTTGGGCTGCGCTATACTTGCCGCTGTAGGAGCCGGATTTTACGAAGATATTCCAAAAGCAGTAGAGCAGATGGTGCAAATTGACCGTGTGATTGAACCCGATCAAAAGATTCATGAAGAGTACCAGCCGTTTTACGAAACATATAAAGCAAGTTATGAAGAATTAAAAAATATTCGACAAAAACTGACAGAATAATGTTTGAGCTGATTACAAGAATAATATTACTTTAAGATTAACTTACAATTTTTATTTATTTTCAATAGCTTACATCCATATAAGAAATTCTTCATACTATAAATGGGGGGGATATATGTTTTTATATTTGACAATTTAACATAAAAATCTTATCTTTGTCACATTATGAAACATTTAGTCGCCAACAGCCGCAAGCAATTTATCCTTGAAACCCTTAAAAAGACAGGTGGGATAAAGATTTCAGAACTTGCTNAAAAACTTGGTAAATCACGAATGACAATCACTCGTGATCTNGATGAACTTGCAAAAGATGGATTATTGCTGAGAGTTCATGGTGGAGCAGTCAGTAACATTAGCAGAGGCTATGAACCCCCATATTTTTCACGAAAAGGATTAAGGACCGGTGCAAAACAGGCTATTGCCAAGGTGGCCAATGAATTAATAACTGAAGGCAACACACTAATTCTAGATGTTGGTTCAAGCACAAGAGAGTTAGCTCAATTACTAAAGAAACGAAAAAACCTGACTGTAATCACGCCAAGTCTGGAACATGCAATGGAGCTTGCTGGAAATTCGCTTATTAAGCTAATAGTGACCGGCGGTGTTGTTAGAGTTGGAGAAATGTCAATAGTTGGTCCAATATCAGAGAATACCATTAACGAGTTCAATGTAGATAAAGCTTTCATTGGTGCTGGTGGAATAGACCTGAAAGCAGGACTTACAGAGTATAATACCGAAGATGCCCAAGTCAAGAAAAGCATCATAGAAAACTCCAAACAATCGATTGTATTAGCGGATTCAACAAAACTGGGAAATGTGACTTTTTCAAAAGTGATTTCACTGGAACAAATTGACATCTTGATTACAGATTCTGAAGCGGACTCTTCATACATTAATAGTTTGGAGGAGAAGGGAATTAAAGTACTCATCGCCAAATAATTCAAAATAACAGTTAGTAAATAACAGAGGAAGCAGTGTTTGATTCAACAATAAAACTGGGTAGAAAAACAGTGATAGCAATGGTCCATGTACCTGCTTTACCCGGTTCTCCAGATTACGATTCTGCAACAGGAATGAATAAGATTTTAGATTCTGTAGTAGCTGATCTTGAAGCACTTCAGTCTGGAGGAGTAGATGCCGTAATGTTTGGCAATGAGTTTGACAGACCTTATGTTCTCAAGGCTCCACCTGAAGGTTTAGCGGCTCTCGCTTCTGTTATTGGGCAAGTTAAATCAATGATAAAGATTCCATTCGGAGTTAATTATTTGTGGGATCCAGTCGCTACCGTGGCTTTGGCAGTTGCGACAGATGCGAATTTCGCACGTGAAATATTTACTGGTGTCTATGCCTCTGACATGGGACTTTGGACACCCGATTGTGCCGGTGCAGCGAGGTTACGATCCTCACAAGGTCGTTCTGACCTGCAAATGATTTTTAATATTAATGCTGAATTTGCCACCTCGCTTGATACACGACCTTTGGCCGTTAAGGCAAAGAGTGCGGTCTTCTCTTCCAAGGCTGATGTGGTTTGTGTTTCTGGGCCTATGACCGGTATGGGCGTAGACCAGACAGAATTACGGGAAGCCAGGGAAGCTCTTCCTGAGACCCCATTACTAGCTAACACCGGGGTGAACATCGACACCGTAGCTGAGCTTTTTTCGGTAACTGATGGTTGCGTGATTGGTTCGCACCTCAAGTATGATGGCGACACATGGAACTCTGTTGACCCTGATCGAGTTCAAAAATTTATGGAGAAAGTTGAAACTTTACGCTAATTTTTCAAAATCTATTTATTATGCTTGATCCTCGCTGGAAACAACTGGCTGACATCCTGGTTAATTACTCGACCACGACCAGGAAGGGCGACCGAGTCTTGATCACTATGATGGAAACAGATACATGGCCGTTAGCGCGTGCAGTTCATGCTGCGGCAGTTAAGGTTGGTGCTCATCCACATATTGAATTTCAGTCCACCTTGCTACAACGGGACTTGATGCTTGAAGGAGATCCAAACCTGTTTGATAATGAACATGAGCTTCAAAGAAAGGGGATGGAGTGGGCAGACGTATACATCGGACTACGAGGTGCAAGTAATCCACATGAACTGAATGATATAGCAGCCGAACGTATAACAGCCTTCCGGCGGGCCTTGGGTAAAATTTCAGCCTTACGTACAGAAAAGACCCGTTGGGTTCTAGTTAGAGTTCCTAACACATCTTTTGCTCAACAGGCCGGATTTAGTACAGACGAAATGATGGAGTTCTTCTTTAACGCAACGTTGCTCGACTGGCAAGAAGAAAGCAATCGTTACGACTCCATCCGGAAAAAAATGCAAACAACTGAACAAATCCGGATTGTCGGCAATGGTACTGACCTGAGCTTAAATACGAAGGGAAGAAGCTATCAGATTGACGACGGACATATCAACATGCCCGGAGGTGAAATTTATACAGCACCGACCGATGACAGTGCTGAGGGAAGCATTTCTTTCGAATTTCCTGCAGTTTTTGCCGGACAGTTTATCGAAGGTATCCGCTTACAATTCTCAAAAGGTGAGGTAGTTGAAGCAACTGCCGACAAGAATCAGAAACTGCTTTTGGATTTAATTGGTATGGATGCAGGTGCCAAGAGAATAGGCGAATTTGGTGTGGGTACAAACTACAGTATCAGCAGGTACTGTTACGATTTACTCTTTGATGAAAAGATAGGAGGTACAGTTCACATTGCACTTGGACGTGCATACCCTGAATGTGGGGGAATCAACAAATCTGCTTTTCATTGGGATCTTATTAAAGATTTGCGTGAAGAAGGTGCACTTTATCTGGACGGTAAAAAAGTCTTAGAAAAAGGTATGTTTTTGTTTTAGTATGTTAGACAATTCATTTTTATAATTTGAGAGAAAATTGAATACTTTTGTATTTTTTAACCCGACTATGGGTTTTATCGGGCACAGTATGTCCGTTTTTTTCATTTCTGCGAAATACGCAGGAGTGGTGTAACGCAAACAGTTGCGCAATAATATTGCATAAAGAAAAATGTTCTATTCAGTGTTGCAAGTGATTGTTAATTATATCCTAAAAGGAGAATCATGACCAAAGCAAAAAAAATAAATCGTCGCCAATTTGTTAAAGACGCATCTACGGCTGTTGCCGGAGCAAGCGTAATTGCCGCCGGTTCGGGTGCAAGTCTTGGCCTATTCGCCAAGAATGCTTCTGCTGCAAGTAATCTAAGAAGTGAGATTTTGAAAATTCCAGGAGTTGGAAAGGGATCCCCTACAGATTCTGACTGGCAAAAAGTCGGAGCAATGTGCCTTAATCCGACTAAGGCGCGTGTTTCAAAAGGTGAGTTTGATGGGGTTGAGTTGACCTTCATGGGACTGAACAATCAGAACCTGCACAACTTTTTGTTCCGAGGATTTCTGAAGCCTTGGGAGAAATACACTGGTGCAAAAATAAAATGGATTGATTTAGCGCAGGCGGATTACAATGCACGACTTCAACAATCCATTGCTACCCAAACCGTTGACTTTGATATTTTGGAAATGGGTGCTCCATTCGAAGGAGACGTCTGTGGAAAGGGACTTGCCTCAGAAATGCCTGAATGGGTCAAGGAACAAATAGAAATGGATGACTATGTCGACTATCTTAAAGCTCCAGTTGGAACATGGAATGGAAAAACCTATCGAATTTCAATTGACGGAGACTGTCACAACTTCAATTACCGGGCAGATTATTTTAAAGATGCCGGTTTNGCTGCTGCTTGGAAAGCTGAAGGGCATAAAGGAACCTGGGGTGTACCACAAACCTGGCAACAGGTTCAGGAAGTAAGCAAATTTCTAAAAGGTAAAAAAGATCCAACCTTTGGAGGTGATGCATACGGTTATCTTGATCCAGCAAAAGGCTGGGGAGGATTCGGTTTCTATTTTCTGGCCAGCCGTGCAACTGCCTATGCCAAGCATCCGAACGATCCGGCGTGGTTGTTTGACGCAGATACGATGAAACCTCGCGTGAATAATCCAGCTTGGGTTCGGGCAATTCAGGATGTAATTGACGTATTGCCTTCACAACCCGCCAACCAATTGAACGCCGATCCAGGCACTACTGCATTTCAGCAGTTTCTTGCAGGAACTGGATCAATGCTATCCTGGTGGGGTGATGTCGGTTCCATGGCAAAAACCAGTGACGGTTCTGTAGTTGGTGATGTNGTAGGTTTCGACATNCTGCCTGGATCAGACGATGTTTATAANTCCCAAACAGGTAAATGGGACACATTGCCCGGTGGTCCAAACTACGCCCCAAATATGGCCTACATTGGCTGGGGAGTATATGTCATGGCTCGTGTGGACAGTAATTCCAAAAANCGTAAGGCTGCTTGGAGTGCTGCTGCTCATCTTGGNGGCAAAGACATCTCTCTCTGGGCTTCTGCTTATCCGTCAGGTTTCCAACCATATCGTAACAGTCACTTCAACATTGATGAATGGGTCAATGCAGGATATGACAGGGAATTTATCACTTCCTATTTGGACTCTGAGTCAAATTCCTACAACCATCCTAATGCTGCAATTGAACCTCGTATTCCTGGAATTTTCCAGTACTACAGTGTAGCAGAAGATGAGTTGTCTAAAATATTTGCAGGAAAGTTTGATGCCCAGACTGGAGCCGATAACATTGCGGCTGCCTGGGAGAAACTTACTGATCAGATCGGCCGGAAAAAGCAACTTGAGCTTTACCGTGCCTCTCTNGGTTTGTCATAAAAAAANACAAATCNGGAGACAGTAGTTTGACCGGCGGTGTGAAGCAAAAGCCGTCGGTCTTGCTTGCTTGCTTTCAAAGATTCTTCACCACATTTAAATATTTACATAATACACGTCGAAATTAGCTTACGATGACATCGACTTACGTCGGCACGGATCATATTCCTGCTAAACGGAAAGCCCTCGGACAGGCAATGATTCTCATTGCTACTATTTTGTTAGTTGCTCTTTTCATCACACAAACTTTACATAGANCCGGCAGCATTACTGCTGGATTTGACAACTGGCGTCCTATCCTCTATGCATACCTGATTTGGTCANTTGCTCTATGCTGGGGGATTACCCTTATAAAAGGCGAGCGAGGCCAACGNGCACTTTTTGTTCTTCCTGCCTTTCTTTTCACAATTGCGATGGTCATTTTNCCTCTCATTTTTAGTGTGTACATTTCTCTACACGACTGGAATCTTAGCGCATTTGAAGGGCAAAAGTTCAATGGAATTGATAATTTCATAGCTTTGCTTGGAGACACCTATTACTGGAACTCCATGTTGAACATGCTCTATTACTTAATTGCAATACTGTTCGAATATGCGATAGCCTTCGGACTCGCATTGTTACTAAACGCGCAAATCGTAGCTAGAAAATTCTTTCGGGTAGTGTTCTTGATGCCTTTAATGCTAAGTCCAGTTGCAGTCAGTTGGATGTTAGGCAAGTCACTTATGGAATACCGTTTTGGCCCGGCAGCTACCCTTGCACGCCAATTAGGTTGGGAAAATCCAGCATTCTTTTCAACACCGGAAATCGCACGCTTGAGTATCATGATCTTGGATGCGTGGACTTTTATTCCGTTCATGATGATCATGTTACTCGCAGGATTGCAGGCATTACCCAAAGAAGTCAATGAAGCCGCAAGGATTGATGGAGCGAACAACTGGCAGCATTTCTGGAAAATCACCTTTCCGCTAATGCTTCCCGTCAGTGTCACGGCAACTGTAATCAGGATTATTTTTAAATTGAAACTAGCAGACATCGTCATTAATGTCACTTCCGGAGGGCCGGGAGGCGCAACTGATACTGTAACCAGTTTTATTTTCCGGGAGTATCGTGACCGTTCAAATGTGGGATATGGAACAATGATGGCTGTTGTTTATTTGATTATGATTGTCATTTTGATGACGGCCTTCTTAAACTTTCTTAACCGTTGGATGCAAAAAGTTACATGAAGCAAAATGAATATTCTAGTGGAGTGAACCTTGTCGTCTATCGCATCTTGATTTATGGCGCACTTTTATTTTGGGCCTTTTTGTGTTTGTTTCCTATTTATTGGAGCATCACCACATCTTTCAAAGCCGCAGTCAATGTAATGCAAGGGCATTTAATACCGTGGATTGATTTCACTCCAAAGTGGATTGGTTTCCGCTCATTAGGTTTATCTCCGGACACCATTTTTGAGATCTCAACAGTCCGCGAAGAATTTCTCAAAAGGTTTTTTAACAGCGTCATCACTTCCGTAAGTGCATCCGTACTGGCAGTAATGCTGGGTTCACTTGCCGCCTATGGACTCAGTCGTTTTGAGTACAAATTAGGTTTTGTTAAGAATACGGACATTTCTTTTTTCTTCCTTTCTCAGATGATCCTTCCACCGGTGGTCCTCGCATTACCGTTTCTGGTCCTATACCGCGAATTGGCATTGCTTGATACAACTATTGGTTTGGTAATGCTTTATGGACTCATGGTTCTACCAATAGTAATCTGGATAATGCGTGATCAATTCAGCACAATTCCGATTGAACTTGAAGAAGCGGGGCTAGTGGACGGACTAAGTGTTTGGGGAGTATTCCTGCGGATCGTACTGCCGATTTCCTTCCCGGGAATGGTTGCGGCTTTCATTCTGTGCCTTGTGTTGACTTGGAACGAATATTTTTTTGCGGCGCTCCTGACGAGTGCCGACGCAAAAACTTTACCAGTGATGGTGGCAAGTCAAACAGGATCACAAGGAATCAACTGGTGGTCGATGGCTGCACTCTCAACAGCGGCTATTGCACCACTGGCTATTATTGGGATTTTCCTTGAAAATTATATTGTAAAAGGTCTTTCAACAGGTGCGGTTAAATAATATTAAAGATGAAGTGAGCACAATGCGTTTACATCCAAAAGATAATGTAGGCTTAGCCTTGACGAAAATAAAAGAGAACTGTTCTTTTGAAAACGTCATTGCACAAGAAAACATTCCCGCCGGACACAAAATAGCTTTGGTTGAAATTCGAATAGGGGAACCCGTCCGGAAATATAACCAGACAATCGGATTTGCTTCTCAGACAATTCAGGCCGGAGACCATGTTCATACTCACAATATTGAGCTGCGTTCCTTTGAAAGACTTCCGGAAACCGACTTAACTAACAATAACTCCGCAAACAAAACAGTATCCAAAAGCCTGTGTTCAGGAGAAACGGCAACCTTTAAGGGTTATTTGCGAGCAAATGGGAAGGTGGGAACCAGGAACTATGTAGGAATTCTGAGCACAGTCAACTGTTCTGCTACAGTATGTCAAAGGATTGCTGATAATTTCAAAGAAGACATTATGGTGACTTTCCCGAATGCTGATGGAGTCATTGCCTTGACTCATGACAGTGGTTGTGGGATGTCAATCGAAGGAGAGGGGCTTGCTTTGCTTCAGCGGGTTTTGACTGGTTATGCAGAACATCCAAATTTTGCCGGGATATTAATCATCGGTTTGGGATGTGAAGTGAACCAAGTTTCCGCTCTGATTAAAAAAATAGATCCCAATGAAAAACATCATCTCCGTACACTTGTCATACAAGATAATGAAGGAACAAGAAAAACAATTGAAAAGGGTGTCAAAATAGTTCAAAAGTTATTGGAGGGATTAAAGGATTTACAGAGAGAAAATGTTTCAGCAAAACATCTGTGTATAGGATTAGAATGCGGGGGTTCTGATGCTTACTCCGGAATTAGCGCAAATCCGGCTTTAGGTGCAGCAGCAGACTTAGTCGTAGAACATGGGGGGGGGGGGGGGGCAGAACATTTACTCATTCAAAGAGCTGTAACACCGGAGGTTGGTAAAAAACTTATGAATTTAATTCACTGGTGGGAAAATTATGTGGAAATACATCATGGTTCATTAAACAATAACCCCTCCCCAGGAAATAAAGCCGGCGGGATAAGTACCATCCTGGAAAAATCTTTGGGTGCAGTCTCAAAAGGAGGAACTTCAAAGTTAATGGACGTAATTAACTATGCAGAACCGGCAAAGACAAAAGGTTTGGTTTTCATGGATTCCCCAGGTTATGATCCAGTTTCAGTGACTGGACAAGTTGCTTCTGGAGCAAACGTAGTATGTTTCACAACTGGAAGAGGTTCTGTTTTTGGCTGTAAGCCAGTACCATGCCTCAAGTTAGCCACCAATTCTCCTATGTTTAATCGAATGGATGAAGATATGGATATAAACTGCGGGGAGATCATTGACGGAACAATGAATGTTCAGGAAATGGGTTCGATAATTTTTCAACAGATTTTAGCAACTGCTTCAGGTGAATTAACTAAAAGTGAGGAATTTGGTTTTGGTGATTTTGAGTTTGCACCATGGAAAATTGGGGCTGTTATGTAGTTTAGAATTTCATGCAACACTTAGCCACTGGAAGACACCTACCATATTTTAGTAGATAAGCTTAACTTAATTTAACATTTGAAGATAAAGGAACTTATGGCCGAAAGACTTAAAGGCAAAAAAACTCTGATCACTGCGGCAGGACAGGGAATTGGGCGTTCAACGGTGCTTGCGTTTGCCCGTGAAGGCGCACATGTTTTGGCGACGGACATCGATCCGGAAAGCTTGGTCACTCTCAAAAAAGAATTCCCGGAAATCGCAACCAACATTGAAACCTGCGTACTTGATGTTAACAACCTGAAAGCAATTCAGCAGTTGGCTAAGGAAACGGGGTCCATCGATGTACTTTTTAATTGTGCTGGATTTGTGCATCATGGCACGGTTCTGGACTGCGAGGAAAGCGACTGGGATATTTCATTCGATCTCAATGTGCGTTCGATGTACCGCATGGTCAAGGCTTTTTTACCGGCAATGCTGGAATCCGGCGGAGGAAGTATTGTGAACATGTCTTCAGTCGCCTCAAGTGTTAAAGGTTTACCGAACCGTTTTGTTTA
>JGI26270J51728_1000859_pt1 | contig 12769 bp, 15 predicted proteins | sample SaaInlLV_10m_DNA_2_FD_51728 | JGI IMG/M metagenome (IMG submission 51728) | reverse complement strand
TACAATCACCAATGGCTTGACTTAGACTTAATACTTACCATTGTGCTTTTCTACACGCTGATTGTACTTTCATTCATTGATTTTAAATACAAGGCAGTGCCAGATTATTTGTTAATTATTGTGTTGCTACTCACTTTGAGCGTTGGTGATTGGAAAAACACCTTAATCTTTATGGGTGGCTTTGTTTTACTAGAGTTATTCTTACCTTCTATATTCAAACCATCAAGGCAAAAATTACCAAAAATAAAGAACTTGAAAATCAACGCGCTTTGGGCGAAGGAGATATGCCAATCGCTGGCGCTATTGGTGGCTTGCTAGGGATCCACTTAGGAATATCCGCCATATTTCTCGCCGCCATCTTGGCACTCATTCCTGCGGTTTATGGCTTGATGGTCAAAAAAGAAATCGAAACTCCGTTTATTCCTTTTTTGTCTTTAGGGTTGTTTATTACTTTGATTACTGGGTTTAATTTATTTACCCTAATTGTCTAAAAAAAATCGATGACAACATTTTNACAACATGCTCTCCAAATCCTACCAAAATGCACCAAGTTGAATTTTAAAAATGCTTTAGTACTAGGGTTTACTGGTGTATAGCATCATGCACATGAGTTTCAAACCCCCTTTCTCGCCCCACTATATCAGGGGTTTTTATTTATTTTATTTTTTAACAGTAAAAAGCCCAAATAATTTTTTAAATTATTTGGGCTTGATGTTCTGTTTATTTTTATTAAAAATTAACGGATAAAGAATATTCGATGCTTGGAGCTAACTTGTTCGTGGAATCAGAATTAAGATTATCTAAACCTAAATCAATATTAACACTCGCATCATCCATGCCTCGAATCTTTTGCTTTAATCCACTATCCAAAGCCAAAACAAGATTGTTAGAATTGGTGCTTGGTTTTACTGTTGCAGAAACAAATCCTTGAGAATTTTTATCGTTTCCAAAAAATTTATTTGTGCCAATTGAAATATCTGCGTTTACAAAAGAAGCAGATAACATGGCAACCATTCCCAGGATTGCTACTAAATAAATACGATTGTACATATGCCTTCCTCACCAAAATAAAAAAATAAATCCACGCCTAGCGAACGTTCACTAGTTGGTATTTTATAAATATAGTTAACCGTAAAAGCGCAATTGCCTTATGGGTTTTTCCTCCCTGTTGCTCAGCACTATACACAAGCTAAACTTGAATTGCAAATTTAACAAGTCGTTGCTTTATTTTTTATCAAGTCTATAAAATGAATAAGATGGTTCAAATCATTGAAAAAATAATTATTATTGAGCAAAAATCTCAAATTGCTATCGATGCAATATCCAGTCAATTGCCACTGTCAAAGCAAGTACTTAAATCAGCCATGGATAAAGGTTGTGTTTGGTTAAAACGAGGTAAAAAAATCAATCGCCTACGGCGTGTTAAAAAACCGTTGAATATTGGTGATAAGGTTTTTGTTTACTTTAACGAAAAAATCCTATCATCGGTCGCTTCCCAACCTCAATTATTGCTCGATAAAAACGACTACAGTGTTTGGTTTAAGCCTGCGGGTGTATTTTCTCAAGGGTCTAAATGGGGGGATCATTGTGCACTCACACGATTGGTTGAAAAAAAATTAGATCGCCCTACTTTCTTAGTGCATCGACTTGACCGTGCCACCAGCGGGTTGATGCTGATAGCGCATACTAAAAATATGGCTCGTGATTTATCTAAAATGTTTGCCGATAGAAATATTGATAAAACTTACCTAGCCATTGTTGAAGGAAAATTCACTAAAGAAAAAATTACCCTTGAAAAGCCTATTGATGGCAAAAATGCCGTTAGTCATGTCACTCTTTTAGAGTCTGAAAAATTCAAATCATTACTTAAAGTAAAAATAGAAACTGGAAGAAAACACCAAATTAGAAAACATTTGAGTGAGTTTAGCCACCCTATTATTGGCGATAGATTGTACGGTAATGCTGCAAAAATCATCCAGAAGATTTACAACTACAAGCCATTCAACTTATTTTAATTGCCCAATTGATAAGCAAACTGTAAAGATTAAACTAAACCAAGACGAAAGAATCAAACTCTAAGAGCAATCTTTCTCTACTTCACGATCCCAGATCGCAGGAATGATAATGGTCAGACATTCAGCTACTGTTAAGTTTTCACAAATAGCAGGTTCTTCTTTTTCTGGATAAGATTGTTTTTTTACATCTTTATCGCTCTGCTGAACAACGACACTATCCTCTTGAACTGCAACACTTTGATCGGATTTTTGAGCATCAAAACCGAATAAGAGCAAAACCAGCAACAAAAAATATCTAATCATCACACTCATTGTAACCCAATAAGGTTGAATCTATAAGATAATACCCACATCTAGTACTCAATTATTATTAAGCAGGAAGGAACATGAAACGAATCTTTTTATTTTTAATGACCAACATTGCCATTATGGTGGTTTTAAGCATTACTCTAAGCCTATTGGGGGTTGACAGCTTACTTCAACAAAATGGTTCTGATTTAAACGTGCAAGCATTGGTCGTCTTTTCAGGGGTAATTGGTTTTGGTGGTGCGTTTATTTCACTGGCTATTTCTAAATGGATGGCTAAGCGCATGACGGGTGCTATAGTGATTACCAGTCCAAGCACTAACATGGAAAAATGGCTGATTAAAACGGTTGAAAAACAGGCCAAAGTTGTCGGTATAAAAATGCCAGAAGTGGCTATTTTCCCATCCTCACAGATGAATGCTTTTGCCACAGGAATGAGCAAAAATAAAGCTTTAGTGGCGGTTTCTCAAGGCTTGCTAGACTCCATGGCGCAAGGTGAAATCGAAGCTGTGGTAGGCCATGAAATGAGTCATGTTGCGAATGGTGATATGGTAACTCTAACCTTGATTCAAGGTGTGGTTAATACATTTGTGGTATTTTTATCACGCATTATTGGTCACGTGGTTGATCGCGTTATTTTGAAAAATAATCGTGGTTATGGCATTGGTTATTTTGTAACGGTAATTTTTACACAAATTATCCTTTCCATTCTTGCGGCTGTAATTGTGATGTATTTTTCGAGAAAACGTGAATTTGTGGCCGACACGGGTGGCGCTGATTTAGCGGGTCATCAAAATATGATTAATGCACTTAAACGCCTAGCACAAAAAGAACCAGAGCCACTACCTGAACAATTAGCTGCTTTTGGTATTGGCGAAAAACCTAAAAAAGGTTTGATGCATCTGTGGTCTTCACATCCACCACTAGAAGATCGAATTGAAGCCTTTAGAAAAACGAGCCATGAATAGATCGTAGTTTTTTATGGCTATTGCAATCAAATCTGCCGATGAAATAGAAAAAATGCGAGTTGCCGGTCGTTTGGCAGCAGACGTTCTTGACATGATAGACCCTTATGTTAAAGCAGGCATTAGCACTAATGAGCTAGACAATCTGTGTCATGATTACATCGTTAATGTCCAAAACTCCATTCCTGCGCCACTGAATTATCATGGTTTTCCAAAATCAATTTGTACCAGTGTTAACAGCGTGGTTTGTCACGGGATTCCTGGAGATAAAATACTCAAAAAGGGAGATATTGTCAACATAGACATTACCATTATCAAAGATGGTTACCATGGCGATACTTCTAAAATGTTCATCATTGGTAAAGCCAGTGTTAAAGCCCAGCGTATTTGTAGGATTGCACAAGAGTGCATGTACATTGGCATTAATAAAGTAGGGCCTGGCGTTCGTTTGGGTGAAATCGGTAAGGCTATTGGCGCGCACGCCGATAAAAATAATTGCTCCGTTGTGCATGATTATTGCGGACACGGTATTGGCTTAGATTTCCACGCCGAGCCCCAAGTTGTGCATTACGATGATGGAAATTCAGATTCTAGCCCAATTCTTGAGCCGGGCATGACATTTACCATTGAGCCTATGGTCAACATTGGTAGCTATGAAGTTGCCACTTCTAAAGTAGATGGTTGGACAGTTACTACTAAAGATCGCTCACTTTCAGCACAATGGGAACACACTATTTTGGTTACAGAAAATGGTTGTGACATTCTAACGCTTAGAGAAGAAGAGAGTGATACGCTTATGCTAAAATAACGTTTTTATTGTTCTGCATTTATACCCTTTGAAAAACTTAAGAAACTACTTCATATCTGGACTGCTTTTTTGGATTCCATTAGGCCTAAGCATTGTGGTTATCTCATTCTTTTTAGAGCTGGTTAACAACATCGTTCCTCCACAGTATCTACCAGAAGCCTTATTCAATTTAGACAAGACCATTCCCGGATCAGGCATTATTTGGGTTATATTAATCATGCTAGTCACTGGCGCATTGGTTAATAATTTTATTGGGCGAAAATTATTACAACTGTGGGAAAAATTACTCAATAAAATCCCTGGATTTAGAGGTATTTACAACGCTCTAAAAAAACTCTCCGACACAGTTTTAAGCCCATCCGGAGAAAGTTTTAAAAAAGCATTATTGGTTGAGTACCCTCGCAAAGGCATGTGGACCATTGCTTTTCAAACAGGAAGCTACCACGGCGAAGTGGAAAAAATTATTGGCGAAAAAATTATCAATTTATACGTACCAACAACGCCCAACCCAACCTCTGGATTTTTTATTATGATGCCTAAAAAAGACGTCATTGAACTTGAGATGAGCGTCGATGATGCTTTTAAACTAGTTATATCCACAGGTGTGGTTGCACCTGATCAAGGAACCTAACAAAGGATGAATTTATGAGAACAGATTATTGTGGCGAATTAAACAAAGACAATATCGATCAAACGGTTGAATTATGCGGTTGGGTTAATCGTCGTCGTGATCATGGTGGCGTTATTTTTTTAGACATGCGCGATAAGCGTGGCATTGCTCAAGTAGTTATTAATCCGGAACATAAAAAAACATTTGAGATTGCCGAAGGTGTTCGATCGGAATTTGTATTAAAAATTACAGGTAAAGTTATTGCGCGCGGTGAAGGCTTGATTAACCCAAAATTAGCCACCGGTGAAATCGAAGTTGTGGCCGATGAGATTGAAATTCTTAATACCTCTAAGCCTATTCCATTTCAAATTGATTCAACCGATACTTCCGAAGAGGTTCGCCTTAAATACCGCTACTTAGATTTGCGTCGTGATGAAATGCAACAGCGCTTGCGCTTGCGTTCAAAGGTTACACACTTTATGCGTGAATTCATGGATAACAATGATTTCTTGGATATCGAAACCCCATTTTTAACCAAAGCCACCCCTGAAGGTGCGCGTGATTATTTAGTACCTTCACGCACTCATCCAGGTGAGTTTTTTGCCCTACCACAATCACCGCAATTGTTCAAACAACTGTTAATGATGTCAGGTTTTGAACGTTATTATCAAATCGTTAAATGTTTCAGAGATGAAGATTTACGTGCCGATCGTCAGCCTGAATTTACCCAGCTTGATGTTGAAACTTCGTTCATGAACGAAGATGAAATCATGGCAATGATGGAAGAAATGACACGTGGCATGTTTAAGTCTGTCATTGATGTTGACCTGCCCGCCGAATTTCCAACCATTACTTACGCAGATGCCATGAGCTTGTATGGTGTTGATCGCCCTGACATGCGTATTTCTATGCAAATCACTGATATGGACGAGCTAATGCAAGGTGTTGACTTTAAGGTATTTTCAGGCCCTGCCAACGATGTTGAGAGTCGTGTTGCCGCACTCAGAGTACCAGGCGGTGCAACCATTAGTCGTAAAAATATTGATAAATACACCAAATACGTAAGCATCTATGGTGCCAAAGGCTTAGCTTATATCAAACTGAATGAAGACGGCCCTGCTTCACCAATTTTAAAATTTTTAGGTGATGATGTAACTGCCAAAGTGATTGAGATGACTGGCGCACAAACGGGTGATATCATCTTCTTTGGTGCAGACAAAACCAAAATTGTGAATGAGGCCTTGGGTAACTTGCGTGAACAATTAGCTAAGGATTTAGATCTATTTGATAAACAATGGGCACCTATATGGGTAGTTGATTTCCCAATGTTTGATGTTGATGGTGATGGCTCTCTAAATGCAATTCATCATCCATTCACCGCACCAAGTGTCGATGCTAAAACATTAGAAAGTACAGCTGATACAGCGCTTTCTCGTGCTTATGACTTAGTCATTAACGGTAGTGAAGTAGGTGGTGGATCGATTCGTATTCATCAAGTTGAAATGCAACAAACCGTATTAAAGCTTCTGGGTATTTCTGATGATGAAGCCAAAGATAAATTTGGCTTTCTGCTTGATGCCCTTGAATATGGTTGCCCACCTCATGGTGGCATGGCATTTGGCCTTGATCGTCTAGTAATGATTATGACTGGTACAGATTCAATTCGTGAAGTTATTGCCTTCCCTAAAACCCAAACTGCAGCTTGTTTATTAACCAATGCACCTGCTAGTGTGCCAAGGAAAGTACTTAGAGAGCTTAGTGTTAAAGTGAGCTTGCCAGAAAAAGACTAAACAATAAACAAGTAGCGTGTCAATTCAAGATCAAATAAAAGCCGAACTTAGGGCTCGCAACGCTGTACTGGTTGCGCATTATTACGTCAGTGGTGATTTACAAGATTTAGCACAAGAAAGCGGAGGCCTTGTTTCTGACTCATTAGAGATGGCACGCTTCGGACAAAATTGCGATGCAGACACTATCATTGTTGCAGGTGTTAAGTTCATGGGTGAGACGGCAAAAATCCTTTCTCCTGAAAAGACTGTTTTGGTGCTTGATGAAGGCGCTACTTGCTCTTTAGATGAAAATTGTCCAATCGATGAATTTTCCAAATATTGTGATCAGCACCCAGATCGAAAAGTAGTGGTTTATGCCAACACTTCAGCACAAGTTAAAGCGCGTGCTGACTGGGTAGTGACTTCGGGGAGTGCGCTTAAAGTGGTTAAGCATTTACACGATCAAGGAGAGAAAATCTTATGGGCGCCTGATAGACACTTAGGCCACTATGTGCAGACTCAAACGGATGCCGATATACTTTTATGGCAAGGATCTTGCGTGGTACATGAGCGCTTTAAAGCAGATGCTTTGCAAACTTTAAAAGCCAAATACCCTGAAGCAGCTGTATTGGTACACCCTGAATCCCCTCAAGCTGTGGTAGATTTAGCCGATGTGGTTGGCTCGACTACCGCACTCATTAATGCCGTAAAAGATAGAAACGAATCTACTTTTATCATTGCTACTGACAATGGTATTTTTCATAAAATGCATGAAGTGGCACCACACAAAAAACTACTTGAAGCGCCCACTATGGGTGAAGGCGCAGACTGTGAATCTTGTGCACATTGTGAGTGGATGGCAATGAACACTTTAGATAACTGCTTAGATGTCATAAAAACTAAAAAAAATGAAATATTAATCGACTTAACCGTTGCCAAAAAAGCAAAGGAATCTATTCAAAAATTACTCGACTTTACTGCATAAAAGGTAAAATCTTAATTACTCGTATTCTCGGAGACATCGAACATGGCAGGACATTCTAAATGGCATAACATTCAACACCGAAAAGGCGCTCAAGATGCTAAGCGTGGTAAGATATTCACCAAATTAATTAAAGAAATTGTGATTGCTGCTAAAGTGGGTGGCGGCGTTATTGAAAACAACCCTTCTCTACGCATGGTAATCGATAAAGCTCTGGCTGCCAACATGAAGCGTGACACGATCGAAAGTGCGGTCAAACGTGGTTCTGGTGATCTGGATGGTGAAAATTATGACGAAGTGCGTTATGAAGGTTACGGACTTGGTGGTACCGCTATTATGGTTGACACTTTAACCGATAATCGTAACCGCACTGTGGCTGATGTGCGCCATGCATTCTCAAAACATGGTGGAAATTTAGGCACAGATGGTTCGGTGGCTTATTTGTTTAACAAACAAGGTTTTATTAGTTTTGCTTCGGGTGATGAAGATCAAATTATGGAAGCCGCACTTGATGCAGGCGCAGATGATATTATTACTAATGATGACGGTTCTATTGATGTTATCACCACACCTGAAGACTTCTTTACGGTGAAAGATGCGCTCTCTGATGTGGGACTTGAAGCAAGTCATTCTGAAGTTACTATGGAGCCAGCTACTCGCGTTGAGCTCAACCTGGGAGATGCCGAAAAATTCATGAGACTCATTGATCGTTTAGAAGATTTAGACGACACGCAAGAAGTGTATCATAATGCCGATATTTCAGATGAGGTAATGGCGCAATTATGATTCATACCCATCAAGGCATTAGTGCTCTTGGCGCTTTTAAAACAAAGGCCTTACAAGTAAAAATATCTCAAGCGCAGCCTGGGTTAAATTTACTAGTGCTGAATTTATTCATTTTTCTGATCTTAACGATGCGCTGACAGAGGCAGAAAAAAAACACCTTGATCAATTACTGTCTTACACGCAAGCATTGTCTGCCAACACTGCAAAATCCAGTATTATCGTTATTCCAAGATTGGGCACAATTTCACCTTGGTCATCCAAAGCAACTGATATTGTGCACTTGTGCGATATTAACAAAATCAGACGTATTGAGCGTGCGACTATTTATCATTTTGATGATGAAATTACCAATAAATCAGCAGTGCTTAGTTGTGTTATGGATAAGATGACCGAATCTGAACTTGGCAATATTGAAGATACTCACACCTTATTTGATAATTTTGAAGCCTCAGCCATTTACCAGTGTTGATATTTTAACTCAAGGCAAAAAAGCCTTAGAAAAAACCAATATAGAGCTTGGCTTGGCGCTATCTGCTGGAGAGATTGATTATTTAGTAGAAAGCTTTACCAAGCTTGAGCGCAACCCAACAGACATTGAACTAATGATGTTTGCACAAGCAAACTCTGAGCACTGTCGTCATAAGATTTTTAATGCTGATTGGACTGTTGACAATATTGAGCAAGCTAAAAGTTTATTCGCCATGATTCGTAACACTTATCATAAACACCCTGAGGGTTTGCTTAGTGTTTATTCAGATAACTCTGCTGTTATGGCGGGCTATGACGGTGAACGCTTTTATGCTGACGAACAAGGTAAGTATGTAAGTTCTAACGAACACAGAGCAATTTTGATGAAAGTCGAAACTCATAACCACCCTACTGCCATTGCTCCGCATCCGGGTGCAGCAACAGGTTCAGGTGGTGAAATCCGTGACGAAGGCGCAACAGGACAGGGGTCTAAGCCTAAAGTTGGCTTGTGTGGCTTTAGTGTATCAAACCTAAAAATTAACAACGCCGGGCAGCCTTGGGAAGTTGAGCATGGCAAGCCTTCTCAAATTGTATCAGCGCTTGATATTATGCTAGAAGGCCCTATTGGCGCTGCTGCTTTTAACAATGAATTTGGCCGTCCAAATACACTAGGCTATTTCCGCACTTATGAACAAGCAACACCTGATGGTGATGTTCGCGGTTATCACAAGCCGATTATGCTGGCTGGTGGCTTGGGTCATATTCAAGAACAACATATCATAAAAGGTGAAATTCCTGTCGGCAGTAAGATTATTGTTCTGGGTGGTCCAGCTATGCTGATCGGCTTAGGCGGTGGTGCCGCCTCTTCAATTAAAAGTGGTGAGCAAAGTGAAGATCTAGACTTTGCTTCGGTTCAGCGTGCAAACCCTGAAATGGAAAGACGCGCCCAAGAAGTAATTGACCGATGTGCCAATTTAGGCAGCGACAATCCAATTATTTCAATTCATGATATTGGCGCAGGTGGCTTATCCAACGGCCTACCAGAATTGGTAAACGATTCTGGACGTGGTGGACGTTTTGAGCTGCGCAACATCCCAAATGATGACAACCAAATGTCACCACTTGAAATCTGGTGTAATGAATCACAAGAACGCTATGTTCTTGCCATTGCTCCAGAAAGTCTAGATTTATTTGAGCGTATTTGTAAGCGTGAACGTGCACCATTTGCTGTATTGGGTGAATCAACTAAAGAGCAAGAATTGGTTTTAAGTGATGAACTATTCTCAGACACACCAATTGATATGCCAATGTCTGTCTTACTTGGCAATCCACCTAAAGTGAGTATTGATGCGATTACACAAAATATCGATCTTAACCCACTAGACACAAGCAACATCAAGCTTGATGATGCCATTGATAGAATTTTACAGCTGCCAACAGTTGCCAGTAAAAACTTCCTAATCACCATTGGTGATCGCAGTGTAACAGGCATGGTTGCGCGTGATCAATTTGTGGGTCCGTGGCAAGTGCCAGTGGCTGATTGTGCTATTTCTGTTTCTGATTATGTGGGCTATAAAGGCGAAATTATGTCTTTGGGCGAGCGCACCCCACTTGCCTTGTGTGATGCAAATTCTGCAGCGCGTATGACCATTGGCGAATCATTAACTAATATGCTTGGCGGTTACGTTGAGGATATTCACGATATTAGCCTAAGTGCTAATTGGATGAGTGCCAGTGGTCACAAAGGTGAAGATGCTAAATTATTTGAAGCGGTTAAAGCAGTTGGTATGGATTTGTGTCCTGATCTGGGCTTAACAGTTCCAGTGGGTAAAGATTCTATGAGCATGAAAAGCTCATGGCAAGATGAGAGTGGCACTGATAAATCAGTCACTTCTCCTTTATCATTAATTATTACTGCTTTTTCAAAAACACCGGATGTAAGGTGTCAAATAACACCTTTACTGGATACAGACTCAGAATCTGAGTTGTTATTAATTGATCTTGGCTTTGCTCAAAATCGTATGGGCGCTCGTGTTTGGCACAAGTTTATAATCAAGTGGGTAACGTCGCACCAAACCTTGATGATAGCAGCGTATTTAAATCATTCTTCACCGTTACCAACCAGCTTAATAAAGACGGGTTAATTAGTGCTTATCACGATCGCTCTGATGGTGGCGTTATCACTACCTTGCTAGAAATGGCTTTTGCATCACACTGCGGATTAAATATTACAACAGATGCTAGTATTGAGCATTTATTTAATGAAGAGTTAGGCTGTGTGATTCAGGTTAAAGCAGAAAACAAGCAAGCAGTAAATGATGCATTAGTATCAGCTGGTCTTGGGCAGTGCACACATTCAATTGCAACTATCAACACCACTGATACAATTGAAATTATCACTAACGGAAAATCCATTTATAGCCAATCTCGCTCTGAGCTACATTCACTTTGGTCATCGACTTCTTATGAAATTTCCAAACTAAGAGACAATCCAGAATGTGCACAACAAGAATTTGACGCAGTTAGTCAATTAACAAGCGGTATTAAAACTGACTTAAGCTTTGATCTAAATCAGTCTGTTGTTACACCATATATTAAAACCAATGTTAAGCCTAAAATTGCCATTCTTAGAGAACAAGGTGTTAATGGCCAGGTTGAAATGGGTGCTGCATTTACCAAAGCTGAATTTGACGCCATTGATGTGCATATGAGTGACATTCTTTCTGGGCGAGTTTCGTTAGAAGAATTTAAAGGCCTAGTGGCTTGTGGCGGATTCTCTTATGGTGACGTGCTCGGCGCTGGACGAGGCTGGGCAAGTTCAATTTTATACAATGCACGTGCTAAAGATGAGTTCGAAACCTTCTTTAATCGTGAAGACAGCTTTGCATTAGGCGTGTGTAATGGCTGTCAAATGATTTCTAATCTAACTGAGATTATTCCAGGTTCGAAAAATTGGCCAAGTTTTTCTCGTAATGTATCAGAGCAATTTGAAGCACGCTTTTCAAGCGTTAAAATTGGTGAATCAAACTCAATATTTTTAGATGGCATGGCTGGATCAACTATGCCAATTGCCATTGCACACGGTGAAGGCAAGGCGAGTTTTAATGGCAACAGCGCAAGTAATATTGCAATGCAGTACGTTGACCATAGTGGCAACATTACCCAAAACTACCCTCACAATCCAAATGGATCGGACTTGGCAACTGCCGGTGTTACTAACGATTCTGGACGCGTTACCATTATGATGCCGCATCCTGAGAGAGTCTTCAGAGCAGTGCAACACTCTCATCATCCTAAAGATTGGGATGAACGTAGCCCATGGATAAGAATATTTGAAAATGCTAGAACTTGGGTTGATTAAACTTAAGGGTGCAACTTTTATACTTTAAGTAGTTTTTGCAAGAGCAAATCTTCAAGGTTTTGCCTTGAATCTAGGATTGCCATTATATAAACAATGTCACCGCCTACTTTGTAGATAATTCTCCATGGTGCAGTTATTACTTCCCTATAAGTAGTAATTCCTTGTTTTTGCAACTCTGGTAGTATGCGACCCTTTAATGGAAAAAAATTGCTTGATTTGGCTGTTGATTTTATTTTTAAATAAACCTCATTTGCATTGAGAGGAGAATCTTTTTCAATATATTTAACTATGTTTAAAAGGTCGTTCTTTGCATTTAAAGTCCATTGAAGTTTATAAACTTTTTTCATTTTTTCAAAAGACTTTCCACCGCATTAAATACATCTTCTTCACTATGAAGACTACCATTTTTAATATCTTCTTCCGCAGCAGATAAAAGCTTTAAAAGAGAAATGGAGTTTTTCATATCTTCATAACTTTGAGGATCTTGAATAACCGCTTTCGCCTCTCCATTTTGCGTAATTACCATAGGCCTATGGGTCGCATTAATATGTTTCAACACATCAGCGGTTCTACTCTTTAAATAAGTAACAGGTTTTATATCATTAGCTAATTGCATGCAAAAATCCTTTCATTTAATTCAGTCTTAATATTGTACCAAATTCAGACCGATATAAAGACATGTTTTTTTACTCACGTCTA
>JGI26270J51728_1000822_pt1 | contig 13180 bp, 7 predicted proteins | sample SaaInlLV_10m_DNA_2_FD_51728 | JGI IMG/M metagenome (IMG submission 51728) | reverse complement strand
GGTTATTAAAAAATGCTGAAAAAATAGTAGATATAAATATTATGGAAGATCCAAAGTATAGAGTTGCCGATGATGAATTAGCAGATTAATAATTTATGAATATATATATAATATTGTAAAGCTAAAATTAAAAATATTATTTAATTTTAGCTTTTTTTTAGTAAAATAAGAGATATTAAAATCTAATATTTTGTCTTCATGAATAAACAAAAAAAAGCATTCACCTTAGTAGAACTAATAGTAGTAATAACAATTCTAGCAATACTATGAACAATAGCTTTTATTAGCTTGCAATGATACTCAAAAGACACTAGAAATAGTGTTAGATTAAGTGACTTATTAAATATAGATAAGACTCTATGAATAAAACTAGTCACAGCATGAAAAGTTCCAGTACCAGATAATAAAATAGATATAACAGCAAGTGGGACAATATTTATCTATCAATGAAATGCCTGAGAAAGAGTACTAGATTCACTATGAGTATCAAACTGATGAAAAGATCCAAAAGATGAGACATATTATACATATGCAACAAATACAAGTTTAAATAAATATCAGCTTATCTGATTTATGGAGTGAGACCTATCAATGAAATGCCTGAGAAAGAGTACTAGATTCACTATGAGTATCAAACTGATGAAAAGATCCAAAAGATGAGACATATTATACATATGCAACAAATGTAAGTTTAAATAAATATCAGATTATTTGATTTATGGAATGAGATGCAATAGCTAGTAATAGTCTTATAGATAATTCCTATGCAGTAACAGATTTAACAGATAGGAGTATCATAACAAAATGAGATGAATTATGAATATTATTAGATGCTACAACAAATGTACCATTAGTTAATTGAGTAGATGTAGCAAATACAACTACATCATATAAAGCAGTATTTGAAGAAGATATATTAATTGAGGGAACTGGATGAGTATTATTTTCGAATTATTATAATAGGGATAAAGTATTATTAATTGATAAGGAATTAGCTAAATTGGATGATAGTTTGGTATGATATTGGGATATGGAAACAACTACATTAAGTTGAGCTACTACTGTAATGAAGGATTTTAGTCAATATGGAAATGATTGAGAATGTTATAATAGTTGAACTTTAGTTAATTGTTGAGATATATCTTGACCTAGGTTTGAAAATTCTTCTTCTAAAAATTATATGAACTTTTATTCTGATTTAACCTGAAATTTAAATCAAATAATCTCTTATGATTCTAACTCTCTTGATATAGATACAAATGAATTTACGATTACTTGATGGTATAGGTTAGATAGGGAGTTATCTCAAATGAATTCATTATATCCCATATTACTTATAAAAAGACCTTGGCACGTATGATGATTTGCTGCACATTTCGGTAGTGCTTGATATTTAAATATTCAATATTGTCATGCTGCATGATGTCCATCTACTAATTTTTTCGAAAATGATTATTTATTAAACTCTGGTGAATGGTATTTTTATACCTGAATAAAGACTCAAGACTCTCTTAATATATATAATAATGGTGTATTAATGTCAACTGAAGTTCAATTAGATTCTATGTGATCATCTTCTTGAGATCCTCTTAAAATTTGATCAAATTTTGAATGAGATATAGATGAATTAAGAATTTATAATAGAGCATTATCAATTGAAGAAATTAATTCATTGTATGAATTAAATAAATAAAAAAAGAATTTCTATTTTGAAATTTTTTTTTTTGTGTAAAATACAATTAAATATTAATTTATTAAAATATATAAATGGACAAAGAACAATTAGAGAATAATTTAAAAGAAATAATAGAGCTTTACAATAACTTAAAAAACAGTTTATTTGATTTACAAAAATGAATAAAAAATGATTGTGAAGAGAGAAAAATATTAGATGAACTTTTAGATAAATTATGACTTGAAAAAAATGAAAAATCTAGATTTGCGGCTTATTCTAGAATAGTTAACTTACAAGAAGAATCATTAATTTTGTATTTAGATAAACAATGATTATCAGATGATGAAAAATTAAGACTTATAGATTCATCATATGATTTTGTTTGTGATTTTCATTCAGAAATTCAGGCAGTTATTATTTCAGTTATTGAATCTAAAGAATTGTTAACTCCTTTTTATTTAGAAATATTTAAATGAACTGCTAATGTATGATTAGCTTTTAATGAGTTATTTTTACCATGGAGAAATCATATAGTAAACGGTATTAATGCAGAACTAGAGAATAGATTTGAAAATGATTCAAATAAAATAATGGATTTTTTGAATGAAAATAATTTATTTGATAAGGGGCATAATTGAGAGCTAGCTGATAGATCATATTCTGCTTTAGTTTTAGAAGCTGATACTTATGTGTCCAAATCATACTCTGAAGTTTTTCCTGATGAAATAAAATCTATTGTAGAAGAATTGGATAGTTTTATAAATAATTTATCTAAACTAGATGATGAAATATATGATGCTAAACAAAATTATATAGATTATTTAAAAGCAATAAAAACGGCATTAGTTGAAAAAAAGACTGATAAATTAGTAGAAAAATGGTCAAAAGTTGACGAAGCTTGGATGAGTATAACTACTCCGTTTCAAATTTCTCATCCACTTGAATTTTATGAAGATAAATATAGAAAAGCGGTTGCTCCTGAATGGGATTTAAGGATTCAAAATAAAGTATTTGAATCTAATGTAGAAAATAGTATTTTAAGTATGTATGAGAGTTTTTATGATGATATAGGTAGGGATAATTTTAGACAATCATATATGTTTTCACTTGATAATCAAAAGAGAGTACAATTGTATTTGAGTTCTCCAGTATTATACTATTCATCAGAATTAACTTGATTATTTTCAGCTCAAGTTGTACCAAATGACGAGATAATAAGTGAGGCTCATGGTAAAAAAATATTTGCATTTCCAGAGATGGTTTTGGAAAGTAATAGAAGTACTCCTTTTATGAAAATATGTTCAGTTATATTCGATGAAAACCTTTTGTCAGATTATAGAAAAAATTTGTTTTCAAATTCAGAAGCATTTTATAAAATTTATGATATATCAACAATTTGACATGAATATGGTCATACACTTTGGTTGGATACAGATACTGAAATTTTGATGAATAAAAAATCATGAAGCTATAAAAATATAGAAGAATTTAAAGCAACTACAGGATGATTAGTTATGTTTTTTATGCATGAGGAACTCGCTTCCAATATGAAAAAAGAATTATTAATTGAACATATATATAGATCAGTTAATTTATTAAAATATAGAAAAGTTGATAAAATAGAACCTTATTATTGTGAAGCATTAATTCATTTATCTATACTCTTTGAGTCATGAATTATTTTAATAAATGATAATAATAAAATAGAATTAAATTATTCAGAAGCAAATTTTATAAAGCTTAAAAAAACTTATATTGAACATTATAGAAAACTTATAAACATTTATTTAAGTAAAGTTGATGCTTGATTATTTTTGAATGATTATGCTATAAAGACTGATTGATATTATTTACCGATAAATGATGAAATAAAAATCTTTGTAGAACATTATTATAGTACTTATTTGAATATTGGTAATGAAATAGATGAAAGTGTAACAAAAGAAAATTATACTCAAGAAAAGGAACTAATATAATTTATTTAATTAGTTTGTTTTAGATATTTTTTTGGAACTTTTAGTTATTAATATATAAAATATGAAAACATCATTAATTCTTCATGGTTGGTGAGGTGATTCAAAAAATAGTTGGTTTCCATGGCTTTCTGAAAGTTTAAATTCAAGAATACATGATATTTATATTCCAAATCTTCCAAGTACTAATAATCCTATACTTGAAGAACAACTAGATTATATAAATATTTATTCTTCAGATTTTAAAGATTGATGAAATATAATAGGTCACTCTCTTTGATGTAAATTGGCTTTAAAGTTTGTAGAAGAAAATAATATAAAAAATTCTAATTTAGTGTTAGTGGCTTCAAGTTATCCATGATTAGCTGATGACTTGTGAGAGGAAATTTATTGAGATAGTTATAATTATTTAAAATTATATTTTGATGAGGAATTAGATTTTGAAAAATTAAATTCTTTAAATAATAAATATATTTTTTTCTGGTCAGATAATGATGTTATTGATATAGCTAAAGCAAAAAGATACTTTAAAAAATTAAAATGAGTTAAATTTGTAGAATTTAAAGATAAATGACATTTTAATAGTTCCGCTGGAGTATTAGAATTACCAGAGATATTAGAATATGTAGAATAATAAAAAATATATGAATAAATTATATAATAAATTAAAAAAATATACTCTTGAAGATGCAATAAAAATAGAAGAATCTGATAGGCAATATTTAGCACTTAAGTTAATGTGAGAATGATATATGACCCATCCTTGAATTCCTTCCCTTAATTCTAATGGAAGGAGGCAGCAGTTAAATTATTTATGATTAATTATAGCTAATGCAATTATATGTTATCAATTATCTTGAAAATGAGAGGACTATTGGGAAGAGTTTTGAGATTTTTTTCTCCCCTTGATATGAGGGGGAGATGCCTGAAAGGCAGAGGGGGTTATTTATGGATTATCAGATTTCATTAAACAATCAAAAAATAATAAAAGATTTATAGATACAAAAATAAAAAGACTAGAAAAATTAAAACCATTTTTGGAAAAATTTATATGAAGGGAAGAAGAGTATTATGATGATATGGAAAAACTAAGAGATGAATTAGCTAAAACTATGAAACAAAAAAAAGACGCAAAAACTATAGTTTTTGCAGTAAAGATGTTTAGCTATTGAGCAAGAAATTATTTTGATAGATTAGTATATTTTCCAGAATCTATAAGTATACCAATTGACTCTAGATTAAATAATTTATTTGAAAGCTACAAATGAAATTATACAGATATAAATAAGTTTTATTTTGATTTATCTAATAAATTAAAAATCCCAGAGCTTCATTTGGATGCTATTGTTTGGGTAAATTATGATGAATTGATAAAATAAAAAAACACTATTTAATAGTGTTTTTTTATTTACATTTTTAGTAAACTGTAAAATCTTTTGTACCAGAATCTAGGACAACTCCTGATTGTGTTGCTTCAAGTTGTACGGTATAGGTTCATTTATATTTAAGTCTGAAATTTATTTCTTCAGTTCATTGATTATTAATAATTGGTTTATCTGCTCAATTAGATGGATCTTGAGTAAATGACCATTCTAGATCAATTAATCAATCTCAAACTTTTATTATACTAGCACTTAATACTTTTAAGCTTGCTTCAACTCATGTTTCGACTACTCATATATCATATCTATTTCATGAGGCTGAATGATTTCATAAAGCTGGGTCTCATGTTCATATAAGAGGTGATGAAATACTAGGAGTATAAGTTACTGTATCTTCAAATAGTGGATCAAAATCTACTAAGTTTCAACTTCAAGTTGTACAACTTTGAATATTTGTAGCTGGATTAGCAGTATTTTGATATAGTAAATTGTATTCTATAGTTGGAGTTCCTGAACCACAATATATTCAATATGAAGTATTGTCAACGATAGCTGTATTTGCAATTTTAGGACTTCATGTAGTAGTATATATTCAGTAATTACTTGACTCAGTTATTAGTGAATGATTTATTTCTACTGCAGAGTTTGATGCTTCTACTCATCTGTATGCATATTTTACTTGAGTGTATTCAAGTATACTGCTATCAGATGTAGAGTTATAAAAATTTATTCACTGCCAATTTCATCTAGATGGGTTACTAGCATTTAATACTGGTCAGACGGTATTGTCATATACGGTTGTAAATATTATATTATCTACTGTAGTTCAAATAGATTCAAGAGTTCAATATATATTTAAATCAACTCCTGATCAAAGTTTAACAACTGTACCAGGAAATAATTTAAGTTTTTTTCAAGCTGCTAGAGTAGAGTCTCTATCAACATATATATTAAATGTAATAGTTTCATCAGTTCAAGAAATATCAAAATAATGAGCATAATAAGTATTTTTTCAGTTATTTAATACTTCATTTCAGAAACTTGATAAAAATGGATCAAGATTATGAGAAATTAATCAATAATTGGTATTTAAATTCATACCATTATTTCTAACATCTGGAGTTCATGAATTTATGTATATTCAGTTATTTAAATTTGATTTAACTTCATTTCAGTTAATAATATTGTTTCATGAATAGTTATAAATTCAGTCATTACTATTATTTTGGATTATGTTATCTTGAATTGTAGAGACATAACTATTTCTTATATAAATTCAATATCAATTATTATTTTCAATTAAACTATTTTGAACTGTAGCTGTTGTATTATATAAATATATTCATTGAGTTCATCCGTATCTAAGTTCTAAGTTATCTAATAAACTTCAATTAGTACCTGTATTATATAAATAAAGATATTGCCAATCTCATTTAGCCGGATTTCATGTCCCTATAGCTTGTCATACACTATTATCATTAATAGATGTAAAGATTACTTTTCAAGAAGAAGTCCCTTCAGTATTAATTACTCAATAAGAATTTATAGCAATATTAGTATTTGCTTTAATTACTGAAGATGGTTTAAAATTTATAGTTTTTCAAGAAGCTAAATATCAATTTCATGTAATTACCACATTACTAGTACTAGCATCAATATCTCATACTGAGTCAATTATATCCATAGATCTAGATACATATTGCCCTAAAGTATTTCAAGTAGATGTATTCGTTTCATTTACATCTGTTAATAATCAAACTCTGATTTGAAGATTATATGAATCAATAGCATATTTTCAGTTATTATCTATTGTATTTGTATTTATTATTGGATTTCAAGAATACATATAAATTCAAGAATTTAGATTATTATTGATATCATTATTAGTTATTTCTGGATTTCAGTATTGTAAATAAATTCAATTACCTGAATTGTTACTTATTGTATTTCAATCAATAATATGATTTCAATAATAGCTATGTATTCAGTCATTATTATTATTTCTAATAATATTATTCAAGAAATTTGAAACATATCAGTTACTATTTATATAAATTCATTTTCAACTTGTTTCTTCAATAAGACTATTTTGTATAGTAATAGAGGAGTTTGTAATATTTATTCAGTATGTTGCTGCATATCTTAATTCTATATTATCAAGATTAGATCAGCTAGTTCCAGTTCAATTAAAGAAGATTTGATTCCAGTTTCACTTAGCTGGAGTAGTGGATCCATGACTTTGTCATACACTATTATCATTAATAGTTGTAAAAACTATTTTTCAAGAAGATGTTCAGTTAGCATTAATTATTCAACTTGTATTAAATGCATTAGATGGTCACATTTTTATGATAGAACCTGATGAAAAATTAATAGTTTTTCAAGAAGCTAAATATCAGTTTCATAATATAATTACATCACTTCTAGAACCATCAATATCTCAAGTAGTATCAACTATATCAGCAGATCTAGATACATATTGACCTAGAGTATTTCAACTTGCTGTATTTACATCGTTTACATCAGTTAATCAAACTCTTATTTGTAGGTTGTATGAATCTATGGCATATAGATTATTATTATCTATAGTATTATCATGAATAATTGGATCTCAAGCACTTACAAGGATTCAGTTAGAGTTATTGTTGTCTATTGTATTATAAATTAATTGAGGATTTCAGGTTCTTAGTGATATTCAGTTAGCATTATTATTATTTATATTATTTTGATCTACAATATGATTTCAGGCATATATATAAACTCAATCACTACTATTATTTCTAATAATATTATCTTGAAATGTAGAAATATCACTAGCACTATTTATGTATATTCATCTAGCACTATTTTCTTCAATTAAACTATTTTGAATAGTACTTGCAGAATTTAAAAAATTTATTCAGTTTCATCCATATCTTTGCTCTATATGATTAAGTAAACTTCAGTTAGTTCCAACTCAGCTAAGATATACTGATCACCAATTTCATTTTGCAGGAGTTACTGCACCATGTGGTTGTCATACTGTATTATCATTTATACTTGTAAAAACTACTTCATCATTTAATAATCCATTTGCATTAATAACTCAGTATGAGTTAAAAGAATTTCAATTTAACACCTTTATAATAGAACCAGAAGCAAGATTAATTGTTTTTCAAGAAGCTAAATATCAGTTTCAGTTAATTAATATATCACTTGTACTAGCATCGATATTTCAAGTCGTATCAACTATATCTGTAGATCTAGATGCATACTGACCTAAAGTATTTCAAACCGCAGTATTTACATTATTAACCTCATTTGCTCAAACTCTGATTTGCAGATTGTATGAATTAATTGCATATTGATTATTGTTATCTATTGTATTATTATCAATATTAGGATTTCATGCTTCTATATATATTCAGTTAGCTGAGTTAGTATCTATAGTATTATTTGTTATATCTGGATTTCAAGTTCTAATATATACTCAGTTATTTAAAGCATTATTTATATCATTGTTATCTATTAAATGATCTCATGCATATATATAAACTCAATCATTAGATGTATTTTGAATAGTATTATTTTTAATTGTAGATACATTACTAGCGCTGTTAATATAAATTCATTTTCATCCAATTTGTTCTATTAAACTATTTTCTATAGTTGATGCAGAATCACTTATGTATACTCAATATGCTCATGAATATTTTAATTCTATGTTATTAAGTAAACTTCAATTACTATTAGTTCAAATAAGTCCAAGATACTGCCAATTTGATTTAGCGGGAGAGCCATTTCATAATGCTAATCCGACACTATTATCATTGTATGAGGTAAATATTACTTTTCAACTAGCTGTATTTGTTCAGTTTGCAGTAATAACTCAATTAGATTTAAGATAAATATTATTTTTTACTTTTATTATACTACCACTTCATAATATAATTTCTTTTCAAGAAGCTAAGTTACTACTTCTATCAATAACTAAATCTTGACTACTAAAATCAAAACTTCAGGTAGTTAATCAATTTAATTCAAAATAATGTGAGTAAAAACCATCAAAACCATTTGAGTTTATAATATTGTTAGTAGATGCATGAAATGGGTCTAGGTATGTTGAAATAAGTCCGTATAGAGTATTTCAAGTAATAGTATTGTTTGTAACAGTACTTGTCCCATTTTCAATACTTATTCAGTTTCAAGTATTATTTGTAATAGTATTGGTATCAATTAAAGGTCCTCAATTATCAATATATATTCAGTTAGTTGTTGTAGAACTAATATCATTATTTAATATTTGAGCATCATTATTTAATATTCTTATTCAATATGAACCTCAAGTAATTGTATTAGAATCAACTGTAGGAGTTCAAGAACTTATATATATTGAATAACTTGTATTATTATTAAATATATTATTTGTTATAGATGCACTTCAAATATCAACATATAATCAAGTTGTATTATTTGTAAAGTCACTTTCAGAAACACTAGCTGATGTATTATAAAGATATAGGGCATTTGATCAGTATTTAAAATCAGAATATGTAATTGATGTAGAATTTGAACCGGCTCAATTTATTTTAAAATAATTCCAATTTCAGGCTGCAGGAGATCATGCTCCATCATTTATACTTGTATATGTTATATTTTTTAATGCAGTTCATTCCGAAACTAGTGTTCAATATACATTAGTATATACTGAGTTAGAGAATTTTATTGTATTTCATGGAACTAAATTTAGGGTTTTTCCTAGAGCAAGAGAACTATTTCTATCAATAAGTATATCTAAAACATCATCTTTCATTGTTCATGTTGTAGCTATCATATTAAATTGATGAGAATGATATGCATTCGTACCATTTGTAGAAATAGTGTTATTTGATCAGACTAAATAAGGATCTAAATAATCAGAAATAATTCAATATCCTGTATTTCAAGTTATTGTATTATTTGTTATTAATCATGCAGAAGAATTTATATATATTCAGTTTGCATTTGATGTAACAGAATTGTTAGTAATAACAGACCCTCCAGATTCAATATCTATTCAAATTCAACTATTATTTGAAACTGTATTATTTTTTATATCAGATAATCATCCAGTTACATGTACTCAGTTTGATGTATTATTAGTTATAGAATTATTATCAATTGTATGTGTTCAATTTGTTTGATATATTCAATATCTAGAGTTATTTTTTATTGTATTATTTATAATACTACTAGATGCTCAGTTAGAAAAATACATTCAATCATTAGAGTTTGATTCAATTCTATTAGTATTAATTATTGGAGTTCAACCACTAATTCATATTCAGTAAGTATTACCATTAATTACTGCAACAGCAGNCTCATCAACTTTATCAAAATTATTATTTATATTAGGAGTTCAACCATTAACATGAATTCAATATGTGTGTCATTTAATTAAATAGTTGTTATTTATATTAGGAGTTCAATTACTAATATANATTCAATATGTTCAGTTATTTTCTACATGGTTAACTTTTACTTCTGGAGTTCATCAAGCAAGATAAATACCTCAAACATTAGATTGTATGTCATTATTTTCAATTAGAGATGTTCAATCAGCAATATATATTCAAAAATTAGTATTACCTGATATAGTATTGTTTTGTAAATGTGCTCCTCAAGATTTTACATAAATTCAGTTTCTATCTGTTGATTGTAATATATTATTTACGATTTCAGGACTTCATCATTCAGTATAAATAGCAGAAACATTTGAAGCTTCTCAATCTGTATAATATCTATAATAACTACTACCATAGTAGTTTTGATATACTTTTGTATCTGAATATAGTATGTAGTTACTATCAATTGTAGCATCTGAATTAAATAACTGTAATCCAGAACGATAAGTTTCATCTGCTCTGTAATAATAAAACCATCTACGATAAGAACTATTATAGTAAGAACTATACATTACACTATTACCAGCTCAAAAATATTTTATTTTTACAAACTGTAAAATACTGGCATCAGTTCATGCTCAATCTAGTCTTAAAAATTTCCAATAATCTCAGTTTCAAAAAGCTGTTGGAGTAGTTACAACTCCATCTCATACTGTAGCATCTACACTTGTATCATCAAATGCAGTAAAATATATATAATTACTACTATTTCAAACTGCATTAATAACTCAGTTTGATATAATTTTAATACGTGGTTTAATTTTTACTACTACTCAAGCATCAATAGTAAGAGTTACTCATGCATTTATAGTTAAATCAGAATTAACTACATAGGGACTTCATGCTAGCGTCCATCCTGTACTTGTGGAACCTGTCCAAGTTACGTCAGTATATGCATTCGTTGTATTTGTAGAAAATGCTATACAAATGAATGTAAGTATAATTTTAATAAGTGTTGAATTTTTCATTTTTGTTTTTTTAATGATTTATTAATTTAATATTTTTAAGTTAATTAGAAGTCTATACATGAAGCACAATTGACTGATCATCAGTCTAAATCTGCAATATTTACATTCAAAAATGTAATTCATGTCTCAGGAGAACTAGCTCATCCTGTACTTCCTCAAGATATTAAATCAACAGCTCAACTTCAATATGTAGCAATATAAGCATCGACTCATATATCTACTATTTCTTCCCAAGTACTTAATACATAATCTGGAACTTGATCGTCTATGACGTTAGTGAATAAATCAACAGATGATCAGGTGTTAGTTATATCAGTTCCTGCAATAGCATCATATTGACTATCTCAAGAAAATACAGGAGCAGAATATATTGTTTGTAATTGTTCTATAATAGCCATTATATCTTCTTCTGTAACAGGTAGATTACTTCATATAAATAATAATTGAGGTGTAAAATCAACAAGACATGGATCAGAGAAATTTTTATAACTATGAGGTAAACATTTTTTTCATCTAAGTACTACTGTTCATGTTCATATTTCTGATAATTCTATATTTGAATCTAAATCTGCTAATATGATAGAAGGTAGAGCGAACATAACATATAATCATTCCATTTTAAATAAAACTGATACTTCATTATAGTTTCATTCTACAATAGCATCTACATTTGAAGCTGCTTTTGCATAAGTATTATTTATTATTGGATTATATCAAACTTCTCAACCGGCTTCTGCAATTGATCATAATTGATATTCATGTCCATCTCTTACTAGGGAATAAGTATACTTTGTTTCATATCTTGGATCTAGAGGAACCTTGTTAATCCTATCCAATCTGCTTATTAAATTTTCATCAACTGTTCATTGATCCCATACGACTGTATTAAAATTGAATGTAACTTCTTTAGAATTATCTGGTCTTGGATATTTACCAGCATCAATTTCATATAGTTCTAAAGCTGTTTTAACTGATTTTAAATCTGTTATTCTAACTGAATCTCTAGAATATCTAGAATATTGAGAAAAAGAAAAAAAAGCAATAGTAAGTAGTACTGCTAATATCCCTATAGCTACAATTAATTCAATCAAAGTGAAACCATTTCTATTTTTTTTCATATATATTATTATATAATATTAAAATTTAACATAAATTATATGCCTTGTTATTTATTTTATCATATTAAAGCATTGATTCAAAATATCTGAGCTATTTTATTGTTAACTTTCTTTTTTATATTTTTGGAGTATATTTATTATAGTAAATTTTAATCTAATATTCATGTGGAAAGTTTATATTATGAAATGTTCTGATGATACTTTGTATACTGGTATAACTACTGATTTGGATAGGAGATTAGGTGAACATAATTGAGAATGATTATGAGCTAAATATACAAAGATAAGACAACCTGTAGAACTTGTATATTCTATAGATTCAAAAAATAGAAGTGAGGCATCAAAAGAAGAGAGTAGAATTAAAAAATTAACTAAAAAACAGAAATTAAAAATGATAGAAAATATTAACAGACCTCGTTGTTCTTGGGTATGAAAGAATAATCCTCTAATGATAGAATATCATGATAATGATTGGGGAGTGGAAACACATAATGATAAAATATTTTTTGAATTTTTAGTATTAGAATGAGCGCAAGCATGACTTTCATGGGATACAATTTTGAAAAGAAGAATTAGCTATAAAAAAGCATTTGATAATTACGATTTAAATAAAATTATTAAATATAGTGATAAAAAGAAAG